>Ga0129333_10002281_pt1 | contig 17781 bp, 19 predicted proteins | sample CPB6_08_DNA_FD_94474 | JGI IMG/M metagenome (GOLD analysis project Ga0129333, IMG submission 94474) | Freshwater to marine salinity gradient microbial communities from Chesapeake Bay, USA - CPBay_Sum_0.6_0.8_DNA | ecosystem: Environmental > Aquatic > Marine > Coastal | place: USA: Chesapeake...
GGTAGCGTCCCTGCGTGTCAAAACTAGCGACTTTTCCGTCAAAGTTTGTATCTGTGGCAAAGCGCAAAGTCATACGTTGGACAATACCGGAGGCCGCGAGCGAGTTTGACCTTCACGCGAACACGCTATCCAAGCGGCTAAAGACTGCCAGCATTGAGCCGGGGCCGGATGGCCGATGGTCAACCGCCCAGATATGCGCGGCGGTCTATGGCGACATGGACGGCGAGAAGCTGCGGGAGGTTAGGCACCGGGCCAACCTCTTGGAGCTAGAGGAAAAAGAGAAGCTTCGCCAGTTGCTACCATCGGCGGACGTGGAAAGAGTGTGGGGCGGCATGATGGTTGCCATACGCCAAAGTATCTGGAATTGCGACGCCCCCGAGATTGACCGCAGGCGATGGCTTGACGAATTGAAGGCGTTGAAGATTGAAGACTACTTAACCAAAGACACGCACGAGGAATCCGATGAGCAAGCCTAAAATCAAATGCGCGGACTGTGGCGGGCCGGTGGGCGAGACTGGACCGCCTGACGGATGGCAACTGGAAGACGGGCGAACTGTTTGTCATACGTGTTGCCGTCCAACAGCCGAAGACATTGCTTTTATGAGGCTTGGGGAAAGCGCGTTTGAATTCTGGAACAATCCCGCCGATTCCGAATACGACAAGCTTTAGCCAATCCGTTTTACTCCAACCTGTCCGGCAAGAATGCAGCCAACCATCGCAATAGCTAAACGCTGCCTTGGCCTCTTTGAGCCGCCGCCTGACGTGAAGGTGTGGCAATGGGCGGAGCAACATCGGCGCATGGGAAAGGATGTGACGGCAATACCGGGCCGATACCGTGTGGACTCCGCGACATACCAGCAAGAGCCGCAAGAGAGTTTCACGGACCCGGAAGTTCAAACCACTGTCCTGCTATGGGCGTCGCGCCTTGGTAAGACAGAGATGCTGAACAATCTGGAAGGCTTCACGGTTGACGTCAACCCTCGCGGAATCTTGGTTGTCTATCCAACCCTTGACTCTGCGAAGAAATGGTCCAAGGAGTTTTTCGTTCCGATGCTAAAGGCCACGCCGGTATTGCGTGGCAAGATACGGGAGGCGCGGTCAAAGGACGCGAACAACACCATCCTGTCGAAACAATTTCCGGGCGGAAAAATCTCAGCCATCGGCGCGAACTCACCAAGCGGCTTTCGTCAGATTCAAGCTCCCGTCGTTATCTGCGATGAGATAGACGCCATGGAAAACGGCAGCGAGGGCGACCCTATCACGCTCGCGTTTCGCCGTGCTGATAACTATCGGGACAGCGTTCAGGTATTAAGCAGCACGCCGACAATCAAGGGAGCGTCGCGCATCGAAACTTGGTATGAAGCGAGCGACAAGAGGCAATGGCATTGCCCGTGTCCAAAATGCAATCATTCACAAGTGCTGCAATGGAGCCAAGTTGAATGGCCGGAAGGCAGGCCGGAAGATGCGCGGGTTAAGTGCGTCGCGTGTGGCGAGCTTCTAAACGATGATGAGCGAAAGGCCATGATTCGCGCCGGCAAGTGGATAGCAACGGCCCCATTCAAAGGCATTCGCGGTTACTGGCTAAACGGACTCAACACGCTATTCCCGGCAAAGAAAGGCTTCCGCAATCGCCTTCATCAAATGGCGGTTGAAGCTATCAAGGCGCGGAGCGATGGCGAGGCAGCAATGCAGGTGTGGACTAATACGTTCCTGTGCGAATCCTACGAACCGCCAAGCGACAAGGTGGAGGCGTCGTCAATCTCAGAGCGTGCGGAACCATACGGCGGCGAAGATTCCGTGCCAGTCCTGCCAAAGTATGCGCTGATTCTGACCGCTGCCGTGGACGTTCAAAAGGACCGGCTAGAGGTGGAGGTTGTCGGGTGGGGCGTAAAAGATGAATGCTGGGGAGTCGAGTTTCGGCGGTTGCCGGGCGACCCGACACGGGATGAAGTATGGGCCAGCCTTGACGAAATGCTGGCAACGGAATACCGGCACGAATGCGGCGGCGTGCTGCGAATATCCAGAGCCGCGATTGACACGGGCTTCAAAACCGACCGCGTGTTTGCCTACGTCCGCACGCGGCAGCCTCGCGTGATTGCGATTAAGGGCGGAAGCGAACGAGGAGCTTTGCCGCTGCAAATCATGCCGAAGCTAAACAAGCAAGGAGTCCGGCTATACCTAGTCGGCACGGATGCCATGAAGGACGCCATCTATTCGCGGCTCCAATTACAAGAGGCCGGGCCGCGCTATTTCCACTGGCCGGCTGGCTTCGGATTTGACCCTGCCTACTTTGAACAGCTTACCAGCGAACAGCGGCGCATCACGTATCACAACGGCTTTCCGCGCCACGAATGGTTTCTTCCGGCTGGCAAGCGCAACGAAGCCCTAGACTTGCGGGTGTATAACCTCGCGGCATGGGACGCGCACAAATACCACACGCGCCCGAACCTTGAAAAGCTGGCGGCAAGAATTCAGGCGGGCCAAGAGAAGCAAGAGGCACCGAAGGAATACGCATTGAATCCGGAGCAGGACAAGCCGACTGAGCCGCCGCAGGAATCAAAGCCCGTTGCGCCAAAGCCCGCGCCGCGCCCCCTTGTCCCGCGCCGGTCAAGTTTCGTAAGCAAATGGTGACATCTTAATTTCTTCGGCCTTGGTAGCAATAACTCGCTACCGATATGCCAATTTACAACGACGGACCTAGCTCGGGCTTTCAAGTCAGTTCGCGCACGCTTTCGATTAACAGCGTGACATACGTTGCGGAAGGCTTTGACTACGGTGAGGGCACCAGCAAAACCGAGGAGGTGTTCAACGAATCCGGCAATCCGTCCGGCTCAGTTTCATGGGCGAGCGTCCCGAAGGGGACGGCCACGCTCCAACTTTCTGGCACACAAGCCATCCCGACGCAGGGCCTTAACTTTGTGACTGCGATTCGCGGCACAAACACTAACTTTAGCATCACTGACGTCAGCACGCCAGAAGGCCAGCAGGAGCGGAAGAAGGTCAACATCAGCTTCATCAAGCTGATTAACTAATCGCCCGGCTCACCGGGCCGGGCTTCCAAAAATGGAAGACCCGCTTTTCCAAATCATTCCCGGACTACGGGCGGCAGTTGAAGCGGAGACGCGGCAGCGCGAGGTTGCTTTCCTGCCGGTCAACGAATCAATCTGCGGCGTCGAGGTGTTGCCGTTCACGCCGATTCACTTCACCGCACTAGACGCCGTGCGTTCGCCGTTTGTCCACGGCGGCATCCCAAGCGCGGGCGACGTGCTGGCATTTCTTTGGTGCGTCTCGCCAGAATACCAGCCGGGCGCACGGTTCAAAGCTTGGCGATTTGCGCGACGCAATCGCGGGATTGATTACTTCAAAGCACTTGCCGGCATTCAGGAATATCTTTCGCAAGCCTTTGGAGACGCGCCGGGGCGGAAAGATACCGGATTCACGCCAAGCTATTACAGCGGCACGGCGGCGGCGGTTGACTTGCTCGCGCATCAATACGGCTGGCATGAGAAAGACATTTTGCGAATGCCATACAAGCGCATCTTCCAATACGCCCGTTGCATTAAGTCGCGGCTTGTCGAAAAGCCGATTCACTTCAACCGCAGCGAGGAATTGATAGCGCGGTGGCAAGAGGAACAAGACAGGAAAGCCAGAGAGCTAGACGCAAACTAACATGGACGACATTAGCTTTAAGCTTGGCCTAGACGCGAAGGGGTTTCAGCGCGGTATCACCAGCCTGAAAGCCCAAATGAAAGACTTCTCGCGGGAGCAGGCGAGCGCGTTCAAGCAAGCTTTCAGCGTTGGCGCGGCGGTTGCGGCTCTTGGCGCACTGGGCGAGCGGATGCTTGCTTTGAAGCGACAGGCGGAAGACGTTGGCGCGAGCACGGATTTTCTGCAATCTCTGGAGCGTTTATCGGTAAAGTTTGGCGGGACTGCGGAAGATGCTGGCAATGCGATGGTCAAGCTTTCAGAGGCTATCGGCAAAGCGCGTTTGGAAGGCGGGCCGGCGGAGGAAAAGTTTACCGCGCTTGGCATTGCGTTGGAAGATGCGAACGGAAACGCGCTCAACACAGAGCAGGTATTCAAGGCCATTGCAACACGCTACAAGGAAACGACTGACGCCACGCAACGCGCCGCAATCGCTTTCGAGTTCTTTGGCAAGACGGGGCGGAACATCAATAACATTCTCGGCGAAGGCGCGGACGGGATTGATGCCTACACGCGAAGTATGCGCGACCTTTGGCTAGTTGCCGGCCCGTCCGAAGTCAACGCGCTTGCCGATGCGTGGACGAATCTGAAAAGCAATCTGTCGGGCATCGGAGCAAACATAATAGGCCGCGCTGCTACTGGAATGGGCTTTGCGTTTGCAACGCTTGGCGCAATGGCTGGTGGGGCCAATCAGCGTGACGCGCTCAACATTGCATCGGAGCAGGCAGGCATCACCGGGCAACAAACGGAAGCCGCGCAACGTGCGCTAGAGATAAGCCAGCGACAGGCTCAGGAATCCAAACGCATTGAAGAAATTGAGCAACGACGAGAAAAGCTTGCGCGTGAATCGGCGGCCGAGACGGATTCGGAGCGGTTGGCTTTTTTGAAAGGCGAGCTTCAAATTGCACGCGACTTAATGCAGGCCGAAACGGACAAGGTTAAGCGTGCTGAAAAGCGGCTTGAACTTGAACGCGCAGGAATCGAATTGCAGAAAGAACAGGCAAGGCAAGCTCAGGTTGCCGCCGAGTTTCAAATGTCCCAAATGGACGCGATGAACGAACTCATTGCACGCGGCAACCGCGCCGCGACAGCAAAGCAGGACCGCACCGCATTTAGCTTGGAAGAATTGGCGAACGCAAACTTGCGCGGAGTCAGTGACCCTGCCCTGCGTTCCGACGTGATGAAGGCAAAGCAAGTGCGCGAACTAGAAGCAAGAGCTGAGCGCGAGCGATTGTCCGGCAAGGTTGGCGGACTTGGCAGGGCGCAGTCATTGCTTGAACAAGCCGACGCATTGCGGGCTGGCATAAAGAATTTGCGTTCAGAGGAGCGCGAGATTCAGCAAACAAAAGACCTGAACCAAGTTGCCAAAGACATTCGTGAGTTCAATGAGCTTTCTAAGACAGGCTGGAAAATCAAGTTTGCGCCATGATTTACAATGACCTCCCAAACAATGGAGCGCAGACGCCGGTTGCGGTGGGCGCGAAACAATGGCGGCGTCCGTTTGACGACCTGACGGACGAGCTGGTTTTTACGCAGGAATATCGGCAGCAAACTGCCGAGTTCAAACCGGCCCGGCTTGATACGCCGCACGAAACCTTGCCCGACTTCTTTCTAGTTGAGGAAGGGCCACGGGAGGATATTGGCGGACTTCTCAAATGGACGCGCACGTATGCCCGCATTCCGCCCTCGCGTGCCGTGTATGAGTCATACTCTTGGACCGTGCCGGGTATCGGCAGCGAAGCCGTTTACGCAGACGTGAACATTTCCAGCAATAGCAGCGCGGCGGGCGTAACCACGTTGACGACCTCCTCTAGCTCAACTGCAACCGTGGGCGATTCTGTCCTGATTGATTACACATTTACGGACGGCGTGACTGGCACGCAATACGGGCGCAAGGTTTTGCGAACGTGCCTGAGCGGGACAAGCGGAACGACGGTGAAAGTGTCAGTCATTTCGGAGCCAGGCGGGACTGTAACCTACAACTCACTCCGCAAGGTCCAACCGGGCCGTGACCCAAAGACAGAGGAAGTCTGGAGCAAACTTCAAATGGACTATTTCCTTCCCGGCATAACCACTGGCGTTACCGCGCCGGAAGACATTCCCGTCATTTCCGCGCTTGAAATTTTCGACAATACCGGGCGGGAGACAACTAGCTTCACCGCTACCACGTCGCCAACACTTACGGCTTGGCGGTCAACGGTTGCGGCTGGCACATGGGTTGCAGTTGTCTCTTCCGTTCCGCGCCGTTGGCTTGGTAACATTTACGAGCGGGCCACGCGATACGTGCGGGCCAAATGAGCTATGCCGCTGCCAATCACAACGCCTCTGCCGATTGTCAAAGAGGATGAGCCGGCATGGATTCTTTCGGCTGAACTGGCCAACTTGCTCGCCCGAAAGGTTGAAGCCTTTTCCAACATCCAAGCCGACGCGCCGCTGAAAATCACCAAGAGCGACGCGGGATTCAAAATCACCGTCGAGGAATGAAGCTTCCCAAATTCGAGGCCGGCCAGCTTGTAAGCGCGAAGCAATGGAACGCGATTGCGCGGGAGGTGAATCGTATTTGGGCGACGGAAACAGGGCCGGGATTGCGTTTGACCAAAAGCAAAAAATGGCGACTTACCCAAACGACGCGCTTGAATCCACCAACGCCAGAATGTGACGCGGGCGGGCTTAATGGTCCGGCTTATCGCGTGTTTGTTTGGCGCGGAGACAAATGGGATTACGGCAGCAACAACGAGCCGCTGGCCTTTTTCGTCGGCGGAAACTTTACGCAATGGGGCGCACAGTCAGCCGTCAGGATTGCCAAGTTTGTAGAGACAAGCGACTGCCTGCTAAACTCAATCGGCGTTGACCCTGAATGGCAGGCCTTAAATCAATTCGGCGGGCCGGTCTATTTCATTTCTACAACGAAAGACACAACGCCTTATCTGCTTGTCGGCACGCAATCGGGAGCACAACGAAATGCGACTGGCGGATATGATGTCGCGTGGCTCATTGATTGGGATTCTGGAGAACTCAAAAGCGGATTCACGCCAATAGCGGGGAGCAGTATCGGGCCGGGATTTTACGGGCAGGTAAACTCGCTTGTTGCCATTGAGAGTTACATAGTGGCCTGCCGGTTTACTGCGATTTATCAAAGGCACATTCCAAGCAATGGCGGAAGCGGCCTGATAGGAGCACCGGTAAACATTCACAATTTGGCAGGGGCTTCGGACAAGTTCTTTTTAAGTAGCCGCAATGTTCTTGGAGACCCGCCAGACCCGTTGACGCCAAACATATACGATGTTGAGCCGCGCTCATTGGCTTACCTGGAGCCGGGTTATACTGTTGAGTCTACATTTGACAGCAATGCAGGAGTCGGCGGAGCAACAGATTGCTTCACTCTCGTTTTAACTCCAAAAGAATCTTGGAATAATGCAGATTACGAAGACAAGATTTGCTGGGGCGTTCATTCCAAAGAGTTTACCGGGACGGCGTATTCGTGGGCTGGCACAACTTATGAATCATCAACTCCGGCTCCCACTAGCATTATAGTTCCAGTCCTAAAAAACGGAGAGCTTCACCCGCTTGTTTCAATAGCTAACGGACTTCTCGCCACATGGGGCGGGCGGGCAAATGTTTTTTGCTACTATGACGGCAGCCTGTGGTTTAGCGGTGACATGACTGGCGTTTCCGCGTTTGGAACCGAATTGATTCCATGCACGGCAAACAATTCTTTGATTCGTTGGGACGTTCAAACCAATAGCATTGACGTATTTACATTTAATGGAGCGGTCCACGATTGTCAGCATTTTCACGACGGCCAAATGATAGTTGTAGGGGCATTCACGCAATACGGAATGGATTCAACTCCATACATGGCGTTCATAAATCAAAGCGGGACGAATCTTGTTCAATTAGAGTGGCCTTAATTTCCTCCCCCCTTTTGAATGGCGCACGAAATTCCCTACGCCGAGCCGCTTTCCGTCACCGTTGGCGACTTGGTGACGTGGAAACGCACGCTTTCGGACTACCCCGCAACGACTTGGACGCTGACCTATGCGCTTACCAAGAGCAGCACGCAGATAACTATTACCGGGACGGCTTCCGGCACTGACCATTTGGTTAGCGTGGCCAAGGCTACAACGGCCAACTGGACGGCAGGGACATACGCAATCCAAGGCTACGTCACCAGCGGGAGCGAGCGGTATCAGGTTTTCAGCGGGACAATCACGCTGCTGCCCAACCTTGCCGCGCAGACGGGAGGTTATGACAACCGCTCGCACGCAAAGAAGGTTTTGGACGCGATTGAAACCGTGCTGGAATCGCGGGCCGGTAAGGAGGTGCTTTCTTGGAGCGGCTTGGAACAAAGCTTCTCACTCATCCCGACGGCTGACCTTATCACGATGCGGGACAAATACCGCGTCGAATACCAAGCCGAGCAGGCTGCCGACAACATCGCACGCGGACTTGGCAACAAGCGCAACGTCTTCACCCGCTTCACTCCCATTCGATGAAACTAGTTGAACGCATTGCCAGCCGTTTCGGATTTCAAAGGGTGAAGCCTATTGCCAGCAAGCGCACGTATGCCGCTGCTGCCGTCAACCGGCTGACGGAAGATTGGTCAACGATGCTTTCATCGGCTGACACAGAAGTCAACGGCGGGGCAAAAAAGCTTCGCGCCCGCGCACGCCAAATGGAGCGCGACAATCCTTTCGTCGAACGCTACCTCAAGCTTTTGGAAAACAACGTCCTCGGCGCGACGGGCATCGGCCTGCAAATGAAGGTGCGCGACCCTGACCGATACGAAGGCCAGAAGCTAGTCAAGGGCGGGTATGATGTGCTCGCAAATCGCACCATTGAAAACGGCTGGGAAGATTGGGGGCGCAAAGGAGTTTGTTGCACGGACGGCGTGACATCATGGGTTGGACTGCAAAAGCTTTGCCTGAGAAGCGCGGCGCGGGATGGCTCTTGCTATATCGTAAAGCACTACGGAAAAAACTGGAACAAATACGGCTTTGCGCTGCAATTCCTAGAGGCCGATTACCTGCGGGAGGACCATAACGCCGTGCTGGGCAATGGCAACACGGTGAAGATGGGCATTGAGTTCTCACCCGACGGACGCAAGGTAGCTTACCACTTTTACAATCGGCACCCCTACGAATTCGGACTGACGGCCAATGTTGGCGTGCGCTCGGTGCGCATTGAAGCGGAGCGCGTCATTCACGTATTCAAGCCAACGCGGGGCGGTCAAACCAATGGCGTGCCTTGGCTTACATCGTCAATGATGACGCTGCGGCAGCTTGACGGCTATTGGGAGGCGGAACTCGTGGCAGCCCGTAGCGCGGCAAGCAAGATGGGCTTTTACGAGAAGTCAGTGCCGGACGGCTATCAGGGCGCACTTGATGACCAAGGCAACCCGACACAGGAAATGCAGCCAGGCGTCATTGAAGACTTGCCCATGGGCGTCACGTTCAAAACGCATGACCCGCAGCATCCTGTTTCCGCTTTCGGCGATTTCGTTAAGTCAGTGTTGCGCGGCGCGTCGGCTGGCATGGGCGTGAGTTACAATTCACTCGCCAACGATTTGGAGGGCGTCAATTACAGTTCAATTCGCGCCGGCCTTTTGGAGGAGCGAAGCGAATGGATGGCACTCCAAAACTGGTTCATTGAAACGGTTGTCGCGCCCGTGTTCAACGAATGGCTTTCCGTCGCGCTTCTTTCGGGTGCGCTCAAAATGCCAAACGGCTCCGCATTGCCAGCCGTCAAGCTTGACAAATTCAACGCGCCGGAATGGAAGCCGCGCCGCTGGGCATGGGTTGACCCGCTGAAGGACTTGAACGCTAAAGTGTTGGCGATTGAGAAAGGTTTGGACTCCAGACGCTCTGCCATTTCTGAGCAAGGGGGAGACATTGAAGACGTTTTTGCGGATGCGTCTGCGGACAACGAGCTGGCCAAGAGCTACGGCCTAGAGTTCCCGACGGACAAGCCGATGACGGGCGGCGTGGAAATGGAAGACAGTGAAGAGGATGATGCGGAAGATGACGCAGAGGATAGCGACGAAATGGAAAACGAGAGCAATGGCAAGCCTTCCAAGTCCAAGCCGCTGCCGCCTTCGGACAACGTGCAAGCGCAGGCGTTGAACGGCGCACAGTTGGACAGCATTGCGAACGTGCTGAATCAAGTTTCCACGGGCGCACTGCCCAAAGAAGCGGCCAGCGTGCTTATCAAGCTCGCGCTCCCGACTGCCGACGCCAAGGCCATTGACGCCATGCTGGCATCGGCGGCGAGTCATAAGCCGCCCGCACCGCCCGAACCCAAGCCCGCGATTGCGTCACCTTAATTTCAAAAGCCTTTGCAAGAATGAGCGCGATTGACATTTCCAAACCGCTGCGACGCGAATTCAGCCTTGCGCGTGAAAGCGTCAACGCGGAGTCGCGGACGGTTGAATTGTGCTTTGCCACTGAATCGCCAGTTGAACGGATGTTTGGCATGGAGGTTTTGGACATGGCGGAGCGCAGCGTCCGCATGGACCGGCTCAATACCCGCGCCCCGCTCCTGCTTAACCACGACCCGGAAAAGCAAATCGGCGTTGTCGAATCCGCCCGCATTGATTCAGGCGACAAGAAAGCCCGCGCCGTTGTGCGCTTCTCGCGCTCCGCTTTGGGCGAAGAAATTTTCCAAGATGTGAAGGACGGCATCCGCTCGCTGGTTTCGGTCGGATACCAAATTCACAAGCTCAACACCGAGAAGCAACCTGGCGGGCCGGAAGTCCAACGGGCAGTGGATTGGGAGCCGCTGGAAATCAGCATCGTTGCAATCCCCGCCGACGTGTCGGCAGGCGTGGGGCGTGCGTTGCCTGAGAATCAAACCAAACAAGCCGACGCAAACGCAGTTTCACAATCCACTAATATGTCCGCTACCATCGAAGTTAAGGCCGACGACGTTCGCGCCCAAGAGCGCAAGCGCATCGCCGACATCCGTTCCATCGCCGCCAAACACAAGCTCGACCATCTGGTTGACGCCGCTGTGAATGATGGCATCACCCCCGACGAATTCGGCAGCCGTGCGCTGGTCGAAATCGCCAAGCGTGCTGACTCCGGCGTCAAGGCCGTGAGTGGCAACGAGGGCGAAATCGGCATGAGCGACAAGGAGGCCGGTGAGTTTTCGCTTGTCCGCGCCATCAAGCAGATTGCCACCAAGGGCCAGCTTGAAGGCTTGGAGAAGGAAGCCGACTCCGCCGCCCGCAAGGCTGCCCGGCGCGAGTTCCAAGGCAACGCCATCGTGATTCCGCTTGACGTGTTCAAGCGCGGTCGCATTGACAAGCGCACCCATACCGTCGGCACTGCCACCGCTGGCGGCTATCTCGTTGCCGAGTCTTTCGGCCCGATGATTGAGCTGCTTAACAACCGCACGGTTGTTGCCTCCGCTGGTGCGACTCAGTTGACCGGCCTCGTGGGTGACGTGCTCCTGCCGAAACACGTTAGCGGTTCTACCGCTTATTGGGTTGGCGAGACTGCCACCGTCACCGAGAGCGAGAGCGTGTTTGGCCAGCTTCGCATTTCTCCTCACCGGCTCTCGGCGTCCACGCCGGTTTCGACGCAGCTTATCAATCAGGCCAGCGTCGATGTGGAGGCGTTCATCCGCAACGAGCTGATGACCCGCCTTGCCATCGCCAAGGATAAGGCCGCGCTGCTTGGCGCAGGCGGCGCGGAGCCTATCGGTGTGGCGAACACCACGGGCATCAATGCAACCGTCACCTACAGCGGCGCGGCCACTTGGGCCGACGTTGTGGAGCATGAGACTGGCATCGCCGTTGACAACGCTGACATCGGCAACATGGCGTTCATCCTGTCTGCCGCATCGGTTGGCAAGTGGAAGACCATCCTGAAGGATGCCGTTGCCGGCGCGGGCTACCTCATCGCCGACAACATGACGGCCAACGGTTATCAGGTTTATCGGACCAATCAGATTAGCTCCGCAAGCCAGAGCTTCTTTGGCGTTTGGAATCAGCTTGTTATGGCGAGTTGGGCCGGCCTCGAAGTGGTCATTGACCCCTACACCCTCGCCAAGTCGGCGCAGGTGCAAATCACCGTCAACGAACTGTGCGACATCGCCGTTCGTCAACCGCTCGCGTTCAACGTTTCCACCGACAGCGCGGCTCAGTAATCATAACGCCCGCGCCGGGCTTAAATCCGGCGCGGGCACAACTCAAACACTCAACAGAATACTACCATGCGCGACCCTAAAAATGAACTGACGATTTCGGTGATGGAGCCGAGCACGTCCAAGACGGCGAATTTCAATTCGACCGTGATTGACACGCAGCAATACGTCGGCTCGATGGCCGTCGTTCTTAACGCTGGCGCGAAGACCGCTGGCGATGCTGGCGACACCACGCTGAACGTGCGCTTGATGCACTCGGCTGAATCCAACGGCGCGAACGCGACGAACTGCAACATTAACTTCACGCAGGTGACTACCACCAACAGCCTTCAGACTGTGGCGTATAACCCCCGCGAGTTTAGTGGCCGGTATTTGAAGGCCGTCGGCGTCATCGCTGGCACCAACTCCCCGGCGTTCCCGGTTGGCATCAGCATTCTTGGCACCAAGAAACTCCAGTAAACCCTTGCTGGATGGGAGCGGCGGCGTGTGTGCGCGTCGCCGCTCCCTAACTTTAACCGCACACCATGACCGCACACCATGAGCTTGAACAAACCGAAAATATACCTGCCGTTAATGGACAACGGGCAAGGTTCCTGCCGCACTCACTTCCTCGAAAACTTCATCAAGGCTTTCGCCGCGCAGCACGTCCACATTGCGCGAGTGTCAGACTCTCACCCCGGACGCGGACGCAATCGCGCTGCCGCCGATTTCTTGGCAACAGGCTGCGATTATCTGCTCTTCATTGACGCGGACATTATCTTTGACCGTGGCCATATTGAGCGGCTCATGGAATCAGCGGAGCCGGTTCTAGGCGGAATCTACTGCCTCAAAACGATGGTTGCGCCGTCGCCCTGTTTGCAGACCTTGCCGGGAGCGCAACCCATCGCAGTCGGCGGAATTGAGGAAGTGCGCCGCACCGGCACGGGATTCCTGCGGATTCATCGCAGTGTATTTGAAGCCATCAAACCGCACACCGCGAAGTATAACAATCACGGGCGCGATGAATGGGACTTCTTTCCGTCCGGCGTGGTGGATGAAGAATGGCTTTCCGAAGATTGGTATTTCTGCGACTTGGCCCGCAAGGCTGGATTCCGCGTGATGGTGGACACCACCATTCAAGTTGGCCACGAAGGAAACGTTATCTTCCCGGTTCAACAAGTTCCTGACCGGCTCAACTGCTGTCCGCAGGATATGAAGCCGCACATGGAATTGATATGGAAAGGCGAATACGAAGTGCCGCTTGACGTTGCGCCGAGAACCATCTTGGACATTGGCGGCAACATCGGCGGATTTACCGTCTGGGCCAAAGAGCAATGGCGCGACGCCACGGTTTACGCCTATGAGCCAAGCCGAGACAACGCCGCGCTATTCCGATTCAATACCGCGCAATTCAAAAACGTGACACTGACGGAAGCCGGCGTCCGCGCTGAGGCTGGCATTCAATGGCTATCACACGGCACGAATTGCGGCGAGCATTCGTTCAAATTTGAAAGCCAGACAGGCGAGAAGGTTCCTGTCCTAGCGGCCAAACATATGCCAGCGTGCGAACTGGTGAAACTTGACTGCGAAGGTTGCGAGCTTGAAATCTTGCGTGAGCTTGACCTTTCCGAAGCCTTGGCAGTTGTGCTAGAGTATCACACGCAAGATGACCGCACCGCGATTGCAGAGCTTATGACTACGCGGGGCTTTCACATTCTGGATTCCAAGCCAGTCGCTGCCGGGCGTGGAATTCTCAAATTCACTAGGCAGCCAAACACACAGACACAATGAACACCATCCGCAAACCGCATACAGTCAAAGCCAAAGTCCTCAAGGCTTGCAACATCACCCCGGCGCAAGAATACGTTCCGGCGAAGCCATCGGAAAGCAACGCTTCACTTATGGTTCCAGCGCACTTCAAAACCTTCCCGGCTATCAAAGCCAAGGTGGGCGACGTTGTGGAGGTCTGCTCCGAAACCCTGCGCAACCTTGTCAAGAAGGGCGTGCTGGCTCCCGCCTAAGCCGTGAGCCTCACGACTGAAATAGCGTCCGCCATGGGCGAGGTGATTGCTGGCGATTCTGTCAGCGTCACCAAGCCCGGTGGCGGGACGTTTACGGCGCGAGTGACACGCGGGGCGGCAGTGTCAAACGAGATGCGCGACGCTGGCTATCTTCCTGGCCGTGACATTCAGATTGTTGCCACGGCGTCCGCTTTAACCACTGCGAGCTACACGCCTGCCGTCAACGACGAAATCACCGTTGCCGGCGTTGTGTATGTCCTGCTGACCGTGCGGACTGACGCAGCCTTTACCTACATGGCGGGCCAACGTGAGGCATGAGCACCACCGTCCAAATTGACGACGTGCGGTTCCGCGATGCGCTGAACCGCTTGGCGTCGCTTGGATTGCAGACGGGGCGAGTGTTGAAGGTGGAGGCCAAGGCGTTGCTACGAGAAATTATCAAGCGCACGCCACCGGATGACCGGGCGCAAGGTGAGAACGCAATCAAGCAGGACATTTTCGGAGGGCGCAAGGTAAACGTCGGGGGCGGAAACCTTGTGAAGACCATCGGAATCTTCTTCATCATCGGAGAGAACGCAAACGCGGCACAGGGCAAAGACGGGGCTGCATACTTTCCGCGAAGGGGTGGAGGCTACGCGGTGGAGCATAACTATTGGAAGCCGAATGCGACGGTTCAAGAGATGGCCGATGTTCACAACGCGGCCCGCTCGCGTGCAACTGGCCGCGTGTCAATCGCGGGGAGCATGACAAAGAAGGTCGGCCGCTGGCGTTTCGTTGACCGAATGACGGTGAAGCGAAGTGCGGCGAACCGATACTTCCGGCACATAAAGCAGCACGTCGGCAAGCTAAAGGGCGGCTGGGCAGTTGCGGCCAATGCTCTTGGCATCAATCTGCCATCATGGATTACGCGCCACGCGAACGCCAATCAGGGATTCGTTTTGGATGACCTCGGCAATGGTCCGTCGCCTTCAATCACCATCGGCAACACGTCCAAAGGTGCGCGGAGCAAAACTGAATCTGCCGTGAAACGTGCGCTCTACAATCGCGCCGTCAAAATCAAAATCAATGTCAAGCGGATGCTAAAGCACGGCAGCGGGGCATCCGGTGACTATGGCTACGGAAACTGATTATGCCAGCCGCAAACATTGAAACGCTTTACAAGTTCGAGGACTACCTAGAGGCCGCAGTCAAAACGAATCTCGGCACGAATGGCAGCCTTACCGTCTATCGGCAGCGGGACCGCGATTCAGTTGCCGCGCCATTTTGCGCCGTGCAACTGTCCGGCGTGACTTCCGCTGGCAACGTCCATGTCGACTCGTCAAACGTCGGCTGGGATTCGGATTTTAACGCGCAGCTTTCCGTTGCCGTGGTGACAAACCGCGTGAAGGAGGGGGCAAGTTCAACTCACGCCGCAACGCTTGGAAAGGTCCGGCGATATTTATGTGACACAACGAAATGGACGGACGCCGCGCTTCCTTACCACAAGGTTTGGAGCGTAACAAATTCTGGGAGCGTGCCGCAGGTGGACGAGGAAAACCGGCTGGACATTACCACGCTAAGCTTCGCAATCAAGTTCCTCATCCGCGAAGACGCTTGGCCTACTTGAGCTTGAGCAGCGTGTCGGTCCGTCCGGCGATGTATGGCGCGGACGGATGCCGCAAAACAACGCCTTCGCCTCCGCACGCTTGAATTGCGTCGCGCATTTGGATGGCTTCCTTGATTCCAGAAACGCGGCGATACGGGACGGTGCTGGCAAACTTAGTGTCCAAAGCGACCGACACGCGCCAAGGGTAGCCGCCATTGACGGATGGCAAATCAAAGATGCGAAACGCAACGCCCATCCAATCCGCGTCTTTGCCCGATTTCCAACGGGCCAACCGGGTTGACAGTGTTGAGAGCGTGCCGGGTCCTGCGTAAAGTTCGCCGTCGAGTGGAATGCTTGGCAGCCCTTCGAGAAACCAAGCCGGGGCATTGAAACGCTTACCCTCACGGCTAACCAATTCCTTGCCGGTCCACAAGGCGCGGAGTCCGTCGAGCTTCTCTTGTGCTATCCAGCCGTCAACATTCTGGCTGGCGTAGTCCATCCCGTGCATTAGGTGAGTGTGCGTCACGCCGCGAACCTAGCCAATGGCCAGCCGGTTTCAAGCTTAATCTTCCGCCTTAATTTCCCGGCACTAGTTAAGCGATGGACCTATATTTCAACGCCGCCGCAAATGACCCGGCGTCCGCTCTTGTCCGGGACCAGCTGCGCAACACGCCGCTAGGGACTCGCCCTGTCTTTGTTCTTGGAGACAATCCGACCATCAATCTTTACGTGACCGATGGCGCGGGCGGTTACGATGCGGACTCTGGAGGCGGTTCTGTTACGCCATGGCTTGCCATTGGCAATCCGGGCGCGGAGCCGACAGGCGGCACGTTCCGGCTTGGCGTTTCGTCGGCAACGTTTGGCACGTTAACCAATGGCAAGCACTACCTGATTGCCACCTATGTAGCCGGCGACGACTTCACAAACGTCGGCGCATCGGCAAACGAGACGGGCGTCATATTCACCAAGAACAATGGCCTTCCTACTAGCTGGGCCAACGGCTCTACCATCGTAGAGGTAACCGACGCTATAGCCTACAACGCCACGGCAGCAACCGTTCAAACGGCTCTAAACGCAACGCAGGCAATCGGCGCGTCAGGCGTCACCGTTACCAAGTCCACGGCGGCGGCGGTTTATGTGGTGGAGTGGAATACCACCGGAAACAAGGATGCGATTCTAAACTCTGTCACCGGCACACTGACCCCTGACTCTGCGGTTGTCGTTTCAACCATCCGCGCCGGCACGTCGTCAGTCACCGAAAAGCAACTGGTTCGCCTGACTCAGATTCCCGCTGCACTGCAAACGACTTGGAGCACGATTTCTAACGGCTGGACGGCCACGCTGGATTGCAACACTCGCGGCTTGCTTGACTTGCTGGCCGGCCAAACGAACGAGGATGCGACGCTTGAATTGCAACTCGTTGACGGTAGCGGAGACATTCGCACGGTGGGCCAAGTGGATTGCCTTGTCCGCAACGAAGTCATTGATGAAGAGGCGACCATCCCGACGCCTTTGCCCTCCTATCTGACGGAAAGCGACTCTCGGCTTGAGCTTGTCCAAAACCGTTACGCCGTCACCGCTTTGACGGGCGGCGGGACTGCGCTTGACGGCATCGTTACCGGCACAACGGCAAGCCAAACGGTGCGCACGAATAGCCTCGTGGCGTTTGACGTTTCCGGGACGCTTTACTTTTACCGGCTGGAAACCGGGACGGACGCCGAGAGTTCGCCTGACGTCATCCGCCCCGATGACTACGACGGCAGCACTAATGCCCGCGTGTGGAAGCTGCAAACGGCAGCCAATGCTTCGCTGACGGCCAGCCGCGCCGTTGTCACTGACGGGAGCGGGAATCTTGCGGCTTCCGCCACGACTGCAACTGAGATTGGTTACGTATCTGGCGTCACGTCGGCAATCCAAACGCAGCTAGACGGCAAGCTGGCGTTGGCGGGCGGGACAATGACTGGGCAGTTGAATTTCAGCGGCACGACGCACGCTGGCATCAAGCTGCTTTCGCTTACCACCACGCAGCGCGATGCGTTGACGGCTGCCAACGGGATGCTGATTTATAACAGCACAACTGGCACGGTTCAAAGGTATGAGTCCGGCGCATGGTCAAGCATTCCATCTGCAATAGCTAATTGGACTGAGAGCGGAGGAACGTATTCCGGCCAAGCTTTCTCAAAATGGACCCCGCAAACTGGCACGAATGTAACGGCGATTATCCAGCCAAAAGGCACGGGAGCTTTTTCACTTCAAGAAGCCGACGGAACGGCAACAGGCGGCAACAATCGGGGGAGCTACGCGATTGATTTTACCTTGCGTAGAAATAATGCGGACGAAGTGGCA
>Ga0129333_10002282_pt1 | contig 17775 bp, 12 predicted proteins | sample CPB6_08_DNA_FD_94474 | JGI IMG/M metagenome (GOLD analysis project Ga0129333, IMG submission 94474) | Freshwater to marine salinity gradient microbial communities from Chesapeake Bay, USA - CPBay_Sum_0.6_0.8_DNA | ecosystem: Environmental > Aquatic > Marine > Coastal | place: USA: Chesapeake...
ACTTAATCCCGAAAGAAGGCATTACTCCGCTGATTCCCTTGTGGTTAATGCTCTAGCCCAAGTGTGGCCTTGCGCTAACAATCGTAGTGGTACTAGGCTATAAAGGAGAAGAACAGTGGCAGTTGAAATGACCGAGTTTGAGGAAAAGGTGTGGAAGTATCTACTTTCTCACCCAAAAACTCCTGTTCAAGCCAAGACAATTGCAAAGGCATGGATCGTAAGCGATAACAAAGTAGCCCGTGTTTTGCATAGGTTTGTTGAGAACGGTATTGCTGACATAGTGCGCATCGGATCTAAGAAATTTTATAAGGTGAAAGAATGACCCCCGAACAATACAAAGCCGAGATCGAACGCCTAAAGAAAGAAGTTGAGCATTGGAAACAGGCATATCACAGGGTTAAGGATGAGAATGAACGGCTGGCGCTTGACTTAGGTATCAGGGATAATCCACAATTTGGGAAACCTTACTAGGAGACTATTATGCCTTACGCAAACAAAGCCGACCGCAACTATAAACAAGAATACGAAAATTATGATGGCACCGAGATGGTTAAGAAGAAGCGTGCTGAGCGTAACCGAGCACGGCGAATCATGGAAAAGGCTGGCAAAGTTAGTAAGGGAGATGGTAAGGATGTGCATCACGTTAAAGCACTATCTAAGGGTGGTTCGCATAAAGATGGTTTAAAAGTTACGTCGGCGGCTAGTAATCGTTCGTTTGATCGTGACGCAAAACAAAAGTTAATTTCAGAAGTTAGTCCACGGGAAAAGAAGCGTGCAAATAATAAATGATCGGATACTGCTGGTTAAGACTAAATTTCCTAGCCGTATTACAGAAACAATTAAAAAAAGCAAAGTCGTTCAGAAAGAGGGAGAAGTCAGTGAGGTAGCTGTCAATTGGGGGCTGTCTGAAGCGCAAGCTTTGCGTAAATTACGGATTAAAAAAGTACCCTCCCCAATTCAGCGTGACTACGATTGGCCCGGTTTGTATAAGCCAATGGAGCATCAGCGGGAAACTGCGTCATTCTTGACTCTACATAAACGAGCATTCTGCTTTAACGAGCAGGGTACCGGCAAAACAGCGTCTGCCATATGGGCTTCTGACTACTTAATAAAGATTGGGGCTATTCGTCGGGTGCTGGTTATCTGTCCCCTATCTATTATGCAATCCGCATGGCAAGCAGACCTATTTAAGTTTGCAATCCACAGGCATGTAGACGTTGCTTATGGGACAAGACAAAAAAGGGCCGAAATCATTAATAGTGGGGCAGATTATGTCATCATTAATTTTGATGGGGTAGAGATTGTAAAAGACGATATCAAGAACGGGAAGTTTGACCTAATTATTATTGACGAAGCGAATGCTTACAAAAGTTCTCGCACTCAACGCTTTAAAATAATGAGAGATATTGTCCAACCAACCACATGGTTGTGGATGATGACAGGCACACCTGCCGCGCAGTCTCCGCTTGATGCTTACGGACTTGTTAAATTGTGTGTGCCCGAAAGAGCGCCAATGACCTTGGGTGGTTTTAGAGATACTGTTATGTATCAACTCACTAGGTTTAAATGGATCCCAAAGCCAAAAGCAAACGAAGTCGTACACGACCTGCTGCAGCCTGCTATACGGTATACGAAAGAGGAATGCCTCGACTTGCCGGAAATGCTTTACACATCTCGGTATGTCCCTATGACCCCGCAGCAAGAGAAATACTATCGTCAGTTAAAGAAAGATATGCTTATTGCCGCTGCTGGAGAAGAGGTATCGGCTGTGAACGCAGCATCAAGCCTGACTAAATTACTACAGATTTCAGGTGGTGCGGTCTACACCGACAACGGTAACGTAATTGAATTTGATGTCTCAAACCGTCTCAAAGTAATTCAGGAAGTAGTTGAAGAAGCTTCACATAAGGTATTGATTTTCGTACCTTTTACTCACACTATTAATCTACTAAAAGAATACCTCACCAAACAAGGGATAGAGTCTGAAGTTATTAACGGTTCTGTAAGCGTCAACAAACGCACAGACATCTTCAAACGCTTTCAGGAAAACCCTAACCCCAAAGTTCTATTAATACAGCCACAAGCCGCCGCACATGGGGTAACATTGACTGCTGCAAACGTCGTCATATGGTACGCCCCAGTGACTTCCATTGAGACTTACTTGCAGGCTAACTCGCGTGCACACAGACAAGGGCAAAAGAATCCTGTAACTGTAGTGCATATCGAGGGCAGTCCTGTAGAAACAAAGTTGTATGCGATGTTGCAAAGCAAATTAGATTTCCACACTAAGATAATTGATTTGTACAAAAAAGAATTAGATACTTGACAAAGTACAGTTTTTAGATAGAATAGTAAAAAACAACCAAGAGGACATATATGGATAAAGCCATAGATAAAATCGTCTCTGTTTACATCAAAATACGAGACACAAAACTAGAACTTGCACGCGAGTACGAGGCTAAGATTGCCGACCTTGACGAGCAGATGGGCGTGCTAAAGCACAAGTTGTTGGAGATATCGAAAGAAACTGGGGCTACAAGTTTTAAAACCCCACATGGTATTGCTTACCGCACCATTAAAAATCGATATTGGACTAACGATTGGGAAAGTTTCTATGGTTTCATGCAAGAGCATGGTGCTATGGAGTTGTTGGAGAAGCGCATATGCCAAACAAATATGCGTGAATTTTTAGAAGAAAACCCCGAAGTGCATCCACCGGGTTTAAATGTGGATCAAGAGTATGCCTTCACCATTAGGAGAAAATAATGAGTAACATTGCTTTATTTAACCAAAATCTTCCTGACTATCTTAAGGAAGTCGAGCTTGATGATTTAACTAAGTCTTTAGCTGGTAACACGGCACTTAAGCGAGTCTCTATTCGTGGCGGTGTGTTTCGCATGATGGTTAATGGCGAAGAGATTGCCAAGAACGAAAACCGTGCAATGAATGTAGTTATTGTTAACGGTAACCCGCATGTATCACGGCAATTCTACGCTGGCGCCTATGTTGCTGGGGAATCAGTTGCACCCGACTGTTGGTCGAACGACGGTATTACGCCCGACCCAAGCATTGAGTCTGCCCAAAATAAGACCTGTGATGGGTGTCCTCAGAATATCAAGGGGTCTGGTTCAGGCGATTCTCGTGCTTGTCGTTTCCAACAAAGACTTGCTGTTGTTCTTGAGAGCGATATAAACGGAGACGTATTCCAGTTAACGCTGCCTTCTACTTCGATTTTTGGTCGGGGTGATCTAGATAAGATGCCTTTCCAACAATACGCTAAGTATGTAGGATCGCAAGGCAAGAACATCAATACCCTCGTTACCGAGATGAAGTTTGATTCGGACAGTGCAACTCCTAAGCTAACCTTTAAGCCGGTCAGGTTCTTGGAGCGTGAAGAGTGGGCAATCGCTAAAGAAAAAGGCAACAGCCCCGCTGCTAAGTCTGCAGTAGTGCAAACCCCGACACAAACTGACGGTGCTAAGCCTAAGAAGGAATCTAAATATAAATTAGTTTCTGGCGATGAAATTGTGGGCAGAGCAAAAGCAGATGACGAGATAGCCGAGCCAACCAAGAAAACGGCTAAGAAAAATGTTGAGCCAGCAGCTAAGAAGGAATTTGCTGATGTCCTTAACGAGTGGTCTACCGACGATGAGTAAGCATGGCAGAAACACGCGGCTACTCGTTTCGGCTAATAGAAACTAACAAACGCGCAATCGCAACCCACCCCGGTGTAATGCTGGGGAGGTTGTGTATTGCTCAAGATATCCCAGTCTCGGACGCAGCACAGTTCTTCGGCGTAAGCCGTATGACCGTATACAAATGGTTTAAAGGTCAAGAAATGCCTCGCAAAAAACAGATTGAGAAGATTGAGGAAGTCATTGCGAAACTTAAAACTAAAGTCCACTTGGATTAGGAATGGCTACAACAGACCTATTGTCGTCGGTGCTATCCACAGAGGGGTGGTACTGTATTGTCGGCTTAAAGAAAAAAGGACTGCCAAAACAGGTTTTTGTGCAGACTTTGGTAGAAGCAGATCAAGAAATACAGACCCTCTTAACGAAGCACTATGACGTCTATTTTGCTTGCTCAAAGTACGAAAAGCCTTCTACTCGGACAGCGGATAACGTAAAAAATATTAAGTCGTTTTGGCTTGATATCGATTGCGGAGAAGGAAAACCCTATGCGGATCAGGCTGATGGGGCTTTAGCCCTGCTCAACTTTTGTAAAACATTAGGACTTCCAAAGCCGACTATTGTTAATTCAGGGCGCGGACTGCATGTCTATTGGCCCTTAATATCGGCTGTCCCTAGACTTGATTGGAAGCGGGTAGCAGAGAAGCTAAAGAAACTTTGTGTTGATTACAACCTCGAAGCCGACCCCGCTCGTACATCAGACGCAGCATCTATCTTAAGAATACCTGAGACCCTAAACTATAAACCCGACCCCCCTGCGCAGGTTCAGTTACAGCACCTCTCGCAACCAGTAGATTTTGAAGCGTTTAAAACTTTATTAGGCGTATCCGACACAGACGGAGAAGCGCCTGACTATGCTACTAGCAATTTAAACGAACTTACCAAAGCTTTGATGGGTAACCGACAGTCTCGGTTCCAGACTATCTGGCTAAAAACTCAGAACAACGAGGGGTGTGCTCAGATAAAACATGCGATGGATAACCAAGAAAGTTTGGAAGAACCGCTTTGGCGCGGCGCTTTATCCATTGCAGCCTATTGCATAGACAGCGACACAGCCGTACATGAGATATCTAAAGGGCACCCAAACTACTCTATACAAGAGACCGAAAACAAAGTTAAGTTAATTAAAGGTCCGTACACTTGTGAAGTCTTTAACAAAAACAACCCCGGCGTCTGTGACAAATGCCAGCATTGGGGGCAGATCAAATCACCTATTGTGCTTGGCGCTGAAATTGCCGAGGCTGCACCGGAAGATAATGTCGTTCAAGTTACACCCCCGGCGGCATTTATGCCGGTTACATACACTATTCCTGAGTACCCGTTCCCATTCTTTAGAGGTAAAAACGGCGGCGTTTATTGCCGCCCTGCAGAAGATGGAGATGATCCAGACTTAATTTATGAGCATGACTTGTATGTAGTAAAACGCATGCGCGACCCCGAGTACGGCGAAGTAGTTTGGATGCGGTTGCATACACCGAGAGATGGGGTCAAAGAGTTTGCATTAGCGGCTATGGATTTGCTGGCAAAAGAAAAGTTACGGGACAAGCTTGCATACCACGGCATCATTGCAATGGCAAAACAGATGGAATCCATCATGTTTTATGTAGTTCGATTTACCAAGGAGTTGCAGTTTAAACACGAGGCAGAGATTATGAGAACGCAGTTTGGTTGGACAGATAAGTACAAGTCTTTTGTAGTTGGGGACACTGAGATCTGCGCCGACGCGGATAAGTACAGCCCACCATCTAGTTACACTAAAGAACTATCGCCGTGGTTTGAGCCACAAGGTACGCTAGAAGAATGGCAGTCCGTCGTCAATGTCTACAATAATCCCGGGTTTGAGCCACACGCTTTCGGGTTCTTTACGGCTTTTGGTGCTCCCCTTATGAAATTATTAAACCTAAAAGGGGCCATCATTAATCTGATTAACAATGAGTCTGGTACTGGTAAAACCACAACGCTCAAAGCTATGCACAGTGTGTACGGGCACCCGGAAGAACTGATGCTGATTCAGAGGGACACCATGAATGTCCGACTGCACCGGCTTGGGGTTATGAACAATATCGGTCTGGGTTGTGATGAGATTACTAAAATGACCCCGGACGATTTCTCTGATTTTGCATACGCTGTTTCACAAGGCCGAGGCCGTGCCCGAATGAGGGCTAGTGCCAACGAAGAGCGTAAAAACTTTGCCCGTTGGGAAACTATTCTCTTGTGCTCGTCAAACGCATCAGTTGTAGACAAGCTAAAGTCGCTGACCAAATCGGCAGACGGAGAGTTAATGCGGGTTATAGAGTACGAGATCCCATCAGTTAAATTACTAACCAAAGAAGAAGCCGATGAAATTTACCCCAAACTGTATACAAACTATGGTCATGCGGGGCGTATATATCTGCGTGACTTGGTTTCTAACTTGGAAGAGCGGCTTGAAGAAGTTCGCCAAATCCAAAAGATTATTGATAAAAAGGTTGGATTCACGAACCGGGAGCGTTTTTGGTCCGGTGTTGCTGCTTGTAATATTGCTGGGGCTTTATTTGCTAAGCGTCTGGGGCTTTTTGATATTGATGTCGGCAAAGTGTTCAAATGGATGCTCACTCAGTTTGGTGAGATGAAAGAAGAAGTCAAGCCACCCCTGACAAGTCAGGCCAGTGTTATTGGTGAGTTTTGGAATATGCACCGCAACAATACGCTGGTTATTAATGGTGAAGTTGACAAGCGAACCGGGGTAGAGATGTTGCCGATTCTAGAGCCACGCGGGGAGTTAATGATCCGCATGGAGCCAGACACCATGAAGTTGTTTATTACGGCTACTGCACTGCGGAAATACTGTAGCGAACACCGGATCACGCTAAAAGACGTTTTAACCTCCCTGACCGCCGAGGGTGTCTATGGGGGTGCTACAAAGAAACGGATGTCCAAAGGCACCAAATTAAGCGCTGTGCCACCCGTAGATGTGTATGTCTTCGACTGCTCAAGGGGCGATTTCCTTGACCCAGACGTCTTTATTGCCGCCGCTCAGCACGGTTTAGACGACCCTGATGCGGTTCAGGAAGAGGCTCCAGCGGAGGAAACACCGAAAGATGCAGGTTAATGGGGTTAATTACGAGGTTGACTGGACTAAATTTAAGGTAGGCAAATCCTTTTTTGTGCCTTGTCTAGACGCGGAAGAAGCCCGAACTGTTGTAAAAAACACTATGGACAGGCTGGGATTTAAGGTCAAAGTAAAGTTAGTGGTGGAGGATGGGTTCCGTGGCTTGCGTATCTGGAGAGTTGAGTAGTACACTTCGACCTGACAGTGCCTCCTCGCTGTCGGTGCCTCTGGCACTCCTCTTGGTGGTTGAGCTTCTTCAACCTTGCACCCCCGCCTAGCGCGGGGGTCTTTTTACTCTCTACCGTATTCCAACATTGGGGAAACCCGTGGGCGTAGTTTCTTCTGAACCTGCGCACCAAATACATCGGCTTCCATTTGGTTCTGTCCCCGACGTTTAAAGGAGTCAATTACGTCTTGAGGCTCAACCGCGTACTCTGGGTATTTTTGGTTAAACTTTTGGATATTTTCAATAGTGTCTGCATAGGCATCGGTGTTGCCACGTTCCATCCACAGCCTGTTCATTAGAGTATTACGCTTGTCAATTACCTTTTGCTCGTATGTTTTAGCCTCAATCGCAGCTTTTTGCTTTTGTGCAAGGCGCTCAGGCTGTAATCCAATTGCTTGCATAGCAAGTTCCCAAGCCGAGAAATTATCTACTAGGGTAATACCAGATTTAGTTTTGGCCCCCTCATCAGCCATACGATATGAAGAAGCAGGTTTAGCCACAATTGCCGGGGCGGCTTTCTCAAAAGCACGTTGGTATTGTCCCTGCTCCATTAGTTCAATAGCTTCAGCCCAGTTAACCATCAAACCTACGACTGGACCAGCATTTGCAATAGCGCCTTCAACTACGCTTTCGCGTGTATCAGTAGAGAAGCGAGGGTCACGCAACCATAGATTCACGGGGTCAAGGCTGACACGCTCACTTAATGAGCCACCGGTTACAACTGAAGCCGGACCACGAACAACTGCTTCCATAGTTCCACGACCAGCCTTACGGGCTGAGTCTTCCCCCATACCCATCTTCTTATACATATCAGCTACATAACCACCAAGCTCGACTTCCATGTAATTTTTAAACCAGTTATCCCAGTCAAAAAACTCATCATCGTCCTCATTTGCCAGCATCTTAACCAGTGTGCCGATACCTAAAGTAAAGAATGGCAGTGCTTCTGCACCCCCAAGAAGGAACGTCATACCTAAAATACCGGCTAATCTGCGGCGCCCTTCCTTATAAGTAGCCACTCTTTGCTCGTTGGCTTCGGCTATACGCTGCTCAATAACATCTGGCGCAATTTTATCTTTCTCCATTTGACGGCGAAACTCTTCAATCTCACCTTTGCGGAATGGCGCAGCGACTGTGTAGTAGAAATTACGCGCAACAATATACGTAGCCAATACCGAATACTGCTTAAATTTAGTCAACACCGACAGCAGTGGTGGGGTAAAGTACCGTGGCTTCATCTGCCGGGTAAAGTCGCCTAGCGATAGACCGGCGATATCTTTAGCCTCAGTTATGGCTAACTCAAAGGCTTCATCGGGAGTGTTAGATATTGGGTCACCCTTTGCATCACGCTGGATAACACCACGCAAGTCTTTTTTAGGTTCTTTTAAAAACTTTTCGTAGGCCAACTCAAATGTTGATAGTAATGTTACTTCTCGATTTAGTCGCTCAGACTGGTGGAAAAGCGCTGCAATTGTGCGCTTAACTGTATTGTACCGACCAGTGTAAAGTTCTGATGGGCGCCCACCAATATCCATGATGTCATTGGTCTGCGAGATATTAATGTCGTTATCTTCAACAAACCGGTCTGCGGCACGTTGCAATAGAGGGTCAAGTTTGCCGCCTTCTACAATCGACGGAAACTCCATCTGCATAATTTGACCCTTTAGCGCCGGAGAGATTGAGCGCTTGGGTAGCGTAGCCGTATAACGTCCAAGGTTCTTGAGCATTACTGCATTGGCTTTAGCATAGCCGTACCGACCACCAATATAAGGCATTGTGATCGCTGCCATACCTAAAATGTTTAGCATAGCCGAGAACGGTGCAGACAGCATAAAGTAGAAGGTAGCGTCGGAAGCTTTACCCGCTACAACAGCAGCCATACTTGTGTCTTCGTTACTTAAAATTGTTGGCGTGCGTTTTTCAATTTCTTTAATGTAGTCATCGTAAACATCCGAATTTGATAGCTCTTTGATGTAGTCTTTGGCATTAATTAAGTTGTTTACAAACTTCTCAGCGTATTTAAAGCGCGATTGTTGGTATGCAGTATGAACTGCCGTAGTGGCAAATACACGGATCATGTCTTCGCTAGCACCCTGAATTGACTGCCGGTTGATAAACATCTTCCGAACACTCTGCTGGGGCAGCAAAATATAGATAAGTTGATCAAGGCTTTCTTTGAGTTCTTTTTTGACATCAGCAACATTATTAGACGTAACCTTATCTACAAGGTCTTGGGCGTCTTTAAGTACTTGAGTTGAACTGACGTTTTGGTTATACAACTCCGAAATGCCGTTACCTTTACGCATGGTTTCGGCTAAGTCTCGCTGTTGTGCATTACCTTTCTCTAATTGATTCTTCCGTTTTAGGAAGGCCAATTCACGACCAAGCGCTGTCTCAAACTCATAGAACTCTTTGAAATTGCCTTTGCCGACTTGGAACCAATAGTTGCCAAAACGACGTAGAGGGAAGTAAGGCTTAACTAACTTGTCTGGCCCAAACTTCTGATTGATCTCTTTGATAACTGCTTGGCGCTCTGCTTTAGGCAACTGCATGGCGCGTCTCTTCATCTCCGTAACCATCGTATTAATGGAGTTAGCGTAGAAATCGCGCACTTGTCGGTAAATCTGTTTAAACTCGGGGTTCAAGCCACCCCAAGCAGCTTGCATTTCTGGGTTTAATGTACCAGCCTTAGCTGTGTCTGGGTCAACCCCACGGATCGTAGCTTCCAACATAATACGCCCCATGAGCCTAGACTGCCCTGCGTTTTTAGCTTGAGCTTTAGTCCAGTCAACGAGGATGTCTTTAGCCTTAGTCATTGTGCGATTTCGGTCAGCAATCATCTGCTCAATAATCCGAATAGCACCACTAATCTGAGGGAACTTAGTTTTAGTTAAGTCATCAATTTGGCGTAAGTTAGCAAAACCAAGAATAGACCGACGGAATATAGTATTGCCTGCGCCCCACATCGCTTTAGAAATGCGGGGTAGTATGCTGCCCCACTGCTCATGACCTTTAATTGCGGCCTCAACCTCGTCAGTAAGTTTGACACCAACTTGTTCTGCGGTGCGCCAACTCTTTGTAGATACTGGGCCACGGATACGCTTGCCTTTGGGGGCAAATCTAGCCCCTACTGCTGTAGGTGTACGGGTACGAACCGCCGAGAATAACTGTGTAGCCGTAGCCATAGCGTTGCTGGCAAGGTTATCAATCCCAACCATCTGGAAGATTGTGCGGACTAACTTAGTAAAGAACGGCACCCGTGCTGGGGTATATTTAATCTTAGAAAGACGCTCTCTAAAGTTCTTGTTAGTGAAGACTTCGGAGACAAACTCATGTATATCAGTCAGCCCGTATAGATCCAGCGGAATGTTGGCTACTGCAAAGTCATACATCCTCTGCAACTCTTCTCGAGCAGCGCGTTGGCCTTCCGTTAAAGTATTGGGGTCGGCTTCGAGGATTGCCTCGGTTGCAGCGTGCAAAACTTCATGTAAAAAGACGTTGGGTGTGGCGTTATCTAGGTCGAGCGTAATAGCATCAAATGCAGGGTAATAAGCACCTGCAACATCTAGGCCACGGATATTGTCTTCAAAAGCTTTGTTTACATCTTTAAACTCGGCAATGACCGGCTGCATGTTGTACTTACTAGAGCGTAATTCTTTGATGCCGTTGTAAACCTTTTCAAGATTTTCTTCCCGGTCATAATTAGTAAAATAACTGTTGTACAGATCCGGATACGTAAGTTGTACATAGTTAAACAGCCGTTTTTGCTGTTGATAAGTCTTTAAGTCAATTTGCCGACGCGTTAGGTCTCGACCACCATTAAACACAATGCTGGTAGGCAGGTCTAGTTTTGCTAGAACTTGAGCTAACTCTTTATAGAGAGGGTCAGTGGCTCTGGTAGACAATACTTCTAAAGCACGTTTTAAATTTCCTTTAGCAATTTCTGTTGCAACTGCGGGGGTAATATTAAGAGCTTTAATTACTCGGTTAACGACTTGGTCTTCGATGCTTCCCGGCGTAGTTTGCCCAGAAAATCTGGCACGCTCGCGCTCTTCTGCAGCGTCTGCAGCGCTTGGTTCAATTCCTCCAGATACTCCGGGTTCGCGTTCTGCTGCTCCCCCAACTCCCTCCACGCCTTCAGGACGCCTGACATCTGTGGTTTCGTAGGAGCCAGCGTCTTTGAAGCGCTTTCCAATAGGCTTAGCGTTTGCATTTGTGTTTACCCCGTTAATATATTTGAAAAGTTCTTGGTTTTGCCGGTAGATTTTTACAATTTCATTGTGTAGTTGTTTAAACCGAGGGTCGCCTTTAAAGTCAAGTGCGTTTAATTTAATTAAAATCCGCTGCATTTCAGCAGCAAAGTCGGCGTCGTGAGACCGCACCTTAAAATGCGCAAACTCGTGGATCATTGTACCAAGCACGCCACCTGCAGCTTCTTCTGGGTTGCTAGCGATTTCAGGCACAGCAGGATTAATAAACATCCCAGAGAACGGGATCTTAATACTTACCCCACGGTACTCTACATCGTAGCTTACGCCGATTCCTTCTTTAGCTAGGTCGTCATACGACGGCCCCATTGTCTCTACCACTAAGGCACGTAGGTCTTTAAAGACAGTGCCGATGTCGTAGTTAAACTTATCAAACCGGTCACCAAACTTGTCACGAGCAAGTTTAATTAAAGATTCAACTTCGGGGAGGTCACGTTCTTTGTTTATTTTTAAATCTAGTTCATCTTTTTGTTTATTATACTCTTCGTCAGTAAGCTCATCTTTGAACCACTTATTTCGTAATTCTTCACGTTGCTCTTCCAGTTGTTTCCTACGTTTTGGGTCAGCTAAACCTACGTTGTCATGTAGAATGATTTCATTACTATTAATTAAGTCTTGCGAAATTTTGAATTCGTCAAAATTTATATTTGTTTCTTTAAGGTTATCTTGAGTTAATTCAGGTATGACTCGGCCTTTGACAATTAAACGCCCATCTTTTACCTCAATTGTGTCACCTTCACTAATTTCAGAAGCTACTTTTATAATTGTGGGGTCTGTTTTAGGTGTTACTTCTTCGGGGGTAGTTGTTTTAATTTTACCGTTTTCTTCATAGATATACTGTATCGACCCAAAATTTTTAGCTTCATTACTATAATCAACTGCGCCGTAAACTAATTGAAGGTACTTAAAGATTTGATCAAAGTAAGGTGCAGCAACAGGAGAAAACTGCTGCCGATTTAAATCAAACGGATATAGCGGGGTTTCGGGTGTTACATCTTTATTTGGTGAAACATCTATATAAAACTCAAAAGGAACGACTTTTTTATTTACTGTTAAACGATTACTAAATTGCCATAGTCCGTTTGAAAGAATACGAACATTTTCATAGTTTGGATAACGTTGCGGCTTTTTTGTTACATAAATGCGTGCAACACCCCAGTTAAATTTTACGTTAGCAAATTGTGTGTAATCGTTGTAGGGAAAATTAGAACCAATATAAACTGTAGACCCATTAAAAGTAACATTAATGTCACTAAATAACGGGCTTGACAATAGCGCTGGATAATCGTATTTGCTGTCTGGTATCTTAAGTGGTTTATCTTCACTAGTATTTGGGTCTAAGTATGTTTCTGGGAGTACAAGTTCAATATAGGTTCCATGACCATCAGGGAATAATTCTAAATATTGAGTTGGAATATCAGACCCAGTAAGTTTGTCAGCCTTTGGACGCAGTGCAGTGTTGTCCATTGCTTCTAGAAGTCTTTCTCCAGTGCTTTCTAAAACACTTACAACACCATCTCTATAAGTAATAACTTTTATGCGTTGATTGCCAAATAAAAACTGCATCTTGGCAATGCCCAGACCTCCGGAAGGACGATCACCTTCTTTTTGTGTCCCAGCAATTTTTAAGAAAGTAGTTGTCAATGTTGCTGTTGACATCCCAGAACCATTGTCCACCATCGAAATAGTACGAGTGGCTGGGTCTACTGAAATATTAATGTTTCCCTGTTTAAGCTGTCCCTCTTCTTGCAAGGGTTTAATTGCATCAAATGAATTTTGTAAAATTTCTTTTACAGAAACAGCAGGCATATACTCCAGACTGCCATACAGCTTTGGGCCAAGAAGCTTTGCCATACGACCAATCTCCGCACCGGGTTCGGCTTCAACTGTTTCTTTTGCGGCGCGTAAATCAGCAGGCTTTGAGGTCGCCGCTAATTGTTCAAGGAGCGCTTCACCTTCAGGTGACAGAGAGTTATCAGATAAAACAAGCCCAGCCGATTTCAATCCTTTAAGTTGGGCAAACGGAACGGTCATTACTTTCCCAGCACGCAGTTTGGTAGCTGCGTCTAAAAACTGGGCGTCGTTCATACCTTCAGGCAGCGCAGATATTGGAGTCGGCGTTACTGTAGTTGGCGCAGTCCCTCGAAGTTTTGCACGAGCTTCGTCTTCAATCTCTTTAATTTTCGCTGCACGCTGCTCCATTGGCACTGCAGCAATTTCAGGCTGACGGGCGGCAACTTCTGCGTTAACGGTTTTTTGTTCGTTTAACTTATCAATCTTTGCCTTTACTGCGGGGTCTTTAGCGGCAGCAAATGCACTATCAATAATAGTATCTACGGCGGTAACATCTTCCAAAACTTGTTTAAGGGCCGAATTTACTTTTTCTGAAGACCCGCGCTTGTTACCAGCGGCTAAATCTTTGGACGCACTTACTAGCCGAACCGCTGATCCAGTAGAAGATTGGTAATTAATTAAGTTGGCAAGCGGAGGGGGCAGCAGAACGCCCAATCCCATCATCTCTTTGCTAGATGGGATATTTAACTCGTCCGCTATTTGGCTATAAGCATCTCGGGCTTTTTGTAGAGAGCTATCTAACGCGATTAGACTTTGCGTAACCGGACTGTTCGGTTGCGTCATTAGCGTGTTGTAGTGAATATTAGTCCGTTTTTGCTGCGGGCTTACTTCATCGCTAGGTTGAAAAAGTCGGTTTAATGGACTGAGTTTTGCCTGCTCTCCAACTCCAACGCCGCTAGGAGGCACCCCAGAAACATCCACTGCTTCGGCTTCAGGTCTAGAAGGCTGTCCGGCAACTCCTTCTTCGGCACTTGGTTCGCTAGGTACTTGAAGGCTAGGCTCAACTCTTCCGAGGGCATCTGGGCCAGCAGTTCGCTCTGCCAATTTTCGTTGATCATAGGTCTCCACCATTGCATCAAGTTCTTCTTTGGTAGCGTCTCTACCGTTTTGCTGCTTAAAGCCAGTAGCAAATGCATTACGAACTACATCAGGCGTGGGTTCTGTAGGCGCACCTTCTTCGCTTATATCAGTTAATTTTGCATCTAGCCCGGCAATAAGTCGGTCTTCTGTAGTTTGTAGCCCGGCAAATTTTTCTGCACCTTTTTGTATAGCTTTACCAACAACTACATTACCGCCAGTACCAACAATAGTAGCAATTAAAGTTTGCAGTGCAGCAGATGGACGTTCCGCTGCATAGTCAGAAAACGGTTTATTGGGGTTAAGCACTGCCCATTCATTTAAGTCCTGAAGTATGGTAGCAAGCTGCTCATTCGGTATTTCTTTTTTTAATTGACTAATTAACATCCGACCAAAACCGGTCTTTTTATTAATGTCATCTAGCAATGCGCCAAGAGGAATCTTTTCAGTAGCAATCTCAATAACACCTTGAGATGTAGCAAAAGGTAGAGCCTGTTGTGGACTAAGACCTTTCTCACGAGCTTCTTGATATGCTTGACCACCAGTAAGTCCACCAAACGCACCAAGCACAGCGGGCTGCCCACCGGGGAGTAACGCAGCGGGTAATAAGGCTAAATTTTGCCCAAAACTTTCAAGACCAGACTCAACACCGCTAAGCAATATTCCTTGATCTGCAGGTGGCTTTATTTTTCTAGCCTCTGATTCACGGGCTTTTTCTGCCATAAATTCAGCAACCCGAGCAGCAGGGTCTTTTTCCCCAATAGTCCCAGTAAGTGCTTGGTAAAATCTACCCGGTGCAGTCTTTTGATAGACATCGCTTGCCTGTTCAGCCAACGCACGAAACGCCCCAGCCGCCCCAATATTCATGCTTTCAGGGACATTCTTAACCACACGCCCTAGAAAATCAGTAATCGGGCTGTCTGATGCCGTGGGAGGGACCGCAACCTCTTCGGGTGTAGTTGGGGCTACTGGAGCCTTTTCTACCTGTGGCGCAGGCGCAGTCGGCGTAGTGGGGGTAGCACTTAACCCGATACGCCCTGCAAAATCTTCAAACGGCAAATCAGAATAAAACTTTTTATGGAATCCGGCTGCTAAGTCTTGGTCTGATAAGTCATCGTATTGAGGATATTTTTTGCGAAGTTCTTGAATATTCATTAACGAATGCCAAGGGGATCATTAACATTTGAGGAACCCATTCTACCACTGCTAAGATCTACACCCTGAACTTGATACAACTTAAATGTTTCTTCTTGTATCTTGTTCTTAACTGCTTGGACTCGAGCTTGGGCAGCTTTATCCCCCTTTGCAGCTAATCTCATATCTTCTTGAAGCTTAGGATCAAATGTAGCCCGCTGCATAAACTCAGCATTAGCATCTTTAGCCGCCGACGACACCGCAGTTCTAGTAGCATTGTAAGTATCTTTTGGAGCCAGTGCTTGCGCAGCTTGAGAAACTGAGTCTAAGTACGACAAGCCGGGATTAGCCTTGCGTAATTGTGCTGCTGCTTGAAGGGTTTTATCAGGGATATTAGCAATCGCCAGACGATTCTCCCGATCTAGACGACTTGTTTCTTCACGAGACTCAAGTTCACGCTCACCTGCATACATCCTCTCAGCCGACGTAAGCGCATCAAGTTTTTCTTTCCTTCCGGCCTCGTCAAGCTGTAGTTTGAGTTGCATATCAGCCAGAGTTTGTTTACGGCGCTCTTTAACATCCTCAGCAAAACCTTTAACGGCGGCTTGAGACCCTTTACCAATGTTAGTAAGTGCATACGGAGACTCACCGCCCAGAATGCCTAGACCTGCCTCTAGTGCACGAGACCAAGCGTCTGTCCGTACATCTGTATTTTTACGGGCTTGATCCTCAAGATATTTTTTAATCGCCGCCCGTTCTTGGGATTCTGGCGCTTCTCTTTCCCTAATTGCTCTTGTTTCGGCATAAATATCTTCTAGTGTTCTTCCTTTGCGTGGGGACCTTTGGATAGGCATAGCGGAACCTAAACCAAGTTCTGGTGACCCAAACCCCGGAGTTCTGGAGTCTATATCTTGCTGAACTGCGGGGGAAAACATAGACGCAAACGAAGGTGCTTCTTGAGTGCTATATAAATTTCTAGCACGACTACGCTCTAAAGACCTTAAGTAATCTTCATCATTTAAGTCTCCGCCTTCCGCAAAAGCTACAATCCCACCACCTGCGTACTCAGAGCCATACATATCATCAGGCACCGGCAATGAAGCAACTCCCGTGTCCATAGGCGGCATTTCTTGCTGGGGTGCCATAGCCATCATCTGCGGCTGCGCTTGAACTTGAGGCTGATTTTTCATTGCTTCAGCTTGAGCGTTAATAGCCATTGCCTGCTCAACTACCGAACGCGGCGTAGGTTGTTGCATCGCCTGCATGTTGGCAGCTTGCTGCTCCATCTGGGCTTTTTCATTAAGAATGATAGACACCATATCAGCAGGGATGCGCTTTTGTTGCGCTAAAGCAAGTATTTGTTGCTGTGGTAATAGTGCCAGAGCGTCGATTGGCCCTTCCTGAAGCTTAAGGGCTTGAGTTATTCCCATTGCCATATTAGTTACCCTTACTTCATCAAGTTATAAAGACTCAAACCAGATAAGCCCAGACCAGCTAACTGACTTGCAAACGAAGGCGGTGGGGTAACAGTTGTTTGAGTTGTATCAGTAAGCGGAATACCACGGATAAAGCCACTAAGTTTATCAAGTTGCTGCTCAGGATATTGAATACGCTGCAACAAATTCTGGTAGTCAATGTCTGTTTTCTGCTGCTGAACCGCACGCTCATAGTCACCATAAGCGCCGAGAGTCTTAAGTCGATCAATGTCTGCGGCTTGTTGCTGAACACCAAGTTGCCCAAATTGTTGCCCAAGAGTGCCTAATGTTTGAGCCTGTTGCAAACGAGCAGCACGCTCTGATTCCAACCCTTTTTGCCCAGCCTCATACGCAGCCTGAAGTCCTTTGGCCTGAATGTCACCTAGTTGATTTTGAAGATTGCGCTCACGCTCTGTGGTGGCAAGGAGTTGCCGTGCTCCACCATAGGTACCTTGACGGGCTGCGCCTAAGTTAGTGGCTAACTGGGCTTTCTGTGCATCTGTGAGAGCTTCCCGTTTTTGAACATCAACTACACCCTGTGCATAGGGGGACATGTACTGCTGCAATAATCCTTGGTCTAACATACTTGGCAGGCCAGTGGCAGCAGCATAACCAGAACCTGTCGCTCCCGTACCCATAGCAAACTGACTAGGTGTCTGCATTGCAGAGAGTTGCGCACCTACTTGTTGTTGTCCCGGGGTTAAACCTGCTACTCGCTGTGCACCGGTATAAAGACCAGCCGCCTCTAAGGGGCCTTTAATATTAGCTTGATACTCAGCAGGGGTGCCAGCCCCATAAAGTTTAAACGCCTGCGGGATTAACCCGGGGACGCCTTGGGCACCGGTTTTATAAAACTCTTCAAACGCGGTAGGTAGTTGACTGGTTACAACTTGTGATGTGGTTGCCATAATATATCCTTTTAAGCAGGCATCAAGCGACGGGTATTAACTTCAGGCGC
>Ga0129333_10002283_pt1 | contig 17772 bp, 26 predicted proteins | sample CPB6_08_DNA_FD_94474 | JGI IMG/M metagenome (GOLD analysis project Ga0129333, IMG submission 94474) | Freshwater to marine salinity gradient microbial communities from Chesapeake Bay, USA - CPBay_Sum_0.6_0.8_DNA | ecosystem: Environmental > Aquatic > Marine > Coastal | place: USA: Chesapeake...
ATGATTCAAAAAATTATAGATGATGAAACCGCTTCCGCTCAAGATGATTTTAGTATTGTAATGAGTACAAAGCTATCATCTGCTTTAGACGCTAGAAAACAAGAACTTGCCCAGCGTATATACGACAAACAAGAGACCCCTTCGGAAGATAATGGAACAGAAGAAACAACAGACAGCCCCGTTTGAAGGTGGTAAGAAACCAAAACAATCAGCTATTGCTGGTAAGCATGGTATTGGTTACTCTACAGCTAGACATCTCGCTAGATTAGGCATGAAGAAAGCTATAGAAAAAAAGTCTGTTAAAGAAGAGACTGAACTTAAACATAGAGTATCGGTTACAGTTTCTGATCCCCAACACACTATGGCTTCCATGCGTAAAGAAAAAATGGAAAAGAAAATTAGAGTGTCGGCAAAAAGTGAAAGTGATGCTGTAGAGCTTGCAAAAGATCATTATAAAAAGCAGGGTTATAAAATTCATGATGCCAATCATGTTGGTATTGTAGAAGAGACAGAACAAGTAGATGAAATTTCTAACGAACTTTTACAACGCTACAAACAAAAAGCCGGTGCCCAGGTAGACAATCCTGAGACCCCTTCTAGTGTTAAGTACAAAAGAGGCAAAGGTCACTTATTAGCTACTGTTAAACAAATGAAAAGTGGTAAACCTTTACCTCCAATTCAAAAAGAGGAAGCTGAAATGAACGAAGCTGTATCAGTAAAAAAAGCTAATTACTCCTGGGGTAAAATGGTTACCGTTCATCACGGCTCGGATACATCCTACCCTCTTCACCCGGAGCATCAAAAAGCAATCGCCAAGCTAAAGTCAGGTGAAAAAACATCATTCAAAGACGAAACCAATGCAACAGTGCACGCTGAAAGAGAAGGTGATAAAGTCCATCTTACTAGGCCTCGCACTTCTTCAACAAAAACTACAGTAGCACATAGTCATTTTACGGAAAATGTTATGAATACATTTAAGAAGTTTAGACATACTCTTGAAGAGAAAAAACTTACCCCAGCTGAAATGAAAAAGCGGGAAGAGGTTGCTAAAGCCATTGAGCGTGAAAATCCAAACATGCCCATGGGTATGAAAATGGCAATTGCTACTAAAACGGCCAAGCGTGTTGCTGAAGAAGTAGAAACAAACGAAGACCAACATCTTTGCGCCAAACACGTTCGTTCAGCGCTGTTAGGGGATGGGGTTGTGTTAGAAGCCCAACATGCAGAACCGGATCATGAAGGCAATATCGAGTGGTATATGGTAGAATTTAAAGACGGTATTCGCAAGGTGTATACAGAAGATTTAGAAATTATGATCGCTGAATATCATGGCAATCACAAAAAGAAGAAAATGACAAATGGCTAATATTCATATACTAAAGAAAACACGCCGCCAGGCTGCGGTTAAAGTCCATGGTACGGGGTCAGCTACTATTGATGTGTTTACTCTAGCTTATTCTGATCAGTCAGTAACCACTGCTAATTTGGAACTAATGCTCACTGATGCTGTGTTTATGACAAATACAGCGGGCAATGTAACAAGAAACGGTAATTTAATTTTAGTACTGCCCGCTGGCTCGGCTGATACATTTAACTTTACCGCCGATCTTGGAGTTAACTTAAATGAGCAACCAAGCTCTAACGTAGTAGTTAATTTAGGAGCTTCCGAAGGGGTTTGCATTCTTCAGTTCTCCAAAGGTGCTGGCTACAATGATCCAGATAGACAAAATCAAGGACCAGGGTCACTATGAAACTAATTAAAGAAATTTCTCAAGAATTAAAGTTTCTTACCGAGGCTTCTGAGTCAGGTAAAAAAGGTTTCTTTATCGAAGGCATCTTTATGCAGGCCGATAGAGAAAATAAAAACGGTCGTATTTACCCGCGCTCGGTAATGGAAAAAGAGCTGGAAAGATACCAGACGTTAATTAAAGAAAAAAGATCTTTAGGTGAGTTAGGGCATCCTCCTAACCCTACAATTAATTTAAACAACGTATCCCATCTTATTACTAATTTAAGATTTGAAGGTTCGGATATCGTTGGAAGAGCAAAAATTCTTGATACCCCCATGGGTAAAATTGCACAAAACTTTATTGAAGAAGGTGTTGGTTTAGGAGTATCTTCAAGAGGTCTTGGCTCTTTAAAAGAAAAGAATGGTGTAAATGAAGTACAGGATGATTTTCATCTTGCTACCGTAGACATCGTAGCTGATCCTTCTGCCCCGGATGCATTTGTCCAAGGTATTATGGAATCGGCTGAATGGATTCTGGAAAATGGTGTTTGGAAATCAGTCCAAATTGAACAAGCCCAGAAAGCTATTAAAAAGGCTTCTAAAGCTCAGCTTAATGAAACTAAACTTACGGTTTTTGAAGCTTTTTTAAGAAACATCAAGTAATAAAAACTTATAAATAATAACGTTAAAACAATACTCTTAGGAGAAACGGATGTCAGTCGAAGCTAAAATTAAAGAGTTGCTAAACCGCGCAGGTTCTAAGCAACTGACTGAAGAATCTACAGAGACTGTTGCTGAGGGCGAGATTGTCGCTGCTGCTCAAAAAGCTGCGGCTGCAACCAAGAAGGATACTTCTAAGGCTGCACAAGCTTCTACTGCTGGAGACACCTCCCAGCCCAAGCAAGGCTCTTCTGAGGTTCCTTCAGTTGCATCTCACGATGAGGATGATGCAAACCTAGGCGCTCAAGCTGCTAGTGGTATTTCTGGAAAAGCAGGGTTACCTGATTCTAAAGGTGACGCTAAGTCTGTTAAGACACCTGCTATGGAAGAGACAGACACTAAAGAAGAAGAGACCATTGCTGAAGAGGCAGTTGAAGAGCAGGTGGATATTTCTTCCCAGCTCAATGCCATTTTTGGTGAAGAACTCTCCGAAGAATTCAAAACTAAAGCTACTTCTATTTTTGAAGCTGCTGTCATTGCTCGTGTTAATAACGAGATGGAAAAAGTTACAGCTAAATTAGAAGAGCAAACTGCCACTCAACTAGATGAGTATAAAGACACTTTAGTTGAAAAAGTTGACAACTACCTTAACTACGTAGTTGGTCAGTGGATGGAAGAGAACCAGTTAGCTATTGAGAGCGGTCTCAGAACTGAAATTGCTGAAGACTTTATCTCGGGCCTGAAATCTCTCTTCAAAGAGCATTATATTGAAGTACCTGAAGAGAAGTATAACGTTCTCGATGAAATGCAGTCCAAAACATCTGAACTAGAAACCAAACTGAATGAGACCATTAAGGACAATGTTGAGCTTGCTAAAGAACTGGCTACATTAAAAGCAGCCAAAGTATTTGAAGAGCAGACTAAGGACTTAGCAGTTACTGAGGCTGAAAAGCTTAAGAAACTTATTGAGGGTGTCGATTTTGAAAATGAAGACCTGTATCGCGAGAAAGTAGCTGTAATTAAGGAGAACTATTTTCCCAAAACAACAGCCAAATCACCCGAGCAAGTTTTAGTTGAAGAGAGCGGTCAACAGCCTGCTTTCGAAGAAGGCACAATGTCCAAATACGTTCAGGCGCTTTCTAGAACAATTAAAGCACGTTAATTAATAAATAAAATACGTTTAACAAAGGAGAAGGTAATGTACCTATCAGAACAACTGCAGGAAAAGTGGGGAGCAGTATTAAACCACGGTGATCTTCCTGAAATTAAAGACTCTTATAAGAGAGCAGTTACAGCTGTTCTTCTGGAGAACCAAGAAAAGGCCCTCCGCGAAGACCGCCGTATGCTGTCTGAGTTAGCACCCGCTAACAACTCTTTCGAAACCGGTGGTATTGACCGCTATGATCCGATCCTGATCGGTCTGGTTCGTCGTGCTATGCCCAACCTGATGGCTTATGACATCTGCGGTGTGCAGCCGATGACTGGCCCCACAGGTCTGATTTTCGCAATGCGCTCTGTTTACGGCAACGTCCGTACTGACGCAGGTCTGACCGAAGCCCTGTACAACGAAGCCGATACCGACTTCTCGTCCTCTGGCTTTGACTCTGCTTATGCAGGTACACCTAAGAACGGCACCCACGCTGGTTCCAACCCCGTCGATGGTTCTTACACCACCGGTAAGGGTATGACCACGGCTGAAGGTGAAGCCCTTGGTGATTCCGCAAACAATGGTTTTGGTTCGATGGCATTTGCTATTGACCGCACCACGGTTACTGCTCGTACACGTGCTCTGAAAGCTGAGTACACTCTTGAGCTTGCACAAGACCTGAAAGCAGTTCATGGTCTGGATGCTGAGTCCGAGCTCTCGAACATCCTCTCGCAAGAGATCATGTTTGAAATTAACCGTGAAGTCGTTCGTACAATTTACACCGTTGCTAAAGCTGGCTCGCCCGCTACCGCCACCGCTGGTACGTTCAACCTCGACGTTGACTCCAACGGCCGCTGGTCAGTTGAGCGCTTCAAGGGTCTGCTCTTTAACATCGAGCGTGATGCTAACCACATTGGTCAAGACACACGGCGTGGTAAGGGTAACTTCATCGTCTGTTCCGCAGACGTTGCTTCTGCATTAGCAATGGCCGGTGTTCTGGACTATGCTCCTGCACTCTCCACAAACCTGAACGTTGATGACACTGGCAACACTTTTGCTGGTATTCTCAATGGCCGCTTCCGCGTTTATGTCGATCCGTATTCGGCTAACCTCGGTGCCGCCAGCCAGTTCTATGTGGTCGGCTACAAGGGTACATCGCCCTATGATGCAGGTATTTTCTACTGCCCGTACGTTCCGCTCCAAATGGTTCGTGCAGTTGATCCGAACAGCTTCCAGCCCAAGATCGGCTTTAAGACTCGTTACGGTATGATTGCCAACCCGTATGTTACAACCAACGCTAACGCCGCTACTGCTGATGCCGACACCTTTACGGCTAACCGCAACCAGTACTATCGTCGTTCGAAGGTTGTTAACCTGATGTAATTAAACCGGCGTAGATCGGTACTTAAAGAGGGGGCGAAAGCTCCCTCTTTTTTTGTTATAAATATTGTAAAAAGGGTGCTTGATGGCTTATACTGCAAACATAACTTCTCAAGTAAGTAATAATATAACTAATAATTTGGTTTTTGATTATCTTAAACCTAATGCGTTTAAGTTTTCAATCAAAGACCTTCCTAACGTTGCCTATACTTGCCAATCGGCCAATCTTCCGTCTGTTAATATTGGTTTTGCCCAGCAGCCCACTCCGTTTGTAGATATACCAAAAATTGGTGATAAATTACTTTACGGTGATTTTGCTATCCGATTTTTAATTGCTGAAGATATGCGTAATTATCGGGAATTGTTTAACTGGATAGTTGCACTTGGCTTTCCAAACAGTTATAATGAATATAATAACTTTGAACAAGATAGGTTGAATCGGTTTCCCTTTGTTAAAAATTTACGAGGAGAATCTGAAGTAGTGGCTTATTCTGATGCTACTCTTACGATTTTAAACTCAACTAATATACCTAAAATTAACATTAATTTTAAAGATTTATTTCCAACTTCTATTGAAGCATTAGATTTTGACATTACTGCCTCTTCTATCGAATATTTTGTAGGAATTGCATCATTTAAGTATAGAACTTTTGATATACAGACACTATAATATATCTTAGTATTGTTTAATAATTTTTTCCTTTGGAGTGAATATGGCCCAGCAGCAAATTCAATTAAACCTAGACGAAGTTCGTAAAAGTAAATTCTTTGTAGCTACCCCCTGCTACGGTGGTCAGCTAACTGAACCGTATTTTAGGTCAGTAATTAAACTTATGACCTTTTTTAACGGACATAAGATCCCTCTTGCATTTGGTACTATTGCTAACGAGTCATTAGTTACTCGCGCCCGTAACGTACTTTTAGCTTACTTCCTAAATTCAGACTATACCCATTTGATATTCATTGATGCCGATATTGAATTTCAGGTAGATGATGTTTTAAAACTTTGGTATCACAATAAAGATGTAGCAGTGGGTGCTTACCCTAAAAAAGGTCTTAATTGGTTGACAATTAAAGAAGCATTAAAAAACGATACTGAAGATAAATTAGATGCAACTAAAATTCCACCATATGGTGCGGACTACGCTATTAATTTTAAATTTGTTAGTAGAGAAGAAAAAACTATCGCAATAGAAAACGGCTTGATTAAACTTCATGATGCCGGTACAGGTTTTATGATGATCAAACGTTCTACTATTGAAAAGATGATTAAAGCTTATCCTGATCTTAAGTATAAGAATGATGTAAATATGTCCATTGATCTTAAAGATCAGTTTTATGCATTCTTTGATACTATGATTGATCCTATTGATCGTCGTTATCTTTCAGAAGATTATACCTTCTGTCGTCGATGGCAAGAAATTGGAGGAGACATTTGGCTTGATCCCTCCATCTCCCTTAATCATTACGGTTCGTATTGCTTCCAGGGTAATCCTAAAGCTATTATTGACTTTGAAAATGCAGCCCCGCCACAGCAACAGCAACACCACGTAATGGATGTAGATGTAGAAAAGCTGTAATGAAGCTTACCGATCTTCACCAGTCTTGGGAAGAGGACTCTCGTATTGATGAAACTAACTTAGGTAGAGAGTCAACACGTGTTCCTCTTCTTCATTCCAAATACCTCTCCTATCTTGGTAAAGTAAAGCTTCTGCAAAGAAAAGCAGAATCAGATTACTTTAATATTCGTCGTTTAAAATACAAATACTACAGGGGGGAGATGTCCCAGGCCGAGCTTGATGAGGCAGGGTGGGAGCAATTTCAGGGCAACAAGCCATTGAAAAACGAGATGGATGAGTTCTTACAGTGTGATAAAGACTTAATAGAACTGCAAGACAAGGTAGAGTATTTTAGAACTGTAATCTTTACTCTTGAACAAATACTTCGCTCTATTAATTCTAGAACCTGGGATATAAAAACTGCGGTAGAATGGACAAAGTTTACTAACGGTATGATGTAATGGCCGATATAGCTATTAAAAAGAAAAATGAAGTTTATTTACAAATACAATGTGAGCCAGCTATAGCGCAAGAGCTCTCTGATCATTTTTCTTTTGATGTACCCGGTGCTAAGTTTCACCCTTTGTATAGAAACAAGCTCTGGGATGGGAAGGTAAAGCTTTTTTCTATCTTTACAAAAGAATTATACGTCGGTCTTTTAAGCTATCTTGAACATTTCTGTGAAGTAAACAATTATAAGATTGATTATGAACAATACCATCAAAAATGCGATTCAGTTACCCTGGAGCTTGTCAAACAATTTGTCGACGAACTCAACCTGTCACTTCCCAACGGCGAATCCATTAGAGATTATCAGCTCGATGCAGTCTACAGAGCGATTAGTGAAGGAAGAACCCTTTTATTGTCCCCTACTGGGTCAGGAAAGTCACTTATCATTTACTGCTTACTTCGTTGGAATGAAAAGTTCGGAAGAAGGCAGCTTATCCTGGTACCAACTACCTCGCTCGTTGAGCAAATGTATTCTGACTTCCAATCATATTCATTAAACAATGGATGGAAAGCTTCTTATAATTGTTCAAGAATATATGCCGGTCACGATAAAGACAATCTACAACCTATAGTAATATCCACCTGGCAGTCCATTTACGAATTACCTAAAAAGTTTTTTGAGCCGTTCCAATGTATTTACGGTGATGAAGCGCATTTGTTTAAAGCTAAATCCCTAACAAGTATAATGCATAAGATGGTTTTGGCGCCCTATAGAGTAGGTACTACTGGTACTTTAGACGGAACAAAAACACACAAGCTAGTATTAGAAGGTTTGTTTGGACCAGTCTATAAAGTTACCACCACTAGAGAATTAATGGACAAGGATCAGTTGGCAGAGCTTAAAATATTTTGTATTGTGCTTCAGTACCCTGATGAAGTAAGGAAAGCGAATAAAGAAAACAAATACCCTGAAGAGATGGACTTTTTAGTCCAGCACGAGCCAAGAAATAAATTTATTCGTAATCTAGCACTTAAACAAGAAGGTAATACTTTAGTACTTTTTCAATATGTAGAAAAGCACGGTAAAATACTCTTTGATATGATTCATGATAAAAATAGTGAGCGTAAAGTGTTTTTTGTGTACGGGGGTACAGATACGGAGCAGAGGGAAGAGATAAGAAAAATAACAGAAAAAGAAAGCGATGCTATTATTGTTGCTTCCTACGGCACGTTTTCTACAGGAATAAATATTAGAAACTTACACAATATTATTTTCGCATCTCCTACAAAGTCTCGTATTAGAAATTTGCAGTCAATTGGTCGGGGATTAAGAAAAGGTGATCAAAAAAGCAGTTGTAATTTATATGATGTAGGGGATGACTTGACCTGGAAGTCGAGAAAAAACTTTACTCTTCTTCATATGATAGAGAGAGTAAAAATTTATAATGATGAAAAATTCGATTATAAACTTGTAAAGGTCACGCTGGATGCAGTGTAAATATTTAAAACTTACTAGTGGAGAGAGTATTATAGCTCTAACTAATGATATTCCGGAAGAAGGTTCTAAAAGTTTTTTAGAGGTAATTGATCCGGTTTTAATTAATTCGGTTGCAGTTCCCCTGGACAACATGATCGTTGAAACATATGTAATGCAGCCATGGATTAAAATGGCAAAAACTAATACAGTAAAAATTTATATTAATAATATTGTGGCTACAATGGATGTATCGGAAAAAGCAGAATCACAATACAAAAGTTATATTGTAGAATATAATAAACAAACGGAAGAAATTAATGAAAAAGATCTTCCTCCGGATGAAGAGATTTTAGATTTATTTTTAAATGGGGAACAAGAGGAGTCGGAAGACGACGAAGAAGATTATGCTGAATACAGAACAAGAAGAACAACCACAAGAACAGTCCACTGATAAGAAAAACGCTCATTACGTAGATAATAAAAAATTTCTAGAAGCGTTGATTGAGTATCGTAAACAGATAGATTACGCTAAAGAAAACGGTTTACCCAAGCCCTTGGTAAGTAATTATATCGGTGAATGTTTTTTAAAAATTGCTACCCATTTATCCTATAAAGCTAACTTTATTAACTATACCTTTAAAGATGATATGATATCCGATGGTATAGAAAATTGTCTGACCGCGGTGGATAAGTTTGATCCTACTAAATCAGCTAATCCTTTTGCGTACTACACTCAGATTATTTTCTTTGCCTTTGTTCGAAGAATTCAAAAAGAAAAAAAGCAACAGGTTACAAAATATAAACTATTAGAGAATGTTGATTTAGAACAGTTACTAGCTCACACCGATGGTAATGAGGAGATAGCTAATCAGATTGTAGAGTTAGTTCGTAAACAAGCTGACTCCATTGACCCTGAAAAAAGAACAATGCCGGTAAAAAGAGGTAGAAAAAAAGTTAAAGAAGTACCAGAATTACTGGATAATTTAGAATAAATAAAATATAATATTATGTACTTGTGACTGGTGCCCTTCCACCAGCTAACAAAACTAGGAGTTCTAATGTCGAAAATTAAAGTATCAGAGTTGTTTTACTCCATTCAAGGCGAGGGCCGCTACATGGGCGTTCCTTCAGTCTTTCTCAGAACCTTTGGCTGTAACTTTACCTGTGATGGGTTCGGGCTACCTAAAGGAGAAAAATCAAAGGAGCGTGATAATGTCGCGGCCGAAATTTCTAAATATAAGTCCTATAAGGAACTTCCTCTGGTATCCACTGGGTGTGATTCTTACGCTTCTTGGGATCCTCGTTTCAAGCATCTTAGCCCTGTTGTATCTACCGATTCGCTTGCTGAGTCGATTGTTGGCTTACTTCCGCACAAAAGGTGGGAAGACGAACATCTGGTAATTACTGGAGGGGAACCTTTGCTGGGATGGCAAAAAGCTTACCCCACCCTTCTTAATCACCCTTCAATGGTACCGTTAAAAGAATTAACCTTTGAGACCAACGGTACTCAAGACCTCACCAACGACTTCCGAAAATATCTTAATGACAACTGGACCAAGCATCGTAAAGACAAGCTAACGTTCTCTGTGTCAGCCAAGCTATCGGTATCAGGAGAAAAGAAAGAAGACGCCATTTTACCAGAAGTAGTATCTATGTACGAATGGTTTGGTTATACTTACCTTAAGTTTGTAGTAGCTACAAAAGAAGACGTAGAAGAGGCAGAACAAGCAGTAAATGAATATCGTAAGAAGGACTTTAAAGGTCCGGTATATATTATGCCAGTAGGGGGTGTGGAGTCTGTTTATGTTCTTAATAATAAAACAGTAGCGTTGCTAGCAATGGAAAAAGGGTGGAGGTATTCTGATAGGCTTCAAGTTCCTTTATTTAAGAATGAATGGGGCACCTAATGGAAAAAATTTATTCTTTACAAAATAACTATTACGTTAATCTATTACTTCAAGCATTACCCTATCTTAAAAAACGTGAGTCAGAGAACCCTGATCCCGAGCTTGTAGAAATAGTCCAAAAGATAGAAAATATGCAAAAATTAATTTACGGAGATGAAGATGAGTCTTAATAAAGGTAAGTGCGACGCAGAGCTTGGCTATAAAATCGAAGAATATCTTCGTGAAAAAGGTGTGCATACACCGGCAGTTATTGATAGGTTGTTAGTAAAAGATGACTCTAAAATTAAAAAGATTGAAAAGCATTTTGCTGCTATCATGGACATTTTAGGTTTAGATAGAAATGATGACTCTTTAACAGAGACACCTAAACGAGTAGCTAAGATGTACGTTAACGAAATTTTCTGGGGCCTAAAACCTGAAAACTTTCCTAAATGTACAGTCATTGAAAATAAAATGCAGTACGATGAAATGGTAATAGAAAAAGATATTACTATGATGTCCAATTGCGAGCACCACTTTGTCACTATTGATGGTAAGGCTCACATTGCTTATATTCCTAAAGGTAAGGTTTTAGGTTTATCAAAGATGAATCGTATTGTAGAGTACTTTGCACGTAGACCTCAGGTTCAAGAACGAATTGCCGAACAGGTTTATCATGCATTGAGCTACATTCTTTGTACTGAAGATGTAGCGGTAGTGATCGAAGGCGTTCATTACTGTGTGAAGTCTAGAGGGGTTGAAGATCATTCCTCTTATACTATGACAGCAAAGCTTGGGGGCTGTTTTAAATCGGAACCCGATTGTAGAGCTGAATTTATGTCGTTAATTAAAAAGTGAAGGAGCGTTCCCATGGAAGGGAAATATAAAACGTTTGGTGGTATTACTACCAAAAATGGTAAGCTGTACTTGGTTGAGTTTACAAATAAACAAACTGGTGAGCAGTTTTTAAAATTTGGCGTTACAAAAGAATATGATATACTAGATCGGTTTAGAGACGAAGAATACTATTCATGGAATATTAGACCTCTAGCTTCCGCCTACGGTACCAAAGCCCAGGTAGAAGAGGCAGAGGAAAAGTTTCTTAAAAAGTATCCTAAGAATTTTTGGCTGAATGAAAAAATTCGAGGTGTTACAGAAGTAGTAAAACTTGATAAGCCAACTAGAAATCAAGCCATTAAAGAAGTTCGTGAACTGTCTGCTAAATGGAAAGAAATGAGAGTTTTAAATGAAAATAAGTCATGAATCCCCCCTTGCATTATTAGAGCAGTCCAGATCTTATAATGACTATGATTATGCTTTAGTCCATTTATTTGAAACTGAACCTACGTATTATAATTTTTTTAAAGAGTCTGTTAGACAAGGCAGGCACGTCTTACTAGATAATTCTATTTTTGAATTAGGTAAGGCATTTGATTCAGAAAAATACATTGATTGGATTTTAAAACTACACCCTACAGAGTTTATTATTCCTGATGTATTAGAGAGCACCTTAGGTACGATGGATAGTACATTAGCTTTCCTTGATGAATACAATTCACAGATACCTAAAGATATTAAACGTATAGGTGTCGTTCAGGGTAAAAACTACAACGAACTTATTCAATGCTATCAGTACATGGATGAGGTAGTTAAGGTAGATAAGATTGCCATTTCATTTGACTATTCTCATTACTTAAATTTATGCCCCCATCCCAATAAATGGGTGGGATATACGCTAGGTCGTGCGCAAACTTTAACACATTTACTAAAAGATGGAATTATTAATAAAAATAAACCGCATCATCTCCTGGGTTGTGCATTACCTATTGAGTTTATGTTCTACCGCTGTGGCTTTGACTGGATTGAAACGATTGATACATCCAGCCCTATTGTTCACGGTCTTCTTGGTGTTAAGTATGAGTTTGGTGGTTTGGTTAATAAACAGTCCATCAAGCTGGTTGATCTTATCCACACAGTACCCGATCCTGAACAAATAAAAAATATTGAGTATAACCTTCAACTATTTAGAACATTTGCTAACGGACTAAAATGAACTGGATTGCTTTCTTTAGTCAGACAGGGTCAGAGATTGTGGAGCTTTCCAAAGCTCTAGGACGCAAACCTAATTTAATTGTTACAAATAATTTTGAAGAAAAAATTAAATTTTGTTCTGGCTTAAGAGAGCTGGGTATTACTATACAGTCGGGTAAACACGACTTATTAATGAATTATTTTAGGTATCAAAATATTTTTGACTCAAATAATACATTAATTACCCTGCATGGCTATTTAAGAATATTACCTGAAGATATCTGTACAAAATATAATATCTTAAATGGTCACCCAGCTCTCATTACACATTACCCTGAGCTTAAAGGCAAGGACCCTCAAGTAAGAACCTGGGAAGGTAATTACTCGATTATCGGTTCAGTAGTACATAAAGTGACCCCAGGGGTGGATGAGGGTGAAGTTATAAGTTCAAGTTGTTATTCCAATCGTTGTGATTCTTTAGAAGAGATGTATGGCAAATTAAAGCAAACGTCATTAGAATCATGGTTGTGGGTATTGAGAAAGGTATTAGATGAGAATAGGGCTTAGTGGTGCGCAGTCAGTAGGAAAGACTACTTTACTTAGTGCATTAAGATCTGAAATTATATTTAAAGATTTTACAATCTGCAATGAAGTTACTCGCAGAGTAAAAGATTATGGCTTTCGAATTAATGAGAACGGTGATGATATTACTCAGCGTTTGATCATGCAAGAGCATATTGTAAACATTTTTATGAACGATAAGATGATTACAGATAGAACAGCTCTTGATGGTGTGGTATATACAAGGTATTTGCACAACAAAGGTAAAGTAAGCAGTAATGTAATGGCGTTTGCAGAGTCAGTTTACAATAAACTCTATTTAAAATATGATTTACTCTTTTATATTGAACCGGAGTTTGAAATAGAGGATGATGGAGTAAGAAGTACGGATATGGAATTTAGAGATGAAATTGTAAAAATATTTCATAGTTACTTAAATCAGGGCGTGTCTTTTGTACAGTTAAGTGGTTCGGTAAGAGAAAGGGTACAACAAGTACTAAATGCATGTAAAGTAATAGAAAGTAGAAAAGAAATGGAAAAGGACTTAAACGGTGGCTTCAGAATCTAATCAAAAAGTACTTAATGAATTGGTGTCCGTTCATCTGGGTAAAGCCGGGGACGGTACAGTTGTTAAACCTTATGTAACTCCAGAAAATGTTGATCCTACACTACTTGTTGCGGTACCTCGCCATCTTAACCGAACTGCCTACGAAATTAAAGAGGATGCCCTCCCGTTCGTGGGCATGGATGCGTGGAATGCGTACGAATTTTCCACGCTTCTTAAAAATGGTTTTCCTGTTTCTGGTTGGCTTAAGTTTACTTACCCAAGTAATACTCCAAATATTGTGGAATCCAAATCTGTAAAGCTATATCTTAACTCCTATAACATGGCTCGACTTATTAAGTCGACAGATGAAATTTGGATAGTGGAAGATAAAATTGCCCAGGACATTAGTAAAGCAGTCGGGGGAGAGGCTAAAGTATTCATTAAATGGGGTGATATCGATACAATTACTCCTATTAGAGGTGATTTTATTGCGCTTGAGCATTTTTGTAATGTTAAAGGTATGACTTTTGATCACTATAATGAGTCATCAGACATTTTAGAAGTTGTACCATCTATTGGACGATATGAGAGATGGCGTTCGTATTCCCTACGTTCAAATTGCCGAGTAACTAATCAGCCGGACTGGGGTGATGTATATGTTCACATCAAAGGTAATAAAGCTGTTACCCCGGAGTCTTTACTTAAGTACATTATTAGCATGCGTAAAGAAAACCATTTCCACGAAGAGATTTGCGAATGCATTTATAAGCGCTTGTGGGATTTATTACAGCCTGAAGAACTATTCGTGGCATGTCTCTATACTCGGAGAGGAGGTATTGATATTAACCCGGTACGAGCTTCTCACGGAGGGGTTCTCTGGAAATACGGTACAATTGCCGATGTATTACATTTTTGTACAAAGACACCAAGACAATGAAATCAATTGATAATAACGTTAATCAAATTTGTGATGAGTTTATCAAGCGCTCTAATCATGGGTTTAGTAAATATGGTGTAACTACTGAGAGAACTGATCTCGATCTTGATCAGTGGCTGCAACACCTAAAGGAAGAGCTGATGGATGCGGTAGTCTATCTCCATCGTATTCAAAGAGAGCGTGATGCTGATAAAAGGATACTTACTAATCAACAATTAGGACTTTATAATGACGAACCTGAATCAGGCTGCTAAAGCTTTAGCTTTATTACCAGACACTAAAGGTGTTGTAGTTATATTATCCGGGGGCATGGACAGTACTATCACAATGCGTTTGGCAGTAGAAAAATATGGTGCCGAAAACGTGTCTGCTTTAACTTTTAACTACGGACAGAAGCAATCTAAAGAAATTGTCTTTGCTAAAAGTTCTACTAAACTACTCAAAGTAGCGCATAAGGTAATTGATGCTTCGTTCTTAGGTGACATTTCTCAAGGTTTTTCAGCAAACGTAGATAAAAACATTGAGATGCCTACAATTAAAGATGTGTTAGGGGACCCTAGACCTAAGACATATGTACCTAACCGTAATATGATTTTAATGTCTATTGCAGCTGCATATGCAGAGACAAGAAACGTCGATACAATACTTACTGGATTACAGGTGCACGATGAGTATGGTTACCATGATACTACCCAGCGTTGGGTTAATAAGGTAAATGATCTGTTATCAGAAAATAGAATTATAAAAATCAAGCTCATTGCCCCTTTCAGTAAACTTTCTAAGTTTGAAGAGCTAACTATACTTCGGGAACTTGATGGTGATTTATCATTGACCAAGCGCACACTTACATGTTATAATCCTAACGATATTGGAGAGTCTTGTGGTAAGTGTCCTTCGTGCTCAGAACGAATTGCTAATTTTGCTAAGATTGGTGAAAAAGACCCTATCCTTTACTCTATTGATATACCTTGGGATAGTTTAATTAATAAAATGAAAGTTGCAGCATAATGTGTTCAATTATTGGATCGTTTAATAAAAGCACGCTCACTGAATTATATAAACTTAATTCCTATAGAGGGGAGTTAAGTTATTCGGTGTGTACCTTTCGTAAACAAAAAGACGAAATACAAATTGGTTTCTTAATGCAGGCCCCTGGAAAGATGGACGATCGCTTTATTCCTACCTATCCCTACCAGCCAGAAGATTATTTTATCTGTCATTCCCAAGCACCTACCACAGACAGTACAAACATTCACCCGGCTAACGAGGATGGGGCATTATTATGGCATAATGGTATTATTAAACAAAAAGAACTTGAAGAAGGCGTTTGGGATACCCAATGGCTCTTAAAAAATATACTTACTAAAGGATGGGGATTCTTAAGTGAGGTTGATGGAACATTTGCATGTGTAATGTATGATGGTAAATCTTTATATGCCTTTAGAAATGAAATCTCTCCTCTTTTTATAGATGATCAATTTAACATTTCCTCTACAAGATTTGAGGGCTCGTCATCCCTAGTACCTAATACAATATGGAAGCTAGACTTTAAAACACGTTACTTAGAATTTGTCGGAAGCTTTACTACTAAAGAAAATCCTTATTTTATTCCGGAGGCTGAATGAAAACTAATAGTGCATTTAAATTTAAAAAGAGTTACAAGCGAGTGGCGGCTACAATTATTGACAAACATAAGCAAGGTGAATATATTCGATCTATGATCGAAGCCCAGGTGCATGAACAGATTGCAATGAATGCCCCGCTTAAAAAGAGTAAGGATAAAGAATGAAACATGTTTCGGGAAAAAACAGTAAGACAACATTAACTAACGTACAAGAAGAGGACATACAGCCTAACGCAGTAGATCTAAGATTGGGCAAGGTGTTTAAGATATTACCTAACGAGTTTGAGATATCAAATGATCACAAAAAGCATAGAGGAACTGAAGAGCTCGTACCAGACGCAGAGGGCTATTTTACGCTATACCCGGGGTCTTATGAGGTCGTTATGGAAAACATCATCAGCGTCGGAGAGGGCGAAGCTGGCTGGGTCATTACTAGGAGCACTCTTAACCGCAATGGCTGTTTTATTACTTCAGGTCTCTATGATTCTGGTTATCATGGGGTTATGGCTGGTGTACTTCACGTATCGGTTGGCACGGCAAAAATCAAAAAAGGCACAAGGATAGGCCAGTACCTTTCGTTTGATGCAGAGTCATTGCGCATGTATGATGGTGACTATGGAATAGGCAAGGTACACGATAGCAAATACGGTTAAAGAGGTAAGAGTAATGCAACCAATCACTTATAAGTTTGTTTCTACTAAAGAGTATGTAGATCAGTTTCCTGTGGCATATCGGCAATGGAGAGCAGATTCACATTGTAATTTAATTCAGGGTTATACTTTTTCAATGAGATTTTGGTTTGGCTCTAATGATTTAGATTTTCGTAATTGGGTGGCCGACTACGGGGGATTTAAAGAATTAAAAGAAGTTTTGCAAGATCAATTTGATCATACCTTACTTGTAGCACAAGATGATCCAGAGATTGAAACATTTAAAATGCTACAAGAAAAAAAGATGGCTAAGTTAACTATCCTACCTCGCCTGGGGTGTGAGGGTCTAGCTGATCAATTATATAAGTATATGAATGGTGTTTATATACCGGACTACTGGGGTCCGGGAGAGGCCAAGCGCCTGTGGTGCTTTAGAGTAGAGGTAAGAGAGACACAATCAAATATGGCTTTTAGAGAAGGTCATAGAGAGTGGAACGAGGACTTATTCGAGGGAATTTAAATGAACCCTGTTAAAGTAGAGCATCACATTAAGCATCTCCAACAACTACATCATAGCGTTGATCTACAAATTAAACAAGCATTCAATAATTATTCCAGTGACATTAGCATACAGCAGTTAAAGAAGAAAAAACTTCAACTTAAAGATCAGATAGATTATTATAAAAAGCAACTTAATGAAAGCAGCCCTAGTAACTGATACGCATTTTGGAGCACGCTCGGATTCAATTCCATTTGATAATTTCTTTAGAAAATTTTATATGGAATGTTTCTGGCCTGAAATTGACAGGCAAGAAATAAAAACTATCTTTCATCTGGGTGATTGTTTTGACCGTCGTAAGTATATAAATTTTAATACGTTAAACTCCTGCAGGGAGTACTTCTTTGATCAGGCCAAGCAAAGAGGAATTAAAGTAATTATGATTGTTGGTAATCATGACACTTTCTTTAAAAATACCAACGCTATTAATTCTCCCCATCTACTATTACGTGAATATGATAACATTGAAGCTTACTCCTCACCAACAGAGTTTAATTTTAATGGGTGTCAAATTCTGTTAATGCCTTGGATTTGCACCGATAATTATAGTGAGTGCATGGAGGCAATTAAACAAT
>Ga0129333_10002284_pt1 | contig 17772 bp, 23 predicted proteins | sample CPB6_08_DNA_FD_94474 | JGI IMG/M metagenome (GOLD analysis project Ga0129333, IMG submission 94474) | Freshwater to marine salinity gradient microbial communities from Chesapeake Bay, USA - CPBay_Sum_0.6_0.8_DNA | ecosystem: Environmental > Aquatic > Marine > Coastal | place: USA: Chesapeake...
ATCAACTTGCTACATTCACTTAGACTCACAAAGTCAATGGTATTACAAATGCAAACCAACAAATTGTTGGGCTGATTTTGGTATTGAAAGCATAGTAAAACCATACACAAACCAAGCAATGTCTCCAAACACAACATTTGATTGCAGTGATGATCCTTGCGAACAACCACCAGAAAAAGTTTGGGTGGCATCAAGATGTGACTTTGTAAACCAAACAGAATGCTGTCAAATTTTATGTTGTGGACCAGAAACCATAGAATTCTGTGACGCATATTTGAGAAGTTTGATAACCGGGTTTTATCCTCCAGAGCTTTCAACTAAATGTTATTTTTTCAAATATGCTGATTGCATTTATGTTCTTGACAGATCAGAAATAAGACCTTGCGATCCAACATTATCAACCAATCAACTTCCAATAAATCAAGGCATTCTTTATGCAATAAAGAATAGCGCTGGATTAGAATGTTGCCGCCCGGGGATTCTTTCAGAACAAACAATACAAGAATCCTCTAATGACATTGGTACATTCCCCCCAGAAGAACAACAGCCCATTCCTCTAGAAAGACCTCCTTACCAAAATACACCGGAGAGTTGGGAGCAAATACAAGGAAATTCATGTGAAGACGTAGTAGTAAACTGTTATCCATTTAAAGACATGTTTGGAACAGTAATAGCACCAAGAGTAAGTTCAACTGGATCTTATTGTGCTGCATTGTTTGGTGTTGAATATGGAGTTGCTTGTCTCGATACTGATGCTCCAGTTGATGATTTTGTAACCACAAGTGTTTCAATGGACCAGAATGTTGGTCTCTGTTATGACAAAAGCGGTGGAAGCTCTGTTAGACGACCACTTTTAATTTTATACGGGGAAGCAAATTCTTGTAGTGCCGAATATGTACAAAATTCAAGTGGATGGATAGAATGCCCTGATTGTAGTGAAAACGTTGTATGTAATTGCGATTGCGCTGATCAGGGTGGGGGTGGAGGTGGAGGTGGAGGTGCTGGCCCTGGTCAAGGTGGTGGTCTAGATTGTAATCCCCCTTGTGATAGTAATCCAAATTTTTGTGATAGAGCGGACCCAGAAAAAACTTATTCATATGAAACTACCTATAAACTAACAGTTCACAATAAAGGCGATGATTCTACTGGTTATGGCCCAGATGGTTGGTTTGAAGCTAATGCTTTGGCCATAACATTTAGTTTTTGTGAAGCTCAGAGAGCCGGTTATGTGATAACAACACAAGATCAAGATGAAATAGATGCAATAATAAATTTTTATTCACAAAAAATAGAAATAACATCAAATGTTATAAAATATGAAACTAAAATTTTTGGAGAAAATCAAGATTGTAGTGTAAATACTGGATGGGGACCAGCAAGCGCAATGTGCATTAAAATATGCGATTATACGGTAAAATGTTTTAGTGGTAATGCCGGTCATATAGCAGAAAAAATAAATGGAAGACTTGATACAATTGTAAGCGCAACTGGTCTTTGGCCTTATTTTTGGTTTGGTCACAGGCAGGGCTGTCAAGATTGCGGTGGTGGTCCAAATGAAAGACCACCACACACTTTGGGAGATGATTTAGTATTGAATGGTGGTTTTATAGATGTTGCAGCCTTTAAAGTTACAATTTTTTTAAAGGGTATAAGTCAAAGATATTATTGTTGTCTTAGCCAACGAATAGGCGGACAAGTCTCTGTTGGTGGTTTGGGAACACAAAATGAAAGTATATCAACAAATACAATTTCTCCCGCAGAAATGGCCAGCGGTGGTTCTTTTACAATGCAGCAAGTGTCACAAAATTCTGAAACTGGAGTTATATGTGGTAGAGAGGGTATAGAAGAGGTTAATTTAAGACCGGAAATAAACGCATTTCCATACAATGATGTTTTTCTTATACTGCCCAACGGAGACTTTTTATTGGTAAAGAGAGGATATGAATCTTTGTGTGGTGGAGGTCTACCACAAGTTGGTTTAAAAATTTATGGTCTTGAAGGTTATCCAGTATTTCCTTGTGGTTACGATCCAGATGTAGATCCACCCTATCCAGTATTTTGCGGAGATGGAACAATTCCAAGTCCATGTGAAAGTCCATGCGATTTACCAAAAACTGTTGTATGTGAACTGCAAGGAGGAATAATAACGGTAACATGAATACATTATTAATAAATGGAAAACAATATAATATAATTGATTGCAAAAATTGGAGAATAATTGGTAATTCTGCAAATTGCTCTTTAAATTTAGATTTAAATTCATGCCAAACATGCCCGAATAAAATTTCTAGGAATGGTGAATATTTTAATCCACCAATTTATATGATTGGCTTGGCAGAAGATATTAAAGTTAAAAACATTGAAAACAAAAATTCTGAAGAAACAAAAGAAAAAATACAACCACCTACTTTTTCTAAAAAATTGCAATCATATGCAAAAGCTGAAACCTCACAAATGTTTTCCGGAAAAGTTTCTGATGAAATATTTGAAAAAAGAAAACAAATTTGTATGTCTTGTGATTTTTTAATAAAATCATCAAAAAATAAAACTGATGAAATTGGTTGGTGTAGGGGAGGTTGTGGGTGTACTATTGGTAATCCAAGAGCAGCCCTTTCACAAAAACTTTATATGCCGACTCTTTCTTGCCCAAAACAAAAATTTGGTCCAGAAAAAGGATCTGGATTCAAAGTAGAAGATGCTATAGACTCCGCAAAAGGAATTTTAACATCTGTAAAAAACCTTTTTGAAAAGGATAAATAATATACCATGCCATGCATTCAAACACTTTTAAATTTTCAAAATGAAATTCGTCTTCATCATTGGGGAACTACATCATATTCCGCACATGTTGCTTTAGGAGCCTTGTACGAGGGCTTAGATCCTCTATTAGACGCTTTTACAGAATCATACGTAGGAATCAATGGACGCGAAGAAGTCTTCCTAATCAGTTCTCTGATGTTCAATGGGCCAAAAAGAACAACCGCAGACTTTGTTCTGAAATCTTTTGAAGAATATCTTTCCAAAGAAATGGAAAAAGAAAGAACAACAAATCACACATCTCTGTTAAATATACGTGATGAGATGCTTGCACTTGTTCAGAAAACCAGGTATCTCCTCACACTGTCGTAAGGAGACAATTATGAAAATTTCAGAGCTAGTTTACGAAATTCGTAACTTGGCTCGCAAAGAAGAAGATCCTCTAAACAAGGATCTTTTTTATCAATGCGCCAAGTCCTTGGAGATTCTTGGTAATCTTGCTAAGATTGCCGATCTTGCGGTTGCAGAACACAACGCTGCAGATGCTCCAGCAATAAACGAAGAAGATAACGTAAAATGGAATATAGACGACACAACTCTGAAAATGCTTTCAGATCATCTAGATTCTTTAGTTCATTACAAATTTATGGATAAAAATGACAGATGGCCTTACGGAGACCAACCATTTAAAAAATTTGTAAGCGAGCATCCACCGTTAGACTGTGAATGATTCAAGAATAGAATAAATTTTTGGTGGTATTGATCTGTGACTAAGAACTGCCATTGAAGACGGCATGATTTTTAGTACAATTCGGCTGTGATATGGACTTTTCTTGTAAGAATGAAACTTACGAGTTTTTTCCATCATGAAATGACTATAAATGTAGCAATTTGCTTTTTTTGCATACATCTTACTGTCAATTTCTAGATTAAATTTTTTAATAATTTTAACTGCTCGTTTTTCGCAATCTCTTTCCATGGCACGAACCAGAAAAAATGCTCTTTTTAATTTTTTCTCCGGGTAATCTTTGCCATTAAACCATTCATCAATCATTATACCCGCCGCATCTGATTTTTGAAAAATTTTAGATTTACTGATACATTGTAAAAAATGGCAGTATTCATGTACCAAAGTTGACATAAAATCACTTGACTTTTTAGCAATTTTTATGACTCTTTTGCCTTCGTCAAAATAGCCAACGCAACGGTAGCCACCGACGTTGACCAATTTTCCTTGGCCAATAACAAGGCGCATACCGTACTCTGCCAGATGATTTTTCACATGTCTGACAAACTGACGATTCCGCTTGTTCATAGGGGAGGCTCCTCAGTCGATATTATTTAGGATAATACTTGACAGTCAAGCAATAGGGGGTATATTAGTGCAACTTCTTATAAGAAAGGAAATTTATATGGAAATTACTACAGTTGATCGTCCTACTAAGATTCAGAGAGTGTTTGATTACATGCGTTCTGGCACCCCGCTCACGGCTGGTGAGGCACGGAAGCGTTTCCGTGTAGTGAATATGCGTGCCACAATGCACGATCTCCGCGAGGCGTTTGATCGGTTTGACATGAACTACGCCATCACTCGCGAAACTCGCAATGGCCGTTCTTATTATCGTGTTGTTCGCAACCGAAGTCGTTGATAAATTTTAAATTTTTGTATGCACAAATCCCCGAAAGGGGATTTGTTGTTTTTATAATACGTTTATTTCTACTGGAAGAACGCTGTTACCGTTTAATTCCATATAAATTTTTTTGGGACTTGTTGTAGATTTTGAATATATCAAAGATGCTTGATCAAATCCTGGGGTTCCAATTAAATAAAATTGGTCGGTCAATGGAACCGTTTTAGATGAATCCAGATAAAGATTTACAGAAAATCCTTTTAATGTTGGATGACTTAAGTCAATTTTAAAACCATAATCAATATCAAAAGTTAAACTGGAGGTAGAAGTCAACGTGCTATTTCCGGATTCATTTGAAAGTAAAGTGTAAACATAATCTATTTGAAACTGATTGGATTCATTAAAAGACGCAACTTGCGTTTCATTAACTACAAAGAAAACAGAACCATCGAACAATACTGATTTATCTCCAGTTGAAGCATTGAAAGCATTATCAGTTAACCGAGAACAATATAAACAAGGAATCCAATAAGCATTATAAGTACTATTTTCATATTGGGTTCTCAAAAATGCTTGCAGTTCGTTTTGATTTTCAAAACAATTTACTTGGTTTCCATCTGAATCCAAAATTACATAACACCCCAAAGCTTTTCTTGATTTTCCTAAAATTTCGGGGTCTGCGTTTCCTCTTAAATATTGTGAAATTACTACGTTTGTAGTTGCCAAATTTTCATCGGTCAACACAACATCTGTGTAAAGAAGTTCCCTATTATCTTTCAAAGCAATTACGGAATTTACTTTTAATTTTCCTGTATTGCTAACAGAACCACTCAATCCAACATATTCTTCTTTTCCAAATTCTGAACCCAAAAACCCAGCGTTCACAAAAGATTTTGATGGGTTATTTGTTATGTTGTTCAAAATATAATTGGCTGCAGTAGATCCACCAGTATAACCAGTGGTATATTGTGGTGGCTCTATAAAATTATTTGCATTATAAAATCTATAATTTGAAGTAAAAGTAAATCCAGAAACTATATTTCCTATCAAAAGTTTATTTGAATTTGTAAGCCCATTCAAAGAAAATACACCACCAACATCTACTGTATAATCTTGGGAAGAATCATAATAATTTGCGTCAGTAAAAGCAAATGTTGTTCCCGAAGGAGTTGCCTCAAACATTTTTATCAAATATGTCAAATCACTCACCGAATAAGTCGATGAATAATCTATAAAACAACTTGAACCTATTATGGCAACATTTGGTTTTGAATTTATATATCCTTGACTAAAAACAGGATCATAGGTAGCTCCTTCAAGAACTAGCCCATAATTTTGTAAAGTCCGGGTAGCGTTGAGGACATATAATAAAGGCATATTATGAAGCCATATATGTTATGGTCTGCGTTCCTGTATTTGATATTGCGTAAACTTTATTTGTGTTTTGAATATCCAAGAATACATTTTCACCCGGGTCTAATGCATATCCGAATGACGAACCAATCAACCCAGATGTATTTCCGAGATAGATAAAATCTGTATTGGTGGAAAGAGCACGAATATTGATGCCAGCATAGCATGTATATCCTGCTGTATCCATTTGCCCTACAGATACGCTTGTTGCTGTAAGTTTTCCTGTTTTAAATGCAGTTGCACGACCAACGCCAAGTGCCTGCAAGTCCGTTCTCATCCCTACAACTTGTCCATATATATTTGTCATACCAGACAAAATTGCAGTATCATTAATGTTTGCTGTATTCCCGACGGTAACATTTACTGCAGTTGCGCCAGAAATACCTGCGACAAGAACTGTGGATGGAATTGTAGCTTCAAATGTTGCTCCCGTGATGCTTACCTTTATAGCATCTCCAACAGTTCCAATATTCCAACCAGTTGAACCAACCAATTTTACAGGAACTGAGGTTGCACCACTTGGTCCGTAAACAGAAATTGAATCTGCGGTTGTGTATAAACGACCACCAGTAACTTCTACTTGACTGCCTGTAAAAGTTTTTACATAAACTGGAGATCCAGTGATACCAGTAGCGATTATTGTTCCGCTTACCGGCATCGGATAACCACCAGCAGTGCCCTGTACTGTTACTAGGGTAGAAACAGTCGCAGTCAACCCGCTTGAAAAGCTAACGGGTAGAGGCGAAGAACTGGAAACAATATTCGCAGTTCCACAAATTCCATATGCTAATTTAAAAAGTTGAAAGTGGGCTGTGGTTCCTGCAAATTGCACTACATCTGTTGCAACTGCAGCTGTTAAGCCTGATGTTTCAATTACAATGTTGTCATCGTTGTCTGAAGCCATTGAGTTTTCCTATAAATAGTTCTAGAATATTTAGAACGCTTAAATATTGCTTTATTTTAAGCAAGGAGTATAGTTAGATATGTATATTGATGATTCCGCAAAAGAAAAATTTTCAAATAAAGTAATTGAAAGAGTAAAATCGACTAAATTATCTTTTATGGATTGCGTTATAGAGTTAAGCGAAGAAATGGGTTTGGATGCTTCTGCTGCTGGTAAATTATTGACAAAACCTTTAGTTGAAAAAATTCAACAAGAAGCAGAAAATTTACATTTTTTAAAAAAGAAAAAAATAACACGTTTACCAATTGACTAAAGTCAATTATATGATATTCTAACTAAAGAAAGGCCGAGGTAGACCCTCGGGATCACTATTATGGCAAATTTTTCAGATTTCAAAAAGAAGAGTAAAAATTCAGTCGCAGCTCTTACAGAGAGGCTTGACAAGCTTACCTCAAAGGAAAGTTACAAAGATGAAAGGCTTTGGAAGCCCGGTATTGACAAAGCAGGAAATGGCTATGCCGTAGTCCGATTCCTTCCAGAGATCGACGGTGAGGATAGTCCCTTTGTAGCGGTTTACAGTCACACATTTAAAGGCAAGGGTGGTTGGTTCTATGAGAACTGCCCAACTACCATTGGTGAGAAGTGTCCTGTATGTGCAGCAAACACCGAACTGTGGAACAGCGGTATTGAAGACGACAAGAACATCGCTCGTCAACGTAAGCGTAAGTTGACTTACATTTCTAATATTCTTGTTATCGAAGATCCTGCAAACCCTGAAAATAAGGGAAAGGTTTTTCTTTATCAGTATGGCACAAAGATCTTCCAAAAGATCCAAAGCCTTGCTCACCCGGAGTTTCAGGACGAGGTTGCAGTCGATCCTTTCAATTTTTGGACTGGTGCGGACTTCAAGATTAAAATTCGAAATGTCGGAGGCTATGTAAACTATGACCGTAGTGAATTTGCATCTCCTGCTCCATTGTTTGGAGGTGACGACAAGAAGCTTGAGGAGATCTGGAAGAAGCAGTACCCGCTAAAGCCGTTCATTGATAAGAGTCAATTCAAGAGCTTTAACGAGCTCAAGGAACGAATGAACAAGTCCGTGGGTGACGATATCCGCGCACAATTTACCGAATCCAAGAGCATCGAAGACGATGTTGAGGAACCTGTGGTTGATAATGTGGAAGAAAAAGATCCACTCCAGTATTTCTCTGAAATGGACAATGATTGAGAAAGGCCCCGAAAGGGGCCTTTTTTATTTTAAACCCAAAACGGGGCATCTGTAAGTCTATTCAATCTATCGTCAAAAACTAAATTATGCAAACCAAAAGTTGGTCTTCTTTCCAATGCTTCTTTGGGATCTTTATCATTATTGATTCTATTTGTTATATCTTTATACATCTTAGAAATTGCAGGTATCAAATTTTTATCAACAAGTTGTTCTAAATTTTGTGTTTTGATTTCTAAAATTTTATTTTTATCTTGTTCTACAATAGAAGAAATATTTTCTATTTTTGGGCTTGTTTTTGGTTCTGCTTCCACAACAGGTTCAGATTTGGCAGACATCATTAAAGTTTCCGGAGTTTCAATTTCCAAAAAACTATTTTTAACTTTTTCTGTATATGAAATAAAATTTTCACTCTCTACAAGAGGTGTTAGTGCTTTACTTTCGGCTTCTACATTTATTTTTAAATTATCTTCTGCCATAATTCATCTCAAACTCTCTTTGTTTTTCTTTTAATTTTTCATTATGTTGAACCAAAAGATTTACATATATCTCTCTTTCCCAAAAAAACATGCAGTCCAAATCCATCAAAGACCATTTACCGCTGTTTATAAGATTAAAATTTGTAGTATAATAATCTTTTAAATCAAAAAATTTCATAGAAAGGTAAAAAAAGTTAGTCTACCAGACACCTCACTTTCTTTGCCTTCTTTTGACAAATTAACATAAAGTTCTGGGTGTTTTATATTTTCTATTTTTGTCAAAAATACAGCTGGTAAATTTTCTATAATTTCCTGTAATTCTTCTGGTAAAAATTTTTCTAAATCAAAATATTCATTTTTAAATATTACATTTTTTATTGTAGATTTATAGTAAGAAAACTTATCATTGATATCAACATTAAGTAATTTTTTTAATGATGGAGTTTCTATAGTAACATGTAAATTTCCATGATCTATTATCGTATCTTTTACGATATTATTTTTAAATTTTATGTCATTAATGTTAATTTTAACAGGTTCACCGTCAACTATAAGATTTAATTGTTCTTCTACACTTTTTGATCTAATTTGTAAAAATAGATATTCGGCATCAGCGAGGCATAGTTCATCTATTTTTTTATAATTCGTATTATTTTTTAAAACTTCAATTAAACTTTTTAAACCAATTATAGAATTTTTTTCTTGTAAAATTATTGATATGTTTTTTGCATCTTTGACTCTAAAAGGAGTGAAAGAAACACTCTCTTTAGAAAAAGGAAGATTGCAATCATACCAAGGAATTAATGAATTTATTTTTTCTTTTATATCGTTCATGTTGTTGTCACATTAAATGTGTGTAAGTAATCTCTATAACCAAACAAAACACTGTATGTCATATAACTGTCATTTTTTAACATTGTCATCATTATTGGCTGGGTTTCCACTGGGAATACTTCTTTGAATTCAATAAAACTGTTTTGATTCCCATTTGGATCTAGGATGTAAACTGTCATTGTTGTTCTTCTTACTGCTTCGTCGTAATAAGGCAATTGAAACGCTTTTCTTGATCCGCTTACCGAACTATTTAAACTGCTTGTATAAAAATAATTAAACCAATTATTAAAAAATTGTAAAATATAATTGTCATTCGTTACTGGAAATGTTATTAAAACTCCATTTCCACCGGCCATCAATTGTTGACTTCTTGGAACAAATCTACCAAAACCGTAACCATTCAAATTGTCTTGAACAAAGTTCAAAGACCTTGGACCCATATCTATCTGCTGGGCAAAAATGTCTATGTTTGAAGTTAAAGACGGAACATTTTGAAATGAAACCGTAAAACGATTTGATAGCTGCAAACCATTATGGTTGTTGACATAATCTTTTATGTTTTGAATTGAGTTATTGTTTATTACCATTTCCAAATATCTCTTTTTCTGTTATTACTTTAAATTCCATGTTGTTTTTCTTGCAATAAGATTCGGCAGCTTTCCATTTTGCTTGGTTTACAATCCAAGTAATTTTTTCTTTCTTTGATGCATTTTCCTTTAAAAATGTTTGTTTTCTTGGTTTTACCTCAACCATCCAAGATTTTTTTGATTTGCCGTCATCAAATTTTATTAAAAAATCTGGAAAATAATTATGTATTTTTTGGTCCAAGGGATTGAAATATGGAACAACTATTTCTTCAAAAGACCATTTTATGACATTTGGATTGTCATCACAAAACTTGCATATGTTTCTTTCCCATAGAGATCTGCATTTTATTTTCGAAACATCGCCTACATACTTATCAACATTTTTTGGTTGAAATACTGTTTTGTAGGCCATATCAAATATTTATCATAAATATTTTTATATGCCTTTTAGATACCAGTATCCTTCTACATCACCCTACATAGAAGAACAGCCACTGTGGGTTGCTTTTTCTGCCACAAATTATTCTTTGATAAATCAACAAAGAACAAGATCAAAATTGTGGCAAAATGCTTTTGGTTACATAATTTTACCTATGCCAAAAGTTCCAGGTTATTCTTTAAAACATGAATTTGGTGAGGGAACAAATCCAGTTGGACCAGTTTTATCATTGGGGTCTGTTGCAAATAGTGGTGGTTGGAAAAACTTTGATACTTTATGGAATCGTTTGACAGCACCAGATGTGGCTGGAACAGAATATATGTATTCTACTTCGACATACAGAAGATTTACAAATATTTCAGAATATACGATGACATCAGAAGCAAGAAGAGTTTATACTTTTGATTATATATTTGCTCCAAAAAACCAAACAGAAAGCGTTGCTGTAGAAAATATAATAGGATCATTTAGAAAATCATCATACCCCGTAATAGCCAATGGATTGCCAGAAAGGTCATATCCACAAGCTCTATGGACTATTAGTGTAGCATCTGGTTATTCTACTTCTGTAAATCCACCGGGCCCGGGATCTTTTGAAGGTGGTAATTTATCATCAAACTGGTTAGGAGATCCACTGCCATGTGTTTTACAATCAGTGGTAGTTAAGAAAAATGATGACAGCGATCCAGTTTTGAGACTTTTGCCCAACAGTCTTTCAAATGTAACCTTATTAGGTTTAGTATTTGTTGAATTTGAAACTGGTTCTTACGATCCATTTAGTAATAAACTTTTATCAAAGTCTGAAGTATCATTTAATAGTTTTGGAACAAGTTCAGCATAAAAATGAAATATTCTACAAATTTACCAAAAAGAACCTACACTACAACAATAGGAGATTTTGATTTAGTCGATCTCTCCAGTTATTATGTTTTTGATGATACAAATGCCGAAAAAATGAACATTTCGGTAGATAAAAGTCAAACTCTAATAGAAACATCTTATTCCACATATGGAGATGTTGATTCAATATGGATGTTCTTGTTTGCAAACAAAAAAATAAATCCATTCACCCTTACAAAATTAGATGCTCCGACTGCTTTGGCAAAAGTTAAAAATTTTACAGCATTGGGTTTGGAAGAAGATGGGCCTGTAGTAGATGCAATAACAACAAATGGTTCAATTTTAGTTGATAGGGTTACAAATTCTGGTGCTACATGGGACTACGGATCTACTGGTAACTTTAGTTTAACTGGTGGATTTGCATTAGTAGATTCTGTAAATACATTCTCAAAAAGAGCAGTTGTAAAAGAAGCAAACAATATACAATTAACAGAAAATGCGGTGACTTATTTTCTGTTAAATCGAAGTTCAAATGGATCTTATTCAATTTACAATGCAAGCAAAACAATAGGAATATCTCAGGCAATTGCGAGACAGAGTTTAACAAATAGCACAAAATTTGAACAAGTAACTCCTGGAAGAATAACAACAAATTTAAATTCAGAGTTGCCTGTTCTTATAAAAGGAAACGGTTCTGCTTACACACCACAAGGAACTGGTGTTACATTTTCTTTCGAAGAAGATGTCCAGAATCAAAATATAGACATATTTGCTTATGACATAACTACTATTAGTTTTACTAACCTAATCCAAATAAATCAAAATTACGTTGTTTAATTATGCCAAGTGTCAATATACAACAATCCAATCCAGCATATTCAAAAGTTCTTGATGTCGCTTTGTCAAGAGCTGGAACTCAAAGTTCTTTATCAATTTTTAAACCAAATGTTTTTTGTAGATTTGAAAAAATAGAATTTATTGAAAGTATTTTTGAATTATTCCCCAGCGGTTCACTTACAGTAAGAGATACATCAGATATAATAACTTTTATAACAGGAAATTCAATTGACACAATTGTGGTAACTTTTTTAAATGGTGCAAAATTTACTTTTGCAATAACTAGCACTGCATATATAACAAATGCAGCAAGCGAAACTGAAGAAAACTTTGTTGCAATAAATTTTAGCAATCAATTGTATAAAGCCTCACAAGACAACTCATTAATAAAAATAATGGACACAAAAAAACCATCAGTTTATAAAATAAACGAATTGGTTTCTACAATTGTAACAAAAAGTGAAACAATACTTAGCAAATACCCTGATGCAGCGCCACCCACACCAATAACAATTGATAATACTTCAAATTATGCTTTATATAGACCTTTGAATCCACTTGAAGATAAAATTGAAATAGCCAATGAAAATTTTATACAGTATTTGTATTATCTCTCAAGTTTAGCTTGTGAAGAAACTTCAAAAGAACCTAATTACTTATTTTGGACTGGATTTCAAAACACCTTAAATTTTAAGTATTTTTATAGAAATATAGAAGACGACGAAGTAAAAACAAAAAGATTAGATGATTTTAATTTGCGCTATGCAATATATGAATCAGAAGTTCCTACACAAAATATACCAAGAGGAGGAAAAAAATACAACAAAATTTATATTTTGACGACGGAACCAGCCGATCAATTTGTTTCAAAAAAATATTATTATGTAAGAAAAACACCAAAAATTTTAAATAAACAACAAACAAATTCTCAAACAAATAATACAGAATTATTAACTTTTCAATTTCAAGATGACGGAGAAAAATTTGATATTGAAATAATAGGTTCTGATGGAGTGTTAAACCAAATACAGCCGGGTGCTGATGAATTGAAATACAATTCACACTTTGGATATTATGATTCTTCGTTGCCAGAAAATCGTGTAAGTTTACCGAGCCACATAAATCAAAATTTAGGAACAAGTAGTAAATATAAAGACACCGATTTTATGGGATTTGAGGGTGCATTTCCATATGTAGATAACACAGAAATGTGGAAAAACATGTTTGACATGACCCCATTGCATCCAAACGTTTCCACAGAAAAGGATGATCCAGGTTCTTCTACAGAATTGCAAAAAGTAATGAATATAAGAGATTCCGTTTTTGCAAACAATAGCGGAACAAGTTTGTCATTGCAAAAAATAAGAGAAATAGAAAGACAAAACTTTGTAGCATATGTTCTTTGTTGCATAAAGAGTACAGCATTACAAGAAGAAACTTTTTTTGCTCAACTTACAGGTTATATCAGAGACAGCTCAGAAGGAACTACAAACCAAACTGGTGTTCACAATGAACCTTTAAAATATTTTTATTCTTGGAAAAGATTAAAATATGTTAACACTAATTTCAATACAACTACTCCATTTGCACCATTTTTTAGAAATGAATTTCATATGATTGAAAATTCGGGTGCGTGGAACTGGGATAGTGATTCAGAAGGTTCAATTTCTGATGACAAAAGTACTTGGGCCATCAATTTAAATGAGAGGGCTAATAGATATTCTGGGCAAAATATAGCAGATTCTTACTACGCTCCTGGTTGGTATGCAAAAAATTTGGATGAAGCAACATATCAAGATGTAAAATATCGTCCAATAGGCCAAAGAATAGATGAATTAGATACAGTTGAAAATTTTTCTGAATTTAAAATGCATATAGTAAGAATGACAAAAACACCAAAAAAATTATTATTAATAGAAGCTGGTGTAGAAGATGAAGAAATTTTAAATTATTATGCGGATAAGTATCTCTATACTTTTGCTGCAGAAAACGTAACAGACGGACCATGTTCAACGGATCAACAAAATGGCTGAAACACCGCTTCCAAGACAAATAAAAACTGTTGGTGCTACGCAAATTTTTAATGCATTTGCTACAGTTTCATCGAAAGAAAGTTATGATTGTGCAAACGCAAAAATAACAAGAGGGCTAACATTACCTCCATCAACATTAGCTCAGTGTGCTGAAGAATATCCAAAAATAAAAGAAATAGCAGATGATCTTGGCGTTGACATGGACGAACCTTGGACAGGACCTTCTGTTCCACAATCTTTACCTGAAATTCATGATACATTGCTGGGTTATGATACAAATTTAACAGAATGCAATGAAATAAAATCAAAACTTGGAAACGATTGGTTGGGCTGTCTTTGGGGATCACCAATGGCAGATTTTAGCTGCACTTGTCCAGAAGTTGGAGATAAATTTGCAAATTATCTAAAATTAAGATTAAACGTTGCAACATTTTGGAATACTCCGATTGAAACTCCAGCCAAAAGAGCAGAATTTTTGGATTCAATCAAATTTGCCCCAAAAACAACAATTGTTGTTCCTGGAACATTTGATGTTGGCCCAGGAGATGTAATAGAAATAAAAGCAGATAACGCATCTGCCTATCCATCCAGCATAACAAGATCTTTTTTATCAAAATATTATTACGTTGTATCTGTAAAAAACACAGTTACTAATACAGGTCACCATGAAACTGGAATTGTAGCAACTACAATTTTGCCATAAATAATATAAATGGACAAAAAAGATTTAAACATATTGGGTAAAAAAATCAGCACAACAGCCAGCAAAAAAGATTTGGCTGTTGTTACTGGTTTTAATTCATATGTGCAAAAAATTGAAAATGTTTGCAAAATTCAAAAAAATGAAATTCCAAGTGAAATGTCTTTGGGTGTTGATTACTTTATATTCATATTCAATCCAAGAGCAAATAGGTATTTGATGCAAATTGATATAGAAAAAAGCATTTCTGCGGCAATACCAGAATTAGATGAAGTAAATGCAGAAATTGTTTATTACGATACAGAAAAAATAACATTCGACGTTAGTTTTGTATTAAACAAGCAACTTAAAAAACAAAATTCAAAATGTCGAATTGAGGTAGAACTAACATGACTCTTAATTTTAAAAATTTAAATGTAGCATCTTTGGATTATACTGATATTGTAAATTCTTTAAAAACATTTTTAAAACAAGAACCAAAATTATCAGATTTGGATTTTGATAACAATGCGAGTGCCGTAAGCCTTTTATGCGATATACTTGCAACAGCAACAGCTTACAATGGAGTGTATGCTCAATTTGGATATCATGAAAGCTTTTTGAGCACTGCAAATTTACTTGAATCAATTGTAGGAATAGCTTCAAATTCTTCTGTATTGCTTGAAGTAAAAAATTCTGCTAAAACAACAAGAAATGTTTCAACTTCGATTGCTGCTGGATTTTCAGCATACACTGCTTTTCCTGCTACTGCAACGGATGGTTCGAATGTTTTGTTTTTTAACACTTTAGAATTTTCTGGAAATACTTCTTTCTCTGCAGATTTTTATTCTGGTTCAGAAGTAATTGAGTATACTGATTGGGATTTTAACACACAATCAATGACAATACCACTTACTGTAGACCCAAGAACAATAAATTTATATTCAGTTGATGTTTCTGGAAATTCCACACTGTGGACAAAAGTTTCAAAATCAGATCAAAATTCTCCAAGTGGGCAATATTATTATTCAGTTTTGAACACCGTAAATGGTTATTTGGTAACTGCAAATTTGCCAGAATCTTATGATATTCCAACAAACCACACAGTGTTTGTAAAAGCAGTTATTTCAAACGGAAGTTTGGCAAATAACTCAACAATATCAACTACGACTGGTCTTACTTTCTTGACCACCACAGCCCCGAGTGGAGGCTATGAAAATTTGACTGCGGACGAAGCAAGGGCAAAAGTTCAATTTGCTGCATCTTCACAGCACAGATGCGTAACTTTAAACGATTTTATAATTGCAATATTGGCTTCTGGTATTCCAGGAACCGACAATGAAGATAAAATTACTGTGGTAAATGGAACCACACCATCTACCATAAATGTATATGTGACGGACATGGACTCTTCATATGAACTTCAATTGATGAATTATCTAGGTGAACGAGCAGTAGCTGGAATAAATCTAATTTATACTCTATGATTTTATTATTCAACCATCTTCCTGTAACTTTAAATCAAAAGATTGCAAAGTTTATTGAAACCGTAAAAGCAGCTTATGGTTCTGATTTTTATGATATCGAGGGTTCCAGATGGTTTGGTGATAATCTTACTGTAGAATCTTTGTTTCCCAAATGGATCATAGAACAAGCAAATGATGATCCATCAAACGTTTTAATAGTACAAATAGTAAAAAGTTATTTACGTTGGCTTTTTAGCATTGAATATGGATACGGTGGTTATGTTCCATGGGAAAACATTAGAGATCCACAAACAATTCCGGAAAAACTTTTAATTGGTGTTGCTGACTTTTATTTTCCAAAAGCTGATTTTTCAACCGGCAGTGATTTGAATGATCTTCTGCCAAACATTAAAAATTTTGCAATTAATGCTGACAAAAATTATTTCAATGTGAAAGGAAGCATGATGGCAATAAAATATGTTTTGACATCTTTGATTGGTTTAAGTCCCGATTCGTGTGATGTTTACACTGGAAGCCCCGGATTCGTAATTGTTAGAGCAAATGTTCCAGAAAAGTATAAAGCATTTTTAAATGAATATGTATACCCGGCAGGAATGAAGATTCTTTACGAGAGTCCATAAAATGTTTACAAAAATTATGTCGTTTGCGATGGCTGTTGCCTCGCGGGGTTTATCTGATTGCAAAGTAGATCTTCCGACAAAACAACTAAGACATATTTCATGCTATGGTTTGGGTGAAATACCCTCTTGCCCAAAATTAAAAAAAAGTGAAAAATCTGAATTTTATTATTGTGGGGGGTGTGGGTGCGGAGATCACTCACACACATGGTTAATAAAAAACCCCGGAGAATATTCGAAGCTAGATTATCCAAAATTAAATTGTCCATTAAAAATGCCTGGATTTACGAACTACGATCCAAATAGTCCAAAACAAGATTTAGGAAGAAAAAAACAAATTGAAAACATGGACCCGGAAAAGTTAAATTTTGTTAATATAACTGTTTCTGTTGATAAAGAAAAAGAAGAACTTTTTGATAAAATACAGAAAGTTGTTGAAAAGAATAAATAACTTTATGAGATACCAAGAATATTATTACAAAAATCTTTGCGAACAACTTCAAGACAGAATCAACATTCTTGAAAAATTTCTTTCTGAAGCTGGTTTAAAGAAAGCCATGAAGTCTGGCAATCCAGAAAAATTAAAGAAGGAATACCTCCGTCAATCTACAAGACAAAAAGCAAAGAAGAAAGAAATCCGTGGATTAATTTCATCTTATGAAAAATCACTTGGTTCCGGTGTTCCCGCATCACAAACAAACAATCTTCTGAGTTCTGCAGAAGCAGGAGTCGAATCTTCCAAGCAACTTGGTTCAAACATAGAAGAAATTGGAATGCAACTTTCCGCAGACTACCCACAACAATATCAACAAGTCACTCAAATGGGTGCAGACAGACCATTCCCAACTCCGTCTCAAATGGCATCAAATTTCTTTACTCAAGGACGTAAAACATCCGGCTCTTATCAATATTGATAAATAATATCATGGACTACGTAACACAATACTACAAGAACCTATCGGAACAACTCCAACAGAGAGTTAATATTCTCACTCGCAAAGTCAAGTATC
>Ga0129333_10002285_pt1 | contig 17770 bp, 11 predicted proteins | sample CPB6_08_DNA_FD_94474 | JGI IMG/M metagenome (GOLD analysis project Ga0129333, IMG submission 94474) | Freshwater to marine salinity gradient microbial communities from Chesapeake Bay, USA - CPBay_Sum_0.6_0.8_DNA | ecosystem: Environmental > Aquatic > Marine > Coastal | place: USA: Chesapeake...
ATAATCATCATTATCATCACATATCATGTCTTATGTTTTTGCCAATCAGCGGTATCAAGATCTTCACGGTTCAGAAGGAGGATTTCATGCCGTTTTGGGGTCTTTGGTTGAAAATGGATCGTTTGCCGGGACAAGTGTAATCATTCCCACAGGAAGACGCAAGCGCATGCTGCATCGCATGCTCACGCGCGAGTTATTTTCTCGACATCAAAAGCCGGTACCTGAATTACCCATTTTTACATTGGAACAATTTGCAAAACAATTGTTCACAGATCTCATACCAAAAGGGGTATATCAAGTTATATCAGATCCCTATCGCGACATGCTCTTTGAAGAAGCCATGTTGCACGTGAATCTCCCCTTTTATCGTGGACTTAGCAATACTTTGTCACGTCAAACAATTGACAAATGCGCTGAAGTAATATATGGTCTGAGAAAAGATGGAATCACTGCAAGCGCATTGAATGCAGAGGTGCAATCTCTCAATCCAAAAGAAATGCATGGCATTCATGATATAGTTAGGATATCGGATTTATCGGCAATCCTTCTTGAATATGAACATATTCTAGAGCGAGAGCATGTTTTAGACTATCCAGCGCTTCTTTCTCTGATAACCAACACCATTCTTGAGCAACCACAATCCATGCAACGATATGGTACAATCATCATGGATGGTTTTTCTGAGTTCACTGAACCGGAATGGCTCTTTCTCGATGCTTTGGAACGATCCGAAACACCATTTGCTTGTTTTCTGGAATATGATCCCGAGAATGGTCCATTATTTGGGAATTTCGATGAAACATTTACAAAATTGGGCAATGCAGGCTTCAAACCTCATAAGATGGATCCATTGGAGGGTGTAAGCAAGCCTTTGCATGATCATCTTCGACATTATCTTTTTTCAGGAAAAAGACCGAAGGCAAATCCGGACTTTGCAAAACCATTTACCATTCTTGAGTGCATCAATCCTCAATCTGAAGTTGATGCCATTGCTCGATATGTTCGTTGGATGCATGCAATGAAAAATATTCCACTCAGTGATATTGTCATTGCAATGCGCAATCCCGAAAACTATTCCGGTTTATTCAGAGAAATTTTCCCATTGCATGGTCTGCCGGTCAATATCACGGATCGTCCGCCACTTCATACATCTCCGGTGATCATTGCGATGTTTCTGCTCTTTGATATCATACGGCACTCATGTAGAATTGAAGATATCAGAACAATTCTCATGAATCCATATATCACATTGCCGGGTATAGAATCCTCTTCTGAACTCTTACAATCATTGGATGAAGTAATCAGGACAATGAGAATCAAAGGTGGTAAGGGTTTAAAAGAATGGGAACAATCTTTTTCATCCTATGAAAGAATGTTGGATAGAAGAAGAATGAATGAAACCGCGCAACTACGTCCTGATGAAGATGTGATTGACCGAGCTGAAAAGAAACTCAAAACAATTTCCCGGGTTTCTAGAGTCTTTTCTTCACTTCGTGATCTCATTGGTGATGGTCATATTTCCTGCAACCCTTCAGAAGCAGTAAACAAGATGAGGTCAATCATTGAACAAAGTGGTATCGCAACATTTTTGGAACGTAAAGCCATAGAGCAAACATATCATGAGAATATAGACATTCATCAGACATCTTCTGAATTGATAGAAAAAGATGTACGAGCCATGCGAGCATTTTTCTTATTGCTTGATGAGTATAAAACTCTACGCATGCATCGAAATCCCCAAGCACATTCCACATTAAAAGAACACCTTGATCGAATTGTTTCAATTGTACATGGATCACAATTTCAGATTCGCGAAAAACCGGGTACAGGAATAACAGTCACTTCAATGGAACAAATTCGCGAACTTGATTATTCAACAATCATCTTATGCGGAATGTATGAAGGTTCTTCCCCATTGGCATATACTGCCGACACATTCATGGGAAGAGAATTACCCGATTCTGAAGAAAGGCATATTCGCCGTGAACGGATGAGTTTTTATTTATCACTTGTGCATCATGCACCAAGCAGCAATGACAGAACTTTTCTTTTGACCTATCCTGCACTCAGTTCAGACCTGAATGAACTCATGCGTTCGCACTTTCTTGATGAATTAATGCTTGTGACCGGCATGAATCCTGAGAAAGACATTTGCAAACAAACACAAAGCGAAGATGATCGCATTGAGTTTTTGAGATATCTGACCACTAAAGAAGAGCAGACCGATATATTAATTCGTGAAAATCATCATCATGTATTGCATCAATACTTGAAAAAGTGGAGTTCTGCTTCTCAGATTTCAAGGAAACATAAGCCCACTCATTTTCAACCCGAGGAAAGACCGAGCTTCTCCATTACCGAGCTAAATGAATATGCGAAATGCCCATATCAATATTTTGCGAAGCGATTACTACGATTTGCGGAAGAAGAAACTACCTCTTCATGGATGTCAGCCTTGGAAAATGGTTTATTCTTTCATCATGTATTACATCAATTCTATACTTCCCGGCTTTTCCCGATAAGTCAAAGACATCGTTTACAACCTATTGTGATGGATTCTTCAAAAAAAGAAGAATATCGCAAAGAGTTGCATGAAATTGCACAGCGCGAATTTAGGATGATTGATTTTCAACATCCTTTCATGGAAATTGAACGACAAACCATTTTTGGCGATGCAAAAAGAGGAATCAAAGGTCGATTGGACATGTGGTTTGAAATGGAATGGAACAATATGCAAAGTTCCAAATATCAACCAGCTCTTTTCGAAATTGGATTTGGAAACAAAAAAGATAAAATTCCTGCAATAGATCTCGGAAAGGGATTGAAATTGAAAGGAAAGATTGATCGAATAGAAGTTGCTGATGACCTTACTTCATTTGTGATTGCAGATTATAAGACAGGCAAAAACATACCGAGCAATGCAGACATCAATAAAGGCAAGGAGCAACAAATGCCTCTCTATGCTCTTGCCGCCAAACAATTCTTGCAGAGTGAATATGGTCTTGTAGATTCCAATCCTCATCATGCAGTGTATTATTCACTCCATAATTGCTCATCAAAAGTCGTGATGGACCCCGAGCAAAAGAGATCACCATCATTACCGCTAGAGCAATTACTGACTTTGTCCCAGAAATATGTCGCATCAATTCATGATGGAGATTTTCAATTAAAAACCAAAAAGGATGCAGACTGCGATCATTGTTCATTTATGTCAATGTGTAGAATCAATGCCATGCCACCGATGAGAGGTGAAGTTGGTCCAGAAGAAGGGTAATAGTCAATGTTGATTGCATTACATAAACCCTATGGCGTTTTATCGCAATTCACAAATGATGGTTCTATATATCAAACATTGGCTTCATGTAAGCTTCCTCCGAAGGTATATCCTATTGGCAGATTAGATGCCGACTCCGAAGGATTATTGCTTCTGACCGATGAGCCGGAATTAAACAGAGATCTCTTGCTTCCCGAGCATGGTCATCCCCGAAGATATCATGCACAAGTAGAAGGCATACCTGATGAAGCAGATCTAGAACTTCTTCAAAGTGGAACATTGATCATTCAAGGTCATAGGGTATTGCCATGCAAAGCAAGATTCATTTCCGATCCAAAGCATGCTGAACGCATACCACCAATTCGACAAAGAAAACATATACCTGATTCTTGGATTGAGCTTACATTGCATGAAGGTAAAAACAGACAAGTTCGAAGAATGACTGCTGCAATCGGACATCCTACTTTGCGATTGATGAGAATTGCAATCGGTGCATTCACTCTGAATGGAATAAAACCGGGTTCATGGCACGAACTCACAAATGAAGAACGATTATTGGTATTTGCGAGATAAATTCATGGAATGTTTGTATTCCCCACTTCTTCAATTGGATAGTCATATCATCATGCTTAGTCATGAAGAATCAAAGCATGCCAAAGTGCTAAGACTCCGTGAAGCTGATCCAATCCTTATTTCTTCAGGAAGCGGTTTACTGGCAAAAGGGAGAGTTCACGCGATCAATCAAGGAATCTATGAAGTATTGATTGAAGAGTGTAGAAAGCATGCACATGAATTGTCATTTCGATTAGGAATTGCCCTCCCACTTCTTTCTTCGAAAGAACGCATGGAATTTGCAATCGAAAAATTGACAGAACTTGGCATTTCGGATATACATCTTTTTATCAGTGAAAGGGTTCAAACGCATACTTGCGATGTAGATCGTTTGCAGGCAAAAGCACTCTCTGCCATGAAGCAATCCAAAAGATCAATATTGCCAATCATTCACTCCATCATCCCTTTTGAAGAACTCCATCTAGCTGCCGCGGAATATTCTGCCATCATCATGGGGGATGTCAAAGGCAATACATCCTTCCCGAAAGAATTGGCAAAAGAACAAAGCATGCTTATTTTCATCGGACCCGAGGGAGGATTTTCCGATCAAGAAATGAGCAGCTTACGCTCATTTTCACATGTATTCCCCATCAGATTGGGACATAGCCGATTGAGGGCAGAAACTGCCGCAATTGCTCTGACTGCTTTAGCATCTTTTCACGGTGAATGACTATTGTCAAAGCCGGAAAATTGAGCAATTTTGCAGTGTACATTTTCACAAATCCCAAAAGAGATTCATGCGTTTTCTTTTTACATTGATGTGTGTGTTGTCTGCAACCATGTTGTCAGCCCAATTCTCCGGAATTGATCCACAAAATTTCCCCAATATCAAAGCTTTTGGTGGTGGACCAATTTTCACCAATGCCAAAACTTCCGACTTTACAGTCACGGAAAATGGCGTATCAATGACAAATGGTTTATCCGTTCAATGCTCCACGGCTGTCAATGATCCCTCAGTCAGTGTTGTGCTTGTTATTGATATCAGCGAGTCAATGAATGAACGCATGAGCAATGGAAGAACAAAACTTGAATGGATGAAAAATGGTGCAAAGAATTTTATCAATTCTTTGGTATTCAATGGTTCAACGCAATGTGCAATTATTACCTTCAATGGTCAGTCATATATCCTGAGTGATTTTCAAACTACATCTCGACCATTGAATGAAGCAATCGATAGTATTCAATTTGGTTTGGGTGCCACAAATTATGAAGCACCACTGATCGATCCTCAAAAAAGCGCTGTTGCATTACTTAAGAAAACTCCAACATGGATTCGAAGAGCAGTCGTATTTCTCACCGATGGCACACCAAATCAAGATCCACCTGTTGCAAGTATTGTCAATCAACTCAATCAATTGAAAGCCACGCTGTATGCCATTGCATTATCATTTGATGCCAGCCCCGAACTTCGGGAAATAGCAAACAAAACAGGTGGTACGACTTCGATTGCCAACACAGAAGATTTACTTGTCAATATTTACAAAGATCTTGGAAGCAAAAGACCTACAACCACATATTGTTGGCTCTCTTATACAGCGCCGGTTGGTTGCACGGAAGCAAGCCGCAATCGAAATGTGCAAATCACCTATAGACCCACAAATTTGCGACAGAATTTCTCTTATGTTGCTCCTCCTCAGTCTGTTGCACTTCTCCAAGTTTCTCAGCTTGTACTTCCCCCTTTTCCCGATATTGCTCCCGGTCAACAAGCTCCCCAACAGATAACGATTACTGCAAAGAATGCAGATTTTACGGTTACAGGAGATGGCTCGACTTTACCTACCAATTTCAGAGTTTCCGATTGGGGCGGTACGGCACCCCCTTTCACCTTGAAATCAGGACAGTCCAGGGTGATCACGATTCAATTCACACAAACAAGTCCTCGCGATATTCGGAGTGGTCGCATAAGAGTCAATGCAACACCTTGCAATTCCGAATATGTATCACTCAGCGGCGGAGCAAAAAAAGTGGTGATTGTATCTCCCAATGGTGGAGAAGTATTGAGTTCATGTGATAGCATTTTGATTACATGGGGTGGAGTTGATGTCATTGATACAGTGCGTTTGCAATACTCAACAAATAATGGAAATACTTGGGAATTGATTAGCAATACAGCCACCAGGCTTAGTCATGCATGGAAAGCACCATCCAATGGACAATATCTCTTCCGTATTGTAGCAAGAACATCGCGAACCGGCGGCATGACAAATGTTCATGGTTTTGGTACAGGTATTGAATTGGGAAATGGTATTTCCGCAAATGCCCATGCATCTTCTTATGCAGTGATTGGGCAGTATGAAAAACAATGTTCGATGAATGGGCAGCAAATTGCTTCCACAAGAAATCAAGACATGTATTTGGGTCGATTGCGAGATCAACAAGTTCTTTGGCTTAGAACAGGCGCGCAGTTTTTCACGCAGTATCTACCCTATACAAATGCGAATGGTAAAGCAGTAATCATGGATAAGCGCGATGATATGTTCACGGCAACAGATATCGTCAGAACTGTCAATGCTGGAAGAGGTTCAATCATCTTACAAAAAGTGACTTCAACCGGCTCAGTGGATTGGTCCAAAGAACTCCTTGGAACGCAGAAAACCATCAATGCACAATCCTTCGGAATGGATAGTCTTGGAAATTACTATCTCATTGGACTCTATGATGGACAATTGTCTGTGCCGCTTCGAGCCGGTGGGACAAGTACAATTAATGCAACCACACCAAAACCTTTCACATTGATTTTCAATGATCGTGGTGACTTCCTTGCACTTCGAGATTCACTTTCGAAGGGATATCCAAAAGTTCCCGCCGATACATCTCGAGATTCACTCGGAACATTGTATACGATTCGCACATTTACAAATACACTTACTCTGCCTGACACTCTCTTTAGAAGTGCGGGAAAACAAGACTTTGCAATTCGCATGTCCGGACGAATACTCACTCCTCCTGATCAAAGTGATGCACCAAGTTCTGTGATTTTGCCACTTCTGACTTTAAGCCAATTCAAAATCGACATTCCTGCGGTAAATGTCGGTGCAAGTGTCGATACGGTGATGAATCAATATCTCTGCAATCGATCAAATACCCCAATCATTCTCGATGAACCAATCATCAAGAATGGTGATGGATTATTTGTGATTGAACCCAAAGCCGGCACGATCATACCGGGAGACACATGCATACAAGTCATCTATCGATTCATGCCCACTGCAAAAGGTCAACAACTAGCAACAGTCACCTTTGGAAATGCTTGCACATTCGTTGCCGGAATCATCAATACAGATGCAATATCTTTGGGTGCCTCCATTTCAAATCAGGATTGGGGCAGACAACGCATCGTAACTTCACAAAGGAAATTCATTCAACTTCGCAATACAGGTGACAATGATATTCGTGTGACCAATATCAAGGTTGGTTCATCACCTACTTTTCTTTACCCATCATTGCCAACATTACCTTTTGATGTAAAAGGCAAATCAACTCTTGACATTCCATGTGATTTCATTCCAAGTGACACAATTTCTTATCAAGATTCAATCATCATCACCATTGAAAAGTTTGCCAATCCACTTGTTGGAATTGTAACCGGCAAAGGTGGACTCCCTGTTTTTCATGCAAACAATCATACTTTCAACCCTACAAATATTGGTGTTACTTCAAGTGAGCAAGCAACAATTGTTGCGTCGAATCACTCCACGACAATGCCAATGACATTGTCTTCCATCACGCTTGATTCACCCGATGGAGACTTCTTCATACGTGGATATGACTCAATACCTGCATTATTGAATGATTCAACTAAACATGCAACAATCATTGGCTTCAAACCGGTAAAAGCAGGAAATAGAAATGCCTGGTTGAAATATATGCATGATGCAGCGCCCGGACCAAGCATGAAACCAAGCAAAATGGATAGTGTATTGATTCAAGGAATTGGCATAAGCAATAATCTTGTCATAGATACAGTACTCGACTTGGGAACTGTGCTTACTTGCGATCTTACAAAGAAAGATCTTATCATCAATAATCCAAATGATCAAGACATTAGCATCATCGAAATCACGATTTCTGATCTTCCCGGAAATACATTTGCGAATGCATTTTCCACCAATGTGAATGTTCCAATTGTCATCCCCGGAAAAGGAATTGCTCATTTGCCGATACAATTCATTCCCGATTCAACAAATCAATATAATGCTCTTCTCACATGCAAAACTGAAGACGGAACAATGTATAAGACCTTCCTGATTGGATCAGGTGAAAAGATTTCATCCACGATTTCAATCAATGATAAGATTAATCAGATCATTCCCATTTCGCCGGGCGAAAAAAGTTCATTTGACATATCAGTGTCATTACAGAAGCCATTACCCATTTCTGTCATTGAAAGCATGGATTTCATCATACGATATCCCAAAGAGCTCATGACATTAGATTCGGTGTCTTCCCTATTCCCTAACTGGAATATTTCAGTAAAAAGCAATGATGTATTCTCAGGAAATGCAATAGTACAAGCAAAGTCCAATATTCCAATTTCTTCATTACCTAACTCACCTTTGTTTCGGATGCATGGTTCAACTTTCTTGGGTGATGTGGCAAATCAAAAGCTATCAATCACATCGCTCTTTACCGCCCGTTGTATAGATACGGCGAATGTATTGGCAGATTTCACTCTCAGTAATGTTTGTTTTTCACAAGGGCGTTTGATAAAAGTCATGAATGAACGATTTGCGATTTCATTCAATCAACAAACTATATCCATACATTTGCCATTTGATGCAGTTTCCGAAGCAAAGATCATTGACATTAATGGAAAAATATTGACACTTATGCCGCAATCATTTGCATCCAAAGGCATTCATGAATTCTTGCTACCGCAATTACCCCAAGGTGTCTATATCCTTCTCATCAACAATGGGATGTATAGTCTGCACCAACAATTCAGTATTCACGATTCATCAATTTATCATTGACAACCACCATGAACGATATATTACAATCAGCAAACAATCTCATGTCATCAATCATTGAAGACAGAAGACATATTCATCGTAATCCTGAATTATCATTTCAGGAACATGAAACTTGTGCATATATCGCACATCGTTTGAATTCTATGAACATCCCATATTCAATCATTGCACATACCGGAATAGTCGCACATATTGGAAATGGTAATCGTTGCATTGCATTAAGGGCAGATATTGATGCACTTCCGATTGAAGAAGAGACAGGTCTTGACTTTTCCTCTACAAAACCAGGAATCATGCATGCATGTGGTCATGATGCACATACTGCAATGCTTTTGGGTGCAGCATCCATTTTGAAAGAGCAAGAATCTTCATTGAATGGCATTGTGAAGCTCATCTTTCAACCGGGCGAAGAAAAAGTACCGGGTGGTGCCAGCATCATGGTCGCCGAGGGCGTACTAGAAAATCCAAAACCCGAAGTTATATTTGGTCAGCATGTCTATCCGGATGCACCCTGCGGTGAAATACAAATCAGTATCGGTCCAACAATGGCATCAGCCGATGAATTATATTGGACGATATATGGGAAAGGTGCTCATGCCGCTCAACCACATCAAGGAATAGATCCTATTTTGATTGCATCTGAACTCATTTTGCACTTGCAATCTCTTGTGACCAAAATGCGTAATCCCCTTCTTCCTGGATTATTGGCAGTGACTTCCATTCATGGTGGATCGGCAACGAATATCATTCCTGAAACAGTAGAATTAAAAGGGACACTTCGCGCATTTGATCCGGAATGGCGTGAGCAAGCAATTCGCATGATACAACAACATTCAGAGCAACTATGTTTAATGCATGGAGCGCGGTGTGAAATAAAGATTCTTCGTGGATATCCCGCTGTTCATAATCATGAAGGAGCAGCAACATTTGCAATCAAAACAGCGCAAGCATTGATTGGTTCAACTAAAGTGACGGACTTTGAGCCCAAAATGTGGGGCGAAGATTTTGCATTTTATGGTCAGCATATACCCGCAGCTTTTTGGATGCTGGGCGTCAGACCCGACGGTCAAACTTCGATGCCCGGCTTGCACAATGCGCGATTCACTCCTGATGAAAAAGCTCTACCAATAGGTGCGGCAATGATGGCAAAAGCAGCCATCGATTGGCTCAATGATTCACACTAATGACAATGAATATGAATAGCATGAATCATACGATTGTCTTTTTTGATGATTCTTGTTTATTGTGCAATCGCACCCTTCAATGGATATTGCGAAATGAAAAAACGCATACATTATATTTCGCACCATTGAGTGGAATACATGCGAAGGGCTTGATTGAGCGATTTTCCACAGTCCCCGATTCAATCATCGTTTCAAAAAATAATGAACTCTTTGTGAAATCACTAGCCATTATTCAAGTGTTGAAAGAAATGGGTGGGATATGGAAGTTGATGAGTATATGTCTTCGCTGCATTCCAAACTACATTCGAGATATAGTGTATGATTTCATAGCAAAGAATAGATATCAATGGTTTGGAACTGTGGAAGAATGTCTCTTGATGAATGGAAACTATTCATCGAGATTTCTGGATTGATTATTTCTTCTTTCGCAGGCTTAGCTTCCCCATTCTCTCCGCCATTTGAATGACCGGCATGAAATCCTTCCTATATGAAGCCGGAAATCCCCTCTGTTGATCATAAAATTCAATGATTGTGTCTTGTCTGAAATATGTAATTGTTTTGACACTCACGGAGCATTCGCTTTTCCCCGGAGAATGTACGAATGTCATGAATATTTCTCTTTCATTGAGAGAGCCCTGTTTGATATAACGAGTGGCAATGAGTGTGTCCTTTGTAAAAGATTGCAACTGAAAGCCATAATATGGCAATGAATCAGCACACTGTTGCAAGATGATATCTGAAGAATCTCGGTGATGCATGATCGTAAAATATCGAGAATGATCGCCGCTCGCACATCCAATCAACAATACTACGATGATGAGTATTCCTCTCATGGCATTCAATCATGTTTATGGCAACCGCCGCCATCTGCGAGGATGATAAGATCACCGGGACAAGTCCCTCTTGACAAAAGAGAATCTTGCGGAAAATATTCCCAATCTCTTGTGAGATTATACATTCCAATTCTCTCTTCATTTGACGTATAAAATCCAAGACTTTCAGCTATCACCGGGATCACATCCTGAACAATCATGTGTTCATTCACATTAACTCTGTAGATTTGTCCCGAATATCCTTTGCAAACAAAAACTTCCATGTTTCTCTCTCATGTTTGTCATAAAATAAGGATTTCCTCCAAACTTTGCAGTGAGATACAAATCCCTTACTTTTGATTGTCCGTTGGAGGTGCCGAATCCATTTCGGCTGAGATCATACTCTTAGAACCTGATCCGGTTAATGCCGGCGTAGGAAAACGATAACACTCAAACTTCATATTGAGTTTCTCACCTCTTGCGGAATAGTTTTTTTCACTATTCTGCTTCCATCATGATAGTTTTTCTCTTTCTTTTTGCCGCTCTACAAATATGTTCCGGGCAAACACCTAAAGACACCACCAAAACTGTGATAACCCCAAGTATTACAGTTAGTTCCACAACTGCCAATGAGCAGTCTTCAGTCACCTTTTCCGACATCACTGTCAAGGAAATCAGAAATTCCAATACAGTGCAGGACATTGCTCAAAACTTATCCATGCTTCCATCTATCTATTCTGTTTCTCAAAATGGAAACAATATCGGATATACCTCCATTTCTCTACGGGGTTTTGATCAAAGAAGAATAGCCGTAATGATCAATGGAGTTCCACAGAATGATCCGGAAGACCACAATGTTTATTGGATCAATATGCCGGATCTTTTTGCAAGCACGCAACAAATTCAAGTACAAAGAGGTGCCGGGCTCATGAATTATGGTGCAGCAGCAATGGCAGGAAGCGTGAGCGTGCTCACAGCATCCGGTTCCAATCAACCGGCATTGAGATATTCACAGTTTTTGGGATTTCAGGAATATGCGGATTTCGTCAGTGGAGAGTCGCGTATAGCTCCAACCATTAGTAAGTCATCACTCGAAGTGCAAAGTGGTTTGATTAGTGGACAATACGCCATTTCGGCTAGGCTCTCCTCGATTCAATCCGATGGATATCGATTGCACTCTTGGGCTAGACTGCAAAGTTATTTTTTGAGTGCAACACGATTTGATGAAAATCTCACGACACAAATCAATGTATATGGCGGGCCAATAAGCGATGCATTGGCATATACAGGGCTCCCAAAAGCATGGATTTCAAACCCTACATTGCGTCGATCAAATCTTAATGGCTGGGCTTATGATTCAACAGGCAAAATGATTGCTTGGTCCGGGAATAGAAGACTCAATGAAATTGAAGAATTCACCCAACCTCATTATGAAATTCTCAATGATTGGGCGATAAGCAACAATCTCACACTTAAATCCACTTTATTCTACTATACAGGTGATGGATTTTTTGATTATGATGCTTCATGGGCAGATGCTGCAACATTGCGTTTGACATCGGAGTTTGGAGCTCCGGACAATGCGCAAATTTCCAATGCAATTGTTCGTGGATTTGTCGGCAATCGACAAAGTGGCTGGATTCCAAGACTTGTCTGGAATCATGAGAATGGTCGATTGACAACCGGTTTGGAGATTCGTTCTCATCGATCATTGCATTGGGGAGGCATTGAATATGCAGAGGGATTACCGGCAGGATTTGATCCTGATTTCAGAATCTATCAGTATAATGGCATGCGGACAATTCTTTCTGCATTTGCAAGAGAGGAATATCAAGTACATGACAAACTCATGGTGCAAGCAGAATTACAATTGGTACATCATAATTATGGAATTGAGCAAGAAAAAGCCGGGAATCGTTATTCGCAATATGTCAACAACAATGGAGCAACCATTGGCAATGGAGATCAGCTTTTTTCCATTTCTTATCTATTCGCGAATCCACGCATTGGACTCCACTATACAATCAATCAAAATCAACGCTTCATTGCATCACTTGCATATACATCAAGAGAGCCACGCATGAGAAATCTCTATGCAGCATCGGATTCATACTTTGGTGCTACGCCACTCTTTGAACAAGTCCGAATCAATGATTCAGTCAATGGATTTGATTTCACCAAACCACTCGTAAAACCAGAGTCCATGCTCAATCTTGAACTCGGTTGGCATCACAAAACCGATTTTAATCGTTTTGGAATTACGATGTATGCAATGGAATATTTCAATGAACTTGTGAAAAGTGGACGACTCGACATTTTCGGCGCACCCATTGATGGAAATGCTCCAAGAACGAGACATCTAGGCATCGAATTGGAAGGAATGCAATGCATACAAATCCAAGGCGAGCAATGTTTGGAGCTTTCCGGAAATATGACTGTAGGATATAATCGCATCATTGAAATGACTTATTTCGGGGGTGATGGGAGCCCCATTTCATTGAATGGAAACAGAATTGCGGGATTCCCTGATTTCATGAGCATGATTCGATTGGGATATCGGACGCAGCATTCCGGTTTGTCGATACACATGCGTCATGTTGGTTCATTCAAATCAGACAACTTTGATGATGATCTTCAATCGAATGCAAAACTGATGGGTGATTTACGCAATTCATTTAATGGTTATTATGCCGACAATACCATTGATGCATATACAGTGTTTGGTTTGGATGCAGATCATACATTTCAAGGAATTGGAGGTCCATTTCAATCATTGCGTTTGCGATTGCAAATCACAAATATCTTCGATGCATTATATGCCTCCGGAGCGGAAGGAAGAGAATTCTTTCCCGGACAAAGAAGAATGTTCGTCATTGGAGCAGAACTTGAACTTTAATCATTCCACTTCAAAAGTCAGGCATTTCAAATATGAGGTTTCAGGCATGATTGGAAGAATTGGATGACATGGACTTTGCCCGCCCACATGTATCAAGCGCAATCTTCTGTTTACTCTTTTTGATTCCATTTGCACGATGTCTATCAGCATTTGAGAAGTGATATGTTGTGAACAACTTGCTGTTACAAGAAAACCACCAGGTCTTATGAGTTTGAGGGCTTGTCTATTGATTTCTGCATAGCCGCGCTTTGCTCTTGCAAGTGTGGCTTTGCTTTTAGTGAATGCCGGTGGATCAAGAATGATGATATCCCATGACTTACCTTCTTGTACGCTTTGCTTGAGCATGTCGAATACATCTGCTTGCTCAAATGCACACATTGAAAAACCATTTAATGCCGCATTCTTTTTTGAAGATGCAATTGCTTGAGCCGCGCTATCGATTCCAAGAACAGATTTCGCTCCTCCTTTGGCAGCATGAAATGCAAATCCACCTTGATTCGTAAAACAGTCAAGCACATCCATACCATGAGACAATTGCTGTACCCAAGCACGATTCAATCGTTGGTCAAGAAAATACCCGGTTTTTTGTCCATGAAGCAAAGAAACATGGATTCGTATGCCATGTTCCACAATTTCAATCACATCAGGTATCTCTCCATATACAATATATTCCCCCTGTTCCAACCCCTCTTTGATGCGAAGTGCTGAATCATGTTTGGCTATCACACCCTTCAATCCAGGAATGATGATTTTGAGTGCTTCAATGATCACATTCATTCGAATGTCCATGCCGGCAGACAAACATTGTACTGAGCAATATGCCCCATATCTATCGATGATTAAACCAGGTAATTCATCCGATTCTCCGAAGCATAATCTATAGGATTGCATATCAGGAAATATTCTTTCTCGAATTGCAATTGCAGATTGCAAACGCTTCACAAAGAAATCAACCTTGATGTCTGTTTCATGTGAATGTAATAAGCGTACCGCGATTGAACTTGTTGGATTATAGAGTCCGATTCCGCAATCATATCCATAATCAGTCATGACTCTGACGAGTGCTCCTGATGGCAAAGAAGCATGTTTCTGAAGTGATTCCGCATAAATCCATGGATGCCCTGCCCTAACACGACCATGAGCATTTGGTAATAAATGGAGAATTGGCAATTCTTGATTCGACATTGAATTATTCCTGAAAGATCTTGCAAATTTATCGCTTATACTGTTAATCGCTGCAACAATGAACATTTATGCTATTTTGCAGTCAATGATGCGTGTACTCCCTCATATATTCCTGCTTTGCTATTTGCTGCTACAAAGTCCATTGCTGGCGCAACAAGAGCAAATCACCCTATTGCAAGCATTCCCTTCGACAGATTCAATAATGCAAGTTCAATCATGGAATTATGGCACCGATAAAATTGCCAATACATTCTTGTTTCATTCAGATGCTTTTTTGCAATATGCAGGTTCATCCGGGACTGATTATATCTTCAAAAAAAGATATAGAGGTTCAATCATGAGAACAAATACAATTGCCATACAGGATAATCTTACCGTTCAAGGTCTGCTGAAACATCAATTCACACCTGCATTTTCAATTCTTGGGCAAGTATTATATAGCTCACGCTCTGATTCACGCGACATAGCATTGCAATCGGCAAAGAGAACCGGAGGATATCTCGGCATAGGATATAAAGGAACTATACTAAGAGGAGAAGCATATGGAGGATATGAAGGAAATGAACAATTGGGGATTGCCGGTGGAGGGGCTTCTTTCTATGGTCAGGCAAGTCATGTACCATTGACATTGGGAGAAGGCCTCATGATTCGCTCAAGAGGTGGCGCTCAATTCACCGTCATTGATAGCGTGAGAAGAATGGCAGACATAGACATCTCACTTAATGCATATACATTAAGAGATGACAGAGCAAAAAATACGCTATCGATAGAATTGAGAAGCACATTACTCAATCGTGATTTCTATTCACCACAAGGTGGCTCAAGAGGTATATTGGCTGTAGAGCAAAGAAAAGAACAAAGGCATAGAGCAAATGCTGATATCGGTATTGAAATCATACCGATGATATCTGCGGATTTTAATGTAAATGCTGAGATTGCAGACATTGGCAGACTTTTTCAAAAGCCAATCACAGAATATAGCAATACCTCCATCAATAGAAATCTTCAAGAATTTACGCTCAATGTGTCCGGTGGATTGACATATCAATCAGAAAGTGGAACAATGCTAAGAACGGGATTCTCTCTGTTCAATAGAGATGAAAAAAATGCAGTATTGCAAGTCTATGATATTGCTCAAGATCAATTGGATATCATCCGAAAACAAGAATTCCAGAGAGACAATGTGTCGAATCGATTTAGATTGTTTTCTCTCGGACAATTCGTCATTTCTTCGGAAGATACTATCGGTTTTGATATCGCAGGTTCACTTTTGAGATATGACACTCCCAGTTTGCAAAACAATGATGACAGAGATGAGCAACTCATCATTGGATCAGTGTTTTGGAGAAGATCGATCACACAAGACCTTACAATGTCGATAGTAGGTGGTTTGCAGCAAACCCATTTTGTTTTTCTGAAAGCCGAGCGTTCATCCTTCAATAATAGAAATAGTAGCATTCGATTCGTTCCATCATTGCATTGGATAACACATTCTTTTGAAATGCACCCACAATTTGAAGTACTTGCGAATTATACAATTTTTGATTTTGAATTACCCGGAACGGCAATGCGTAGTTTTAGTTTTCGACAGTTTAGTTATCGGGATTCAATCATGTATCATTTTCACAAAGGATGGACGCTTGAAAGCAATCTCTTCATCCGCAGATTTGACAGAGGCATCATGTCATGGTCTGAATTCAGCGAAACACCCATTACCAAGAGCACGGAACAGTTCTTCAAATTCCTTATCTTTGCTCCTGCATTTCGAGGTTTGCGTATAGGTTTGGGAGGCAGATTATATCGCCTTCTGCAGGAGCCATATAAGCAAATTGCAGGACAGTCTCAATTACAGGCTCATACATTCATCTATGGTCCGGAAATGTCAGGAACCATGTTTTATCAAGATGGCAGTTCCATTTCACTGAAATCTTGGTATGAATGGCAACAATTCGGTGAAAATATCCGAAGAAATCAGATAAATGTATTTCTTCAAGCTTCAATACAATTCTGAATATTATGCAATCCATACGCGGTACAAAGGACATCCTTCCACAAGAAATCTCATCATGGCATGCGATTGAACAAATCATTCGTTCACTCACAGCGCAATACGGATATCAAGAAATTCGTACTCCGATCATGGAATATGCCGAAGTGTTCAAAAGATCGGTAGGTGAAGAAACCGATATCGTCGGAAAAGAAATGTATACATTTCCCGATCGCGGAGGAGATGATCTAACATTGCGTCCGGAAGCAACTGCATCTGTCGTACGAGCTGCCATTCAGCATAATCTCACTGCACAACAGCAAATTGCCAGATTATATTATGTCGGACCATTTTTCCGATATGAACGACCACAAAAAGGTCGCCAAAGACAATTTCATCAATTTGGATGTGAATTGATGGGATCTGCAACACCCGATGCAGATGTAGAAATACTCTCTCTTGCTCATGATTTTGTGAATGCACTTGGCATCACTTCTCATCAATTGAATATCAATACATTGGCAACGCCATCTGTTCGACAACAATTCAAGGATAGACTTGTTGAATATTTTTCTGCCTTCCAGGCGGAATTGTCTGAAGATTCTACATCGAGACTATCAACAAATCCTCTTCGCATTTTGGATTCAAAAAATCCGGGTGACAAAGCATTGTGCGAAAAAGCTCCTTCATTGCTCGATATGCTTGACAATGAAAGCAAGGATCATTTCGATGCCGTATTATCTATGCTCGATGCTTTACATATTTCTTATGTGGTGAATCCTCGTTTGGTTCGTGGCTTGGATTATTATTCTCATACCGTTTTTGAAATAACGAGCACTGCTCTTGG
>Ga0129333_10002286_pt1 | contig 17770 bp, 16 predicted proteins | sample CPB6_08_DNA_FD_94474 | JGI IMG/M metagenome (GOLD analysis project Ga0129333, IMG submission 94474) | Freshwater to marine salinity gradient microbial communities from Chesapeake Bay, USA - CPBay_Sum_0.6_0.8_DNA | ecosystem: Environmental > Aquatic > Marine > Coastal | place: USA: Chesapeake...
AGCCGGGTAGAGGCGTGGAGACCCGGTGAAATCGGGTGAATCGAGGACGTCGAGATTGATGCCACGGACGTCTTCGTCGAAGGTGCCGACGGGTCGGGCCCAGTACACGCCGTCGGGCAGATTGGCGTCGATCCGATCACCGGTCACCAGTGCGGGATCGACGGTGGAGGTGGTCGATCCGGTGTCGGGTGGATCGGTGGGCGTGTAGTCGTCGATCACCGCATCGAACTCGAGATCGCCGAGAGTGTCGCTGTGGACGGTGACCGGAGGAGCGAAGGTGCCGTCGACCGGAACGAGCGTGGTGGTGGTCGAGTCGCCGTCTTCCGACTCGCTGGTTGAGGCGGAGGTGGGCGTCGATTCGTCCGATTCGATCGCGGCTGGGCCACCACCGCTCAAACCGGGTGTGTCATCGCGTCCCAACAAGTACCCGGCGTATCCAGCCGCTCCGGCGAAGATGATCAGCGCCACGACGAGGGGGAATCGACTCCGCTGTCGACCCCGCATCGGTGGTTTGCGCTTCTTTGCTGCCACCCGATCAGTGTGACAGACCCGTCGTGTCGGGTGTCGGCTTGTCTACAACTTCCGGAGTTGAACGTCGGCAACCCGATGGTCGGCGCCCTTGCGCAGAATCAGCGACGCGCGATCTCGGGTGGGTTCGATGTTCTCGCGCAGGTTGAGTCCGTTGATCTCGCGCCAGATGAATCGGGCGGTGGCGATGGCCTCGTCGAGCGAGAGATGCGCGTAGTTGCGGAAAAAACTGTTCGGATCCTTGAAGACCGAGTCACGGAGACTGAGGAATCGGTCGACGTACCACTGCTCGATGTCACCTTCGTCGGCGTCGATGTAGATGGAGAAGTCGAAGTAGTCGCTCACGAACTCCGTGGCATCCGAGCCCGGTGCCGACACCTGCAGAACGTTCAGGCCCTCGAGAATCAGGATGTCGGGCTGGCACACCTCGGCGGTCTCGCCGTCCACGATGTCGTACACGACGTGGCTGTACACCGGGGCCTCCACGCTCGGGCGACCGCTTTTCAGGTCGCGCAGGAAACGCAACAGGTTGCGCGTGTCGTAACTCTCCGGGAAGCCCTTGCGGTTCATGATTCCGCGTTCCTCGAGCACCCGGTTGGGGTGCAGGAAGCCGTCGGTGGTGATGAGATCGACCTTGGGGTGGTCGGGCCACCGGGCCAGGAGCGTCTGCAGCACGCGGGCGAAGGTGCTCTTGCCGACGGCCACACTGCCGGCGACGCCGATCACGTACGGCACCTTGGGGGCGAGTGTGCCGAGGAAGGTGGCACTCACCTTGTGCAGGTTCTGGGTGGCCGACACGTAGAGGTTGAGCAGACGGGTGAGAGGCAGGTAGACCGCGGCCACCTCGTCGAGGTCGATGCGTTCGTTGATGCCGCGCAGATTCTCGAGGTCGGATTCACGCAGGGTCATGGGCGTGGCGGCGCGAAGTTCGGCCCACTGCCGACGATCGAAGGAGAGGTAACGCTCGCCCACGTCGTCTCACGCTAGGGGACGATCGTCCCGCCCGCACCGGTCAACGACTGGGTCGCGGAGACACCGAACCCGGCCCGGCGGTGAGCACGTCGGCACCGTCGTCGGTGACCAGGATGGTGTGTTCGAACTGGGCGGTGCGCTTGCCGTCGGCGGTGACCGCGGTCCAGTCGTCGTCCCACATCTTGTGCTGCCACGTGCCGAGGGTGATCATCGGCTCGATGGTGAACACCATGCCGGGTTTCATCACCATGCTGTTGCGCGGGTCGTAGTAGTGGAGCACCTGGATGTCGGTGTGGAACTGTTCGCCGATTCCGTGGCCGATGAATGCGCGCACGACGCCCAGCTTGTTCTTGACGGCATGGTCTTCGATGGCCTTGCCGATGTCGGACAGGGGACGGTCGGGTCGAACGGCATCGATGCCGCGCCAGAGACATTCTTCGGTCACGCGCACGAGCCGGCGACTCTCCTCGTCGACATCACCGACGAAGAACGTGGCGTTGGTGTCGCCGTGGACGCCCCCCACGTAACAGGTGACGTCGAGGTTGATGATGTCGCCGTCGTGCAACACCGTCGAGTCGGGGATCCCGTGACAGATCACCTCGTTGATCGACGTGCAGACGCTCTTCGGATAGCCGTGATAGTTGAGCGGACTTGGGTAGGCGCCTCGCTCGACGGTGAGGTCGTGGACGAAGACGTCGATGTCGTCGGTGGTGATGCCGGGCTTCACGAACTCGCCGGCCAGTCGAAGAACGTCGGCCGCCATCGTGCAGGCGTGGCGCATTCGTTCGATGATCTCGGGTGACTTCACCCGAGGTTCGTTCCAACGCGGGACGTTGCCGGTGTCGGCGTACGGGGGTCGGGCGATGTGGGGTGGCACGGTGCGCATGGGCGAGACGACGCCGGGCACCACTCGTCCCTCGAGGCCCTTGTGGCAGCGCTTGTAGCGACGACCGGATCCACACCAGCACGGCTCGTTCGATTGGGGCAGCACCGAGGGCGGAGTGCTGTTCGGTGTCGACGGACCGGTCACGGTCGGGAGGCTACCGACGGTCGGACGCGACGAATCACAGCCGTGTGATTCCGATCAAGTCGAGTGGTTCCCGCGACCCATTCATTGTCAGGGCGCTTCGCGCCACCTTTGTCGGCACACACATGCATGACCCGTTCGAAAGGAGATCGAGGGAGATGTCGAGACGAGATTCCGCCGCGCAACCGATGGTCCCGTTGCCGGCCTCCGCCATCGGGCGAACGACGACGACGGGCGACCCGGCGGCTCTGGGGCGCGCGCTGAGGGCATCCTTGCGGCAACGTGGTGTCCGCGTTCGTGAACTCGCCGTTGGAGTCGCGGTTCTGGCCGTCAGCACCGGCCTCTTCGTCGCCATGTCGTCCGACGAACCTCGTGGGGTTGCCGTTCTCACCGCGAAGGTCGAGATCGCGCGCGGCGCCGAGATCGATTCCACGATGCTTGCCTCGACCGTCGTCGCGGCCGATGGCGACCTCCCGTATCTTCCCGTCTCGGCTGCCGACGAGATCATCGGCCTGATGTCGACGGTCGATCTCGAGCAGGGGGCGCTTCTGGCTCCCTCGCTGCTGGAGGTCCGGTCGCCACTCGGTGTCAACGAGGCTCTCGTCGGACTGACCGTCGGACTGGAGTCGGCCCCGAGCGAGCTGGCGCCGGGAGACTCGGTCCGACTGATCTTGGTGAGCGACGACGTCGAGGACGGTCGTGTCGTCACCGAGATCGATTCGTCAGTTGTGGTGTGGAGTGTCGGAGTGTTGGACGATCTCACCGAACTGCGACCAGTTTCCTTGCGGGTTCCGCTCGACGTGGCCGGCCAGGTGGCCAGTCACGAACTCGTTCGCATCGTGAAAGTGGGGATCTGAGATGACCATCGTGGCCGTGGCGATCACGGGTGGGCTCACCGACTCCTCGGAAATCGCACTTCACATCTCCTCGTTGTGGCCGCGGGAGGTGACGGTGATCGAGGCCGACCCGGACGGTGGTCGCCTGGCGGCACGAAAGGACTGGCCGCCTCGTCCCGGACTCGTGGATCTGGCCGCGGGATCCCGAACCCGCTCGGGGGTCGTCGGCGAGCACGCCCACTCCATCGACACCCGTCGCCGAGTGGTGGTGGCACCGCCCGCACCCGAGGCGGTCATCGCGGCCATCCGACTGTTGACGGCATCGAACTCGAGGCTCGATGAGCAACTCGGCACCGACGTTCTTCTCGATGTCGGACGTCTGCGTCCTGAGTCGCCGGCCTTGGCTCTTCTCCAACGTGCCGATCGACGTGTGTTGGTGGTCCGACGCGACGCCGAGGACGTCGTGGCCACCATGCACCGCCGTCCTCTCCTCGAGTCGGTGGGCGACTGGTCGATCCTCACTGCGGGCGGGCGTTATCCGATCGACGAGGTTCGATCGGTGCTCCAGTGGCCGATCGCGGCCGATCTGCTGCCCTCCAACAAGAGGGAAGCCGGAGCCCTTCGCTCCGCGATCATCCAGATGGCTCACGACTCGAGAAGGTTGGAGGTCCTGGCCACCTCCGAGGTCGCCTGATGAACCCGGTCGATCTCCAACAGATTCGTTCGGTGGTCACCTCGGCACTCGTCGAAGCCCGTCAGAGTGCCCGAACTCTCGGGCACGACGTCGAGGTGACGACCGAGCATTCGGTGGCTCTCGAGGTGATCGGCAAGTGGTTCGAGTCGGAGGCGACGAGACGCCTGCTGTCCGGTGCCGAGCCGATCGACGCCGAACTGGAGGCGCGGATCACGAGGGACGTGGTGAAACAGGTTCTCGGAATGGGAGCACTGCAGGATCTTCTGGAGGATCCCGAGATCACCGACATCCACGTTCCGGGATGCGGCCCCGTGTGGGTCCGACTTCGCACCGGTGAACGTCGCGTGTTTCCACCCGTTGTTGCCTCGGACGCCGAGTTGATCGATCTCGTCAGGGGCACTTCGTCCCGTCTCGCAGGAGGTGAACGTCGGTTCGACTCCGCGTCGGTGGAGTGCAATCTGCAACTCGAGGACGGAAGTCGTCTCTTCGCGGTGATGGGCGTGTCCACCAGGCCGTCGGTGATCGTGAGAAAGCATCAGTTCGACCTCTCCGACCTCTCGGAATTGGTTGCTCGCGGACTCTGCACGGGCGAGGTGGCGGATTTCCTGCGGAGTGCCGTGGAGGCCCGGCGCAACATCATCGTTGCTGGCGGAACCGGTGCCGGCAAGACGACTCTCTTGCGGGCCTTGCTGAACTGCGTTGGACCCCACGAGAGGATCGTGACGATCGAAGACGCCTATGAACTCGGGCTCGATCGTTTCGCTCACCTCCATCCCGACCACGACGCACTCCAGACTCGGGAGGCGAACCAGGAGGGATTGGGTGAGGTGACGCTGGCCGACCTCACTCGGATGGCTCTCCGGATGGATCCCGATCGGGTGGTTGTCGGTGAGGTTCGGGGAGCCGAGGCCTTTCCGATGCTCCTCGCCATGAGCCAGGGCAACGACGGGTCGATGTGCACACTGCACGCCGATTCCTCACGGTCGGCCTTCGCCAAGTTGGCCGCGTACGTCACCATGTCCGGCAACGGGCTTCCGGTGGGGGTCGTGAACTCGTTGATCGCCCAAGCCGTTCATCTGGTGGTGCACGTGAGCCGAGCCAACGGCCGGCGAATGATCACGAGCATTCGCGAAATCGTCGACTCCGACGGGGAGCGGATCGTCTCCAACGAGATCTTCTCGTCGACCAATGGTGAGTTGGCGCGAGCAATGTTCCCCATGAGCGACTCTCTTGGTGCTCATCTGCGGCACGTGGCCGAGCGGGCCGGTGTTCACTCGGAAGGGGTCCGCGCATGACCCTTTCGGAGTCGATGTTGCTGGGGCTTCTCACGGGAGTTGGTTCGTTGCTGGTACTCGCGGCCTTTCGCGGAGTTCTGGTGACCCTCCCGCGCGGACGGGTCGCGGTGTCCCGTGGGCGCGATGAAGCCGGGCTGATCGAGGGCCTCGCGGTTTGGGTGGAACAGTTGCGTGACGCCGTGATGGCATCGAGCGGACTCGAACAGGCCGTGACAGCGACCTCGGCGACGGCTCCCTCGTCGGTTCGGCCGGCCGTGCAGTACGTGGCGTCGGAGCTCGGACTCGTACCCGCCGCCACCGCATTTCGTCACCTCGCCGACGTGATTCCGGTGCCGCTCGCCGATCTGGTGTCCGCCGTGCTCGTGGTGGCCGCCGAGCAACAAGTCCGCGACGTTGGATCGTTGCTGTCCCACCTCGCTGAGTGCTGTCGGGACGAAGTGCGAATGCGCGAGAGAGTCTGGGTGTCACGGTCCCGCACGCGAGCAGCAATGCGGATCATCGTCGTTGTCATCGTCGCGTTCCCGGTGGGGCTTCTCGTGCTTAGTCCGCAGTATCTCGCGCCCTACGGCTCGGCCGAGGGCTGGCCGGTGTTGTTCGTGGTCGTTGCGTCCGTCGTCGGCGGGGTGTTCGGTATGCATCGCTTGGCTCGAATAGACGTACCCGACCGACTGGTGGGGATCGGGGAACGTTCATGAACGCGGCTTTCGGCGGAGTTCTTCTCGGAGTCGGAATTCTCCTCGTTCTCGATGCTCTCCGTCGGCCTTCGCTCGACCGCATCATTCGTCGCCACGGACCGTCGTCCGAGGTTGACCCGGGCCGACTCGTCGACGTCATCACCGGTCGACTGGGCGGAGTGCCGTCTGATCTCCTGATTCTCGGACTCTCCGCTCGCGATCACGTCACACGCCGCCTCGTCTTCCTGGCCTGTGGGGTCGTCGGCCCGTTCGTACTGCTCGGCCTCGGTCCCTACGTGGGGTTTCGGATCAGCGGCACCTCGACGATCGTTCTCTTCACATCGTCGGTTGCCGTGGGTCACGCGTGGCCGGAATGGCGTTTGAAGTCTCGTGCCCGCGAAGCTCGCACGAGTTTCCGATCGTCACTGTCGGCCTATCTCGACTTGGTGGCCATCCAACTCGCGGGTGGGTCCGGAATGGACACGGCCTTCGTGGCGGCCGGTCGGGTGGGCGATGGTCCGGCATTTGCGTCGATCGCCGCCGCCCTCGAGGAGCGACGGGTCACTCGGGAGCCGTTGTGGACCGTTTTCGCCGATCTCGGTGATCGATTGGAGATCACCGAACTGACCGACCTGGCCTCGTCGGTGAAGTTGGGCGGCGACCATGGCGCGCGTCTCACTGCGTCGCTGGTGGCCCGCGCCCGAGCGTTGCGACACCGACAGATGTCCGAAGTCGAGGCCAAAGCGAACGCATCGACCGAGCGGATGGGACTTCCCATGGTCGCGATCTTTCTCGGATTCCTCGTGCTGCTCGGTTATCCGGCTCTCGATCTCATCAACAACGGATTCGCGTGAGAGCGCGCGTCCACGACGAAAGGAAAGCAATGAACCACTTCCGACAGATGTGGGAGTACTACACGATCAGGTTCCTCGCTTCGCGGGAAGCCGATCGGGATCGCGGTGAGGTGAGTGCCACCACCGTCGTTCTCGCGGCGGCTCTCGTCGCGCTGGCCATCTCGGTGGGCGTGATCATCTCCAACAAGGTTCGCGACAAGGCGAACGATCTCGATCTCGGCTGATCCTGTCATGAGTCGATCCGATCGTGGCGAGGTCTCGATCGAGACCGTTCTCGTCCTACCCGCGTTGTTGGTGGTTCTGCTGCTCGCGCTCCAGGCGGCGATCAGCCACCACGCCGGAAACGTGGCGGCGGGAGCCGCCTCGCGTGCGGCCTCCGTCGCGGCGAGTTCGGGCCGTGGTGATTCCGCATCCCGTGGGTCGTCGGCGGCCGTCGACTTCGTCGCCGCGTCCGGCGGAGAGCTCGCGTCCTCTCCCGTGGTCGAGGTCGCGGTCGACGTGGTCCGCTCGCGGGTTTCGGTGAGCGTGCCACGACTCGTGCCGTGGGTGTCGGGCACGGTCACTCGTTCGGTGACCGAACCGATCGAGAGATTCGTTCCGGAGGTCGATCGATGAATCCGCGTGGCCGCGATCGCGGCAGTGCGACGAGCGAGATGGTTCTCGTCGTTCCCGTTGCGGTGCTGCTCGTGTGTTTCGTCGCGCTCCTGGGTCGGGCCGGTGAGACCCACACGGCGATTCGGCACGCCGCGGATCAGGGTGCGAGGGCGGCATCGATGGTCGCCCTCGGGCGCATGGACGAGGAGGCGCGTCGAGCCGTCGAGGAGGATCTGGTTCGAAGTGGTCACCGATGCCGTGACACGACGGTGACCGTGAGTGTCGATTCGCAAGGAAGATCGGTCACCGTGTCGGTGGAGTGTTCGGTCGATGTCGGAGGGCTCGAGAACGTGGTTGGCGCCCCACGAACGGTTCGAGGCGAGTCGACCGAGACGATCGACCGCTATCGAGCGGACTAGGAGCGAGCAATGAGGCGAGACAAAGGTTCCGTCACCGCGTTCTTCGTCGGGGTCGTCCCGATTTTCGTTTTGGCGGCCGGACTGGCGCTCGACGGCGCGCGGGTGGTTGCCGGACGTGTGGAGGCTGGTGATCACGCCGAGAACGCCGCCCGGCTCGCCGTTCAGGAGGTGGAGTTGATCAGACTCGGTTGGCGGGTGGTCGATCCCTCCCGGGCAACCTCGGTCGCTCGGACGTATCTGACCGAACACGGAGTCGAGGGATCGGTGCGAGTCGAGCCGAGATCGGTGACCGTGGTGGCCCGACTAGAGGTGGTCCCCGCCTTGCTGGGGATGGTCGGTCGGGACTCATGGATCGTGGAGGAATCCCGAACCGCGGAGATCACCGACCGATGAGGAAGTTTGGACTCCGAGTCGTGATCTGTGTCGGTGGCCTGCTGTTCGTCGCCATGTTGCTCGCTCGTCTCGGCGGGCAACCTCTCGACGGGGATCTTCGATCCGTACCCTCCGATCTCCTTCGAGCAGTGCGGATCGGGTCTTTCGACCGGTCGTTGGTTCTACGGACCATCACGATGATCCTCTGGCTCTGCTGGTCGGTGGCGGTTCTGTCGGCGTTCACGGCGGCCCTGACACGGGGTCGCCCGACCGGGGGTTTGCATCGTCTGGCGTTCGTCGGAGCCGTCCTCCTCGGACTCGGCTCGGCGACACCGGTCTCGGCCACACCGGAGCCGACGGTCGTCCCGGTCGCCGACGAATCGGATTCAACAGTCTCCCGGTTGCTCTCGCCGGCAACGATCGGATCGAGTCTCGTGGCGGCCGGCCTCGGGTGGATGGCGGCGCGGTGGTGTTTCGGTCGTGAACGAGAGACCGGGCTCTCGGAGAGGTCCGACCGAGCGAAGTCGCTACTCGCGTCGATCCGCCGCTACGACATTGACGGAGCAGTGGCGGGAGCCGATGCGGTGCGTCGACTGGAAGGTTCGTCGCCGTTGTTTCTTCGGTCGCATGATGGACGAATCCTCGCGGTCACCGATGAAGTCTTGGACGCCCCCGCACCTTGGAAGAAGGTGGCGACGAACCTCGTCGCGATCGACGAAGCCAAAATGAGAACCTCGCTCGGCCCAGCCGATCGATTGATCGTGCACGTCGGCAACACCGAGGAGGGAGAGGTCTGGTGTGATCTCGAGCGATCCGGTTCGCTGCTGATCGATCCCGGTCGTCCGGAGTCCGACGACATCGTACGAGCCCTCTCGACTTCCCTGGCGACGTCACCGGCGGCACCCAATGTTGCCTTGTTGGTCGACCGTGAATCGGTTGGTCCTCGGTCGATCGCGGAGTTCGACGAGGCGACCACTCGGAGTCTGCACGATGTCTGCCCGGTGGTTCGTGTGGGGTCACGGGTGGACGAGGCGGCCACAGCGTCGATGGTGGTCGGTCGACCGACCTCGGAAGAGGTGGGGTTGCGCTGGTCGGGTGAGCGCTGGGAACTGACCCCTCTGGGGATTCCGATCATGCCAGTGAGCCTCGATCGAGCCGGAGCCGATTCGTTGACCAACGATGTCGAGACCATTCTCGGAGCGACGTGGCGATCGACCTCCGAGGAGACCGATCCGATCCCTCATTCTCCTCACCGCTTCAGGGTGGCGATCCTCGGGCCGCCGGAGGTCATCGACCCCAAGGGTCGTCGCGTTCGTTTCGAACGCTCGAAGTCCCGTGAACTCGTCGTCTGGTTGGCTCTTCATCCGAGAATTCAGAGACGCAGTCTGGCCAGGGACGCGATGTGGCCGGTGGCGATCAAGGATGCGACCTTCTCCAACATCACCGCTGACGTCCGTCGCAGCATGACGTTGGCGAGCCCACCTCCCGAGGACGAGCAGTGGCTCGGAATCACCCTGACCGACGAACTCCCTCTTCACGAGTCGGTGGAGTGTGATGTCGATGTCGTGCGCGACGCGGTGCTCGCGACACGGGCCGAACCGGAAGTCCACGGACCTCGCCTGCTCAAAGAGGCGCTGGAGTTGGTGCGAGGAGTACCGTTCGCCGGAACCTCCTATGGTTGGCCCGACGCGATCAGTCTCGAGACCGACGCGGCGCTATTGGTGGTACGCGCGGCCACGATGCTCGCCGACATGTGCGAGCAAGATGGCGACACGGAGGGTGTCTACTGGGCAACTTCTCGTGGACTGTTGGCCGTCCCGGGTCAGGAAGACCTCGTGTTGTTGCGAATGAGGCTCCACTCGCAACGTGGAGACACGAAGGCATTGCAGCGCGAATGGGAGAACTACCAGCGTGGCCTGATACTCGACGACGGACACGTACTGGAGGCATCCCCGAAGATCCGCGACTTCGTCCGAGCGACGAAGCCGATTCGGATCGACGGTGAGGAAGGTTCGTTCGGCTCCGGGTTTCGAAGCGAAGTCGGGTGATCGACAACTACCATTCGGAGCGTGTGGATCCCGAAACGACTGATTGTGGTGGGTGCCCTGTGCATCGGGTTTCTGACGTTTGGCTCCCCGGACACGGGAGTGACCGCGGCGCCCGGTGATGCCGAACTGTTGGTCACGGAGTACATGGGACTGCAGACACGAGATCCCTCTCACATCGGGTACACGTGGACGTTGGGTACCAATCCGGGGGCGTCGTACGTCGCGCGCACGGAGAATTCGCAGTCGTTCGGGTACGGCACCATCACCCTGTGCTCATCGATCATCGACCCTCGATGTTCGCCCGTTCCGAACTCCACCCTCTTCGCTCAGGTGGTACTCGGTGCGTGCAGGGATGCCGAGGAGATCGGATGCATCGAAGGTCTGAGCCTGATCCAGCCGGACGGAACCGAGGAAACACTCGTAGCCCTCGGAGAGGTCGACAGCAACACTTCGCTCGCCGAACTTCGGAGCGCCGGCATGCCACGAGGTGGCTCTTTTCCGATGTGGAGAGCGAACGACGGCACGAGGTACGTCGTCACGAGCAAACTGGACTACAGCGCTCGGGCGAGACAATCGGAATGGAGCGATCCGACGAGGTCTTTCGAGTTCGCGATTCGGAGGCTCGATCAGTCCAGTCAGGCGCGAGCTCCCTTCTTCCGTCTGGGAACCAACCCCTCGAATCCCGCCGAATCGCGGGTGGAGATCGAGGGTGCGCGAGGCAATTTCATCGAAATGGATCCTGCGGTTCGACTCGTTCTGTCGTTTCGATTGCCCGACGATTTTCAGGGTTGGGTGCATGGTCGATTCACTGATGCCGTCGTGACCCAGATCCCCACCGGAGCACCCTCGGGGTCCATCCGCTACCGAGTGGAGGGACGTCCAGCGCGGACGAATGTCGCCGGCGGTTGGTTCTCGTTGGCCTCGTTGCCCACTTCGACTCAGATGGCTCTGTTCGGGTCATCTCCTCCGTCCCCGGGCGGAGTTGGTGTCGGCGTCGCCGGCGAGCGTCGGTCGTTGACCACCTATGCCCTGTTGGAGTCGTTGATGGGTTCCCGGAATCTCATGGAAACCGTCCAATGGTCGTTCCGCTCGGCTTCGGTCGGAAGTCTCGGTTCGTGTGCGTCGGCGATCTCCGGCCTCGAGGGTGTCATCGCGACGAACTCGGCTGTCTATGACGACGCCATTCCTCGATGGGATCCGACGACGAAGACCTTGTCGATCGACGTTGCATCTCCGCATCTCACCTCGGACGGCGCGCAGTCGATCGGTGAGTACTCGGCCGCCTTGCCCGAGCGATTGGTTCGTTGCCTCTGGGAACTCGACCAAGTTCCCTCCACGGCCGCGATCACGGTCGATCATGACGATTCTCTCGACGAGAACATCCCCGGCCCGGTGACGGTCGAGAACGGTTGGGTGAACGTTTCGATGAGAGGCTTTCACTTCTCGAGCCCGACGGTTGGGTTGAGTTTCCTCGATCCCGACTGTTCGGGAGCGACCTCGACGCTCGGCACTCCTGGTCGTTCGGCGGGTGGTTTCACCTCCTTGGTGGCTCCGGTGCGCTTGATGGACAGTCGGGCGAGTTCCAAGGTCGGCACCATGAGTGGTGGGTTGACGTGGTGCGAGTTGACGGTCGCGGGACGCGCCGGTGTGCCCGGATCGGCGAGTGCCGTGGCCCTGAACGTCACCGCGGTCGACACCATCGCCAACGAGTTCGGTGGTTATGTCACCGTGTATCCGTGTGGCACTCGTCCGGAAGCATCGAACCTCAACTTCGTGACCGGTCAGACCACCCCCAACGCGGTGCTCGCACCTTTGTCGGCCGACGGCAAGGTGTGTTTCTACGTCTACGGGGCCGCCCATTTGCTGGTGGATGTTTCGGGATACTTCAGCAGTGGTTTTGAGGACTTGATTCCGCGACGGATCCTCGACTCTCGCAACAACGTCGGAACTTCCGGTGGCAAGATTGGTCGCCTCGACGGTTCGGGTCAGGCGCTCGAACTCCAGGTGACGGGATCGTCCGGTGTGCCCGGATCGGCGAGTGCCGTGGCGCTCAACGTGACGGCGGTCGACACCTCGGCGTCCGACGTCGGTGGCTACGTCACCGTGTATCCCTGTGGTACCCGTCCAGAGGCGTCGAATCTCAACTTCGTGTCGGGTCGCAACGTCGCCAACTCGGTGATTGCGCCTCTTTCGGCCGACGGGAAGGTGTGCTTCTACGTCTACGGGAACACCCACCTTCTGGCCGATCTCTCCGGCTACTTCACGACCGGTTTCGAGGATCTCGTTCCGCAAAGGGTGCTCGACACGCGATCGGGAGTGGGGGCTGCGGCGGCCAAAGTGGGCGAACTGGACGGCACCGGTGCCGCGGTGATGTTGCAGGTGACGGGTCGGGGTGGAGTACCGAGCAACGCGACCGCGACCGCCTTGAACGTGACAGCGGTGAACACCACGACCAACAACTTCGGTGGCTACGTGACGGTGTATCCGTGCGGAACGCGACCCACCGCTTCGAACCTGAACTTCACGGCGGGTCTGACGGTGCCGAATCTGGTTCTGGCACCCCTGTCGAGCGACGGGACGGTGTGCCTGTACGTCTACGGCAAGGCCGACTTGCTCGTCGACGTGTCCGGTTACTTCACGGACTGATGACTCATCGACCCGACACGTCGGTTGAATCAGATTCGAAGCCCGAGGGCCTGCATGGCATCGCGCACGGTGGCGACGCGCTCGACCTTGATGTCGATGTCGACATCGGGTGACTTCGCCGGAATGATGGCCTTGGCGAAACCGAGGCGGGCCGCTTCGGCGAGTCGTCGTGAGGCGTGACCCACCTGTCGCACTTCGCCGCCGAGGCCCACTTCACCGAACGCCACCACTGTCGGCGGCAACGGGGTGTTGAGCAGAGCCGAGACGATCGCCAGACACAGTCCGAGGTCGGTGCCCGGTTCGGAGAGGCGCACACCACCCACCACCGACGCGTAGATGTCGTGCTCGTGCACGGGCGTCTTCAGGCGCTGACCGAGCACGGCGAGCAACATGGCGAGACGACCCGGATCGAGCCCTTGCGCGCTGCGGCGTGGCGGAATCTGGCCGTTCACTCTGGCTCCCAGCACCTGCAACTCGACCATCAGGGGTCGTTGTCCCTCGAGCGTGGGTACCACCACGCTGCCGGCCACTCCCGTTTGGCGGTCGGCCAGAAACAGCGCGCTCGGATCGGGAACTCCGCGCAGACCCGTCTCGACCATCTCGAAGAGACCGAGTTCGGTGGTGGGACCGAAGCGATGCTTGGATGCGCGCAAGAGTCGCAACGCGTGATGACGCTCGCCCTCGAACTGCAGCACGGTGTCGACGACGTGCTCGAGCACCCGTGGCCCAGCCAGGCCACCTTCCTTGGTGACGTGACCCACCAGGATCACCGGCACGTTGCGCTTCTTGGCCTCGATCACGAGTTTGTGGGCACAGCCACGCACCTGCACCACACTGCCGGGTGACGAACCGAGATCGGGATCGACGAGCGTCTGGATGCTGTCGATGATCACCAACTCGGGGGAGAGTTCGTCGAGCGCGCGCACGATGTGGGGCAACACCGTTTCGGCCAGCAGCCAGAGATCGGGCTTCACGGCCTGCAGGCGCTCGGCTCGCAAACGAACCTGTTGCGCGCTCTCCTCGGCCGAAACATAAAGGGTTCGACCGGGCCACGAGGCCAGCGCCTGCAACAGCAGGGTGCTCTTGCCGATACCGGGTTCGCCGCCGAGAAGGGTGACCGAACCAGGCACCAGCCCACCGCCGAGGACGCGATCGAGTTCGTCGATACCCGTGCTGCGCGGTGCGCCGTGGGTGGCATCGATGTCGCCGATGAGTCGCGCGGTGGCGGTGGGCAACAGTGCGACACCTGCGGCCAGTGACGAGATGTCGGGTGCCGACGGATCGATGACATCCTCGACCAAGGTGTTCCAGCCCCCGCACGACGCGCACTGACCGGCCCACTTGGGATGAGACGCGCCGCAGTCGGAGCAGTTGTAGACGAGTCGGAGCTTGGCCACGGAGGAAGACTAATCAGTGGAGGTATCAGTGATCTCCGATTGACGAGACGGGTTTAGCCGTGCAACGGGGTAACGGGGAAACTTTATGAAGGCCATCAGAGCCGATGCATTCGAAGAGTTGCTATGGACCGTGAATGCGACTGCTGGTGGGGCTGCACAAAGGGTCCTCGATCGCAGCGTCTCTCAGTTGTCGAAGGTCACCAACTCCGTGGAGACCGTCGAAGCGATGCAGAAGCCGTCTGTTCGTAAGCGAGGACGGTGATCGCGGGATAGTTTCACTGAGAGGCCTGACACCCGAACGAAATGTGTATCAGTCGAAGTGAATGTAGGTGGGAACGAAACCACCGTTGATCCTGGAGTTGTTGAGATCAACCAGTCGGGAGAAACCGCTTGCCAGTGGAGTCCGGTGAAGTTCCGTTCCCGGCGTGACCAGGGCATCCAATCCGGCAAAGAATTTGTTCTTGCTGGAGAAAACCTCGAAATCCCGGTATCCCTCCGGAGAGTTGCGGAGCAGATCTTCAATGTGTGGAAGAAGATTCTTTCGATCGGGTCTCTTGCCAACCTTTGTTAGCTCTTTGTTGACGTATCTCAACGCCCGCGCATTGGCCAACGCTTCTTCCAGGCGGTCGTAACCCGCAAAGTGTGCAGCTTTCGTGTCGTAGAGGTTGTAACCGTGCATCGGATCGAAGGTGTTCGACAGTCCATTCACCGACAACTCGAGAGTGAGGAACGCACAGTCCACCTGAAAATGAAAGCGTTCGTGGGCGTAGAGCAGTCGGTAGGCGGTCTTGATCAAGTGTTTCGGCTCAATCTTGAGTGAGGAGGTTTGGTGGAGAATCCCGGCAATTCCATAGATACCGGAGCGCTTGATGGTGATTCCCCATGGACCGCCGCGTCGAAATGACCGATAGGTGGCCAACATGTCGGCGCCTTCACTACGGTTGACTTCGCGGGCTCGACCGGCCTGGATCTCCACGTCGTGGAAAGTGCTGGTCGTCCAAGCGGGCACGAATTCTCGGAGTGCGGTATCGACGTCCCCCTCGATCAACCGCATGTCGGGCTCGGGTCTGGAAACCGGAATTTCAATTGCGAAGTCCATGTCGTCATCCTGCTCTTTCGGATCTCACCATCGACCTTGTTCGAAACCTATTCCTCGGTTGTGTCGTCGCGGGCTGGACGACGGCGCAGAGGTGTGGCCACGCCCTTGCGTCGTCGGGCGAACATCACGGCGATGATCAAGAGGCCCATGATGATCAGCCACGCACCCAGCACGAAGGCCACGACCTGAGCGACGGTCTTCCAGGCCCCGCCGTCGACTTTCGACTCCACCGTGCCGATCACCACCGTCTGCGCGGTGCCGTCGAGCGGGGCGGTCCAGATCACGCCACCCTCGGCAGCGGTTCCGGTGGACTTGCGTATCTCACCTGGCAGATGCGCCACGAGGGTCACCGACACCGACTGCATCGGATCGACACCGATCTTGGCGGCCGTGCTCGACCACGGCGTCGATCCGATGAGGTCACTCAACTCGGCATCCGAGAAGGCTTCGACACCACCGATGAACTGCAACGTGGCATCGAGCGTGGTGGAGACGTCGCGACCCTCGACGGTTCTCTTCAGTTGGGCGTTCAGAAGCGGTCCATTCGGACCGTTGAGTTGGGCGAGAGCATGATTGGCTTCGGCCGGCGATTCGAAGGCGTACCTCATCACCACGCGCACCCCGCCCGAGTTCACTTGAGTCGGACCCTCGATGGTCCAGCCACTGGCGATCAGGTCGTCAACTCGCAGATCCTCGGGAAGACCCGGCACCAGAGTGACGGCTGCGTTGTCGAGATCGACGGTCACCTCGATCGATCCAGCACCCGAATCCTCGGCGTAGACGTCGACCCGAACGTCGACCCGACATGCCGAGACCAACGAGGTGAGCACCACCGCGAGGACGACGAACAACGGACGACGCGGCACGCGAACAACATAGTTGTCGTCGGTGGCATCGCTCCTGCTCACATTGCCGAACCCTTGGTGGACCCGGTTGGTCAGCGACTGGGGTTCCCCATTTCTTGCCTCGAGACTGGAAGTACGACTAATTGGCGTGGCGACCCTTTCCCGGATGCTCAATGATCAAGCAGCAGTAGAGGAGTTCCGTCGGTGGCTGTCGGGGGAATGAACGACGGAGTTCCGAACCACTAGAACGGGTCGTCAGAGTTGTCCTCGATCGGCCGAGGGATGGGCCGGGGAGGTCGTGGGATGTCCGCGACACGGGGACGAGGGGATTCCGGACGGTCCGCGACCACCTTGACATCGACGGCCCGCTCCGACTCACGGTTCTTCTTCTTGTCGAAAGAAGGTTCGATGAAGAATGAAACTCGAGTACCAACTCTTGGCAGGGAACCTTGCGCGCCGGGTCGAAGAGCGAAGTAGATGTCGCCCCCACCCTCCTTCGAGATGAATCCAGAGAAACCGTTCCCCGAATGATTCTTGACGCGGCCGAAGTGACGCACCCCGTCGCCCTTCTTCTCGCGGCTCTTCACCGTCGTCTTCGATGAAGCACGCAGCCATTCTCGAAGCCGCTTTTCCGGCCAGATTTCTGTGTCTGCGGTTTTGACTTGAGAAAGTCGCTGCCGTAGGTCGTCGCGAATGTTCCAGCCGTTACCGGAACGGATCTCGAACTCGAGTTTCGTGAGGCTGTCAGCGATGACGCGGTCGACTGCGATCATCAGGTCCGCGAGTAGTGCGAGATTCTTGACCTGGAAGGAAAGGTCCTTCTGCGCGCCGATCACGGCACGTAGCAGTTCGATCGCCGACGAGGAGTCACCCTGTGCCTCCATTACCCGTGCGAGGAGAGCTCTCCAATGAGGATTGTCTTCCCTCACTGACGAGTGGCCACAGAGACGCATTGCAGTTTCGACGTTTGCAACTTCCAGGGCGGCTTTCACGAGCCTCATGAGAACCCAGTGCTGATGCTCGGAGTCCGCGAGAGCCCCGATGGCAGCCTGCTCCACCTCGAGCAGGTCGGTCCACTGCTGAGTCAATTCATACGCCTTGGTGAGACGGAGGAAGTAGGTGTCTCGATCGCTGGGCAGAATGGTTTGAGTACCTCTCGCCTGCTCCATCTTCCGTCGTTCACTCGACAGTTCGCTCACGGCCAAGGTCTCGAGAATTTGGATGGCGAGACGTGGTCTTTCCTGAACGACCAACTTCGAGAGTTTCAGCGCAACAAGTCGATACGAGTAGATACCGAAATTCCCGGCGGTAACCGACGGAGGAGGGCGGAATCTTTGAGACCGTTGGAAGAGTCGCTCGCAGGTGGCGAGGTCGGCGTCGATGGGCAGAGGCTTGACCTCGAGGTCGTAGAAGAGCATGGCGCCGACATCACGAATCGACGGTTCATCGGGACGGATGGCGAGGGCTCGC
>Ga0129333_10002287_pt1 | contig 17767 bp, 13 predicted proteins | sample CPB6_08_DNA_FD_94474 | JGI IMG/M metagenome (GOLD analysis project Ga0129333, IMG submission 94474) | Freshwater to marine salinity gradient microbial communities from Chesapeake Bay, USA - CPBay_Sum_0.6_0.8_DNA | ecosystem: Environmental > Aquatic > Marine > Coastal | place: USA: Chesapeake...
GCCAACCGCCTCGGCGCCTCCGCGCTGATGCAGGGCCTGGCCGACGGCTACTTCGTCCTCCCCTACACCGTGGCCGACTACCTCGCGGGCGTCGGCCTCTCCGGACGTCCCTCCGGCGAGGGCGCCGAGTTCCGCGACACGCTCGCCCAGGTCAAGGACCGCGTCGGCCGACTCCTGTCGGGCAAGGGTCGGGAGACCGCGCGCAGCTACCACAAGCGTCTCGGCAAGATCATGTGGGACGAGTGCGGCATGGCGCGCACCAAGGACGGCCTGACCAAGGCCATCGCCGACATCCGCGCCCTGCGCGAGGACTTCTGGCAGAATGTCTGCGTGCCGGGCACCGGCGCCGATGTCACCCCCGAGCTCGAGCGCGCCGGCCGGGTCGCCGACTTCCTCGAGTTCGGCGAGTTGATGTGTCGCGACGCCCTCGTGCGCGAGGAATCCTGCGGCGGCCACTTCCGCACCGAGCACCAGGTCGACGGCGAGGCCAAGCGCGACGACGCCCGATTCGCCCACGTCGCCGCCTGGCAGTGGGTCGGCGAGTCGTCCACACCCGTCCGCATCGAGGAGCCCCTCACCTACGAGGAGGTCCAGTTCTCCACCCGCTCCTACAAGTGATTCACCGCCATGGTTAAGGACAACGCATCCCACTCCGACGAGACCACGCTGAACCTGCGCCTGCGGGTCTGGCGCCAGCGCCGCGGGCAGCCCGGTGCCTTCGAGGAGCACGCGCTCGCCGGCGTGCCCACCTCCGCGTCCTTCCTCGAGATGATGGACTTGCTCAACGAGCAGCTCATCCGCGCGGGCCAGGAGCCCTTCGCCTTCGACCATGACTGTCGCGAGGGCATCTGCGGCATGTGCTCGATGACCATCAACGGCATGCCCCATGGGCCGCTGCCGGGCGTGACCACCTGCCAGCTGCACATGCGCCACTTCCGTGACGGCGAGACCATCACGGTCGAGCCCTGGCGCGCCCGCGCCTTCCCCGTGCTCCGCGACCTGATGGTCGACCGCAGCGGCTTCGACAAGGTCATCCAGTCGGGCGGCTTCATCAGCGTGCGCACCGGCTCGGCGGTCGAGGCCAACGCCATCCTCGTTCCCAAGCCCGTGGCCGACGAGGCGATGGACGCCGCCGAGTGCATCGGCTGCGGCGCCTGTGTCGCCTCCTGCAAGAACGGCTCCGCCATGCTCTTCGTCGGCGCCAAGGTCACGCACCTCAACCTGCTCCCGCAGGGCCAGCCCGAGAAGGACCGCCGCGTGCTCGCCATGGTGCGCACGATGGATGACGCCGGCTTCGGCAACTGCACCAACCTTGGCGAGTGTCAGGCGCACTGCCCGAAGGGCATCACGCTCGACGTCATCTCGCGGCTCAACCGCGACTACCTCGGCGCGCGCATCAAGGCGTTCTTCTCGACCACGGGCAAGGCACGCCGCGGCGGCGACTGACCCGGCTCAGATCACCGTGCGCGCGAGCGCCGGGAAGAGCTTGGTCAGGCCATCGGCCATGATCTCGACGCCCACGGCGGCGAGCACCAGGCCCATGATGCGGGTGAGCACGTTGATGCCCGTCTCGCCGAGGAGGCGCGAGATGCGCTCCGCGCCGGCGAAGGCCGCGAAGGTGACCGCGCCACCGACGACGCCGTAGCCGACGAGCACCGCGTTGTCGGTCCAACCGCGCGTCTGCTGCGCGTAGATGACCATGGTCGAGATGGTGGCCGGCCCGGTCAGGAGCGGGATGGTCAGCGGGCTGACCGCAACGCTGTCACCGACATCGACCCTCTGCGAGGCCGCCGCGACCTCGCGCGGGTTGCTGTCCGCCGGCTCGGCGTTGAGCATCTGCACCGCGTTGATGAGGAGCAGGATGCCCCCGCCGACCTGGAAGGAGGCGAGCGAGATGCCGAAGAACTCGAGCAGTCGCAGCCCCGCCAGCGCGCTCACCGCGATGACCGCGAACACCGTCAGCGAGCTCACCCAGATGGTCCGGCGCCGCTGGGCCGGGTTCAGGTTGCGCGTGAAATGGATGAAGAACGGGATGACCCCGATGGGGTTGAGCACCGCCAGGAGGGTGATGAGCTGCTTGAGCGGATCCACGCCAGACAGTGTGGGGAATCCGGGCTCACGCCAAGGAAGCGTTGACGCGCCCGTCCTAACGCAACAATATTGCGTTATGAGAGTGCCCCTTGCTCGCCTGTGCCTCGGCTCGCTGCTGCCGGCGGCAGTCCTTGCGGCGGACTGGGAAACCAAGGCCTTGCTCGTCGCCGATGCGACCCTCGCCGGCCCGGATCGCGAGCCACCGCCCGCGCTCGAGGCGGGTGAGTCACACTTCGATCCGGTGCGCGGCAGCCTCGCGTTCGGCGGCGCCGAATTCGGCATGTCTGCCCTGCGCCCAGTCGGCCAGGGGTTCGTCGAGGTGATCGCGGTCGCCCACGTGCACCGCCATCCAGGCGAGCCCACGGAGACGGAGCTGGAGGAGGTCTGCGCGGAATGGTCCGAGGGTGCGCTTCGCTTGCGCGCGGGCGTCTTCTTCGCGCCGCTCGGTGCCACCAACCTCCGTCACGCCCACACCTGGAGCTTCGCCAACGCGCCCTTGCTCCACGGACGTTTCCTCGGCGAGTCCGGCCTGCGCAATCCCGGCGTTCAGGTCGGCTGGGCCGGCGGAGGCGTCACCTGGCTGCTGGCCATCCAGCGTGCCACCGGTGACACTGCAGCGAGCTTCCGCTCGGGGCACGAGGGAGAGGATTACCTCGGACGTCTCCACTCCGCCGCCAACGGATCAGGCCCCCTCGTGACGCTCCGTCGCTCGCGCGCCTATGAGTTGGGCGAGGGACAGTCCGCCCAACTGGGCCTCTCCGTCGCCACCGCGCAGAATGGCAGCGGTGAATCCGCCCGCACCTGGCTCGCGGCGCTTGATGTCGACTGGAAGCGAGAGCGTGCCGCAAAAGACGGCTGGGACAGGGTCGAGCTCGAGCTCCTTGTGCGGTCCTTCGAGGCGAGCGCCGGGGTGAACGCCGCCTCGGCCCCCGTCTCCGCCGAGACGGTCTCGGATGCGGCCGTTGCCCTTTCGCTCATCAGCACGCTGGGTACGGATTGGACAGCCTCGCTGCGAATGGAGCGTGCGGTGCCCCTTGGGCGCGCCGACTATGAGGCGCTGGATCGCGATCCGCTGCGGGAGACGCGCACGCGCATCTCACCCACGCTGGCATGGGAGGCCGCGCCAGGCTTGTTGCTGCGCCTTCAGTACGACCACGATCGCTCACCGGCCTTCGGCACTGAGGATGCGCTCTGGCTCGTCGCGCAGTGGCAGATCGGCGGACACTGAATCAAGCCAGCCGCAGCAGCGAGAGGCTCTCCTCGAGTCCGCCCGGACGCGCCCGTGCGAGCCAAGCGTTGCGGTAACGTTCGGTCAGGTGCCTCCGGGTTTCTTCCGTGAGCGGGCGTTGTCCGGCGGTAATCAGCGCCACCTTGGCGAGATGGGTGCCGACCCCGAGTTCCTCGCGTACGCGGGCATCGCCGATTGCACGAATTTGCTCGTCGCACGCCTCGAGCAAACTGAGGGAGCGTACCACATCGGGCGCGGGTAACTTGAGCCCGAGCTCGGCCCGAGCGGCATCGTCGCCGCAGAGCAATTCCCAGCTTAAGCTCTTATTGCGAATTGCGATCGGGATGCGTTCGTCGAGTGCGCCCATCGCCTCGAGCGCGACGGCCACGGCGGGCGCATCGCCCCCGTCCTCAAGGAAGGGTAGCACCGCGAGCACCGGATCGGGCGAGGTGTTGGTCTCGCGGCACCAGGCGCGCGCGGCCGCCTCGGCGAGCGGTAGCCAGAAGGTCGGCCACGGCTGGTGGTAGCCGTTGTCGCCCCAGGCTGTCATTAAGATGCCAGCCGCGTTGTGACGAAGGGCGGCATCGACGGCTTCGCGCACGTTGGCGCGTGCGTTAGTTAGCCTTCCGGTAAAGCTCTGCCAGGTGCTCGTGCCCGGCGCGATGAGGTAGTCGCGACCCAACTCCCTGAGGCGGCCGCATTGCGCGTCGAAGGGATGTCCCGCGTCGTAACCCCAGACCACAGGGAGTGCCTCCGCTGGTGCCTCGCCCGCGAGCGCGAGGTCCTCGAGGAGGATGTCGCCCCAGAACTGCATGCGCTTGCCGCGGGCGCGCACGAGCGCGTGGATCCGGTTGAGGTGGTCGAGATAGACGCGGTGCTTGCCGCGTGCCGCTACCGCCTCCTTGCTGCGGCCTTGGCCGAGCTCCCAGGGCTCGTCGCCGCCGATGTTGACCTGTCCGCTGGTGAAGTGCGGCAGGTAGCCGTCGAGCAGCTCGGCGACGAATCTCAGCGCGGCATCATCCGGGTAAAGTGTCGAGGGGTGCGGCTTGAACTGTCCCGTCAGCGGGTGCGTCCATCCCTCGGGACACTCCGCCAGCCGGCGGTAGGGCTCGTGCCGGAGCCAGCGCTCCAGGTGCCCGAATGTGTTGAGATTCGGCACGAACTCGATGCCGAGTTCGGCGCAGCGCGCTCCGACCGCGGCGAGGTCCGCCGGTGTCAGTGGCGAGGCGTTGCGCCAGACCGCTTCGTGTCCCGGCCAGGCGAAGGTGTGTTCGACGTAAAGCTGGAGTTGGTTCAGGCGGAGCGCGCCCATCGCGTCGACCAGCGCGAGCAACTCGGGCAGGGTGGGGACCTTGCCGCGCGAGACATCGAGCATGAAGCCGCGCACCGGCAGGTCGGGATGGTCGGTGATCTCGAGGCAGGGGAGGGAACCCTCGGCCATGGCGAAGAGCGAGTGAACGACGCGCACGCCGTACAGGGCTCCGCGTCCGTCGGCGGCGGCGAGCTGCACGCCCTCGGCTGTGATCTCCAGTCGGTAGCCCTCGGCGGGCAGGGAGCTGTCGCGGCCCAGTTGCCAGGGTCCGGCTTTGCTTGGTCCGAGCGCGGCCTCCGCCTGGGCGATGGTCCGTGGGAGACATTCGAGCCATTCCCGTCCGGCCTTGCTCGGCGGCACGGCGAGCGAGCCAGGTCGCAGCGTCCGCTGGCGCGGACGGGGGAAGAGGACATCGGTGGGGTCGCTCATTGGCCTGGCTCGGCTTGAGCGTGGGAGCGGCGGTGGGAATGTCCACGTGGAAGAGGAACCTTCCCGCGGGGGCGTGTCTTAAGGATGGAACCGCTTGCATGTCCTCGCCCACGTATCTCCGTCCACTCGCCGGCCTGCTGCTTGCCGCCTCGGCGCTCGCCGTGCCCGCGGGCTTCGAGATCCGTGATTACGTCGGCCCGTGGCTCGAGCCCGAGCTTTATCCCGCCGCCATCACCGCCGCGCCCGATGGCGCGCTCTACATCTCCTCCGACCGCAACGGCTCGCTCGACCACCATCCCGATTTCGGGCGCGTGCTGGTCGCGCGCGACACCAAGGGGGCGGGCAGGGCGGACCAGCTCACCGAGTTCGTCCGCGTCAACACACCGCGCGGCGGACATTGGGTCGGCGGCGCGCTCTACCTCGTCCACCCGCCCTACCTCTCGGTCTTCCGAGACGCGGATGGCGACGGCAAGGCCGACAAGCCCGCCGAGCGCAAGCTGCTGGTGGAGGGTCTCGGCGGCGGCATCGAGCATCCGCGTGGCGGCGACCACACCACCAATGGGTGTCGCATGGGCATCGATGGGTGGATCTACATCGCGGTCGGCGATTTCGGCGCAGGCATCCCCAGGGAGAAGGCAGGCGCCAAGGGCACCGACGGTTCCCGCGTCACGCTGCATGGCGGCGGCGTGCTCCGCGTCCGTCCCGACGGTTCCGAGCTCGAGGTGCATGCGGAGATGACGCGCAACATCTGCGACGTCGCCATCTCGCCGACGCTCGACCTCTTCTCGCGCGACAACACCAACGATGGCAAGGGCTGGAACACGCGCTTCCATCACTTCACCGCCATGGCGAACGCCGGCTATCCGCGGCTTTACAAGAACTTCGACGCGGAGACGGCCCCGCCCCTGGCTGACTACGGCGGCGGCTCGGGCACAGGCGCGCTTTACCTCGATGAGCCTGGTTTCCCCGCCGGCTACGGCAACGCGCTCCTCACCTGCGACTGGACAACGGGCACGCTCCATCGCCATCCGCTCAAGCCCTTCGAGGCCACGTTCATCGCGGGTCAGGAGACCTTCGAAAAAACGCCGCGCGCCATCGATGTCGATGTCGACGGCTTCTCGCGTCTCTACCTCGCCGACTGGCGCAACGGTAGTTACACCTACGGCGGCAAGGGCAAGCAGGTCGGCCTGATCCGGCAGATCACGCCCCAGGGCACGACGCGCGCGAGCTATGTCGACGTCACCAAGGTCCCCGACGCCCAGCTTGTCCGCTTGCTCGCCTCCGCCAGCGCGGTCCAGCGCCTCGAGGCCTCGCGTCGGCTCATCGACACGCGCAAGGTCGGCCAGGCCGACGCGGTGCTCGCGCTCGCCCGCGACGCCAAGTCGCCGCTCGCCGCCCGCGTGGCCGCGGTCTTCACCTACAAGCAGTTGCTCGGACGCGGCGCCACGCCCGGATTGCTCGCGCTCTGCGGCGACGATGCCCTGCGCGAGTTCGCCCTGCGCGCGCTGGCCGACCGCCTGACCGAGCTCGAGGGCGTGCCGACCCAGCCATTCGTCGCCGGACTCTCCGATCCCAACCCCCGGGTTCGTCTCCAGGCGCTCATCGGGCTGTCGCGACTCAAGTTGCGGGTGGCCGCGCCCGACGTCCTCCGCATCGCCGCCACTTGGCCGTCCGACAGCTCCAAGCTCGAGGCCGGAGCGCATTACCGGCTGCCTCACACCGCGGTGAAGACGCTCGCGCAGCTCGGCAATGTCCCCGCCCTTGCCGCCGGGTTGCGCGTGCCGGCCACCCGCGAGCTCGCCCGCCGCGCGCTGCAGGAGATTCCGACGCTCGAGGCGGCTGATGCCGCCATTGTTGCCAGCCGCGACCCCGACGCCGCGGTCCGCGCCGCCGCGCTCACGGTGCTCGCGCGGCTTTACCACCGCGAGGCGCCTTGGAACTACACCGATTGGTGGGAGACGCGGCCCGATGACCGCGGTCCCTATTTCAAGCCCATCGAGTGGGAGGGCACGGTGCGGATTCGCGAGGCAATCGAGGCGGCCTTCGCCGAACTCTCGTCGACCGACCGTGACGCGGGCCTCGAGCTCCTCGCCCTCAATCGCATCCCGGTCAGCGCGCTCAAGCTCTCGGGCATCGACCCGCTGCGTGCCGCGCTCGCCGCACAGAAGCCCACGACCGCCGAGCTCGCCCTGCTCGAGTCGGCCGCCGTCCAGGGTTCGCGCTCGTGGCAGGAGCGCCAAGCCTGCTACCGCGCGCTGATCCGCGCGGAGGGCGATGGCGCCTTGCAGTCCCGCATCCGGGTCCTCTCCGCGTGGTCGCAGGAGACGCTCGCGCCCGAGTCGGCCCAGCGCGCCATCGATGACTTCGTCAACGACGGGGCCCGCGGCACCGAGGTCAAGAAGCTACGTGCGTTCGCAGCCAAGGCCGACGACGCCACCGCGCGTCTGCTCTGGCGCGCTCTCTTGACCGTGGTCAACAGCCCGCTGACCAAGGAGCCCCAGAAGAAGCAGGTGCGTGAGGAGGTGGCACGCAATCCGCGCGAGATCGGCTTCTTCCTCGCCCTGGCCGATCTCCGACTCGAGGGCTTCGATGCCCAGATCAACGCCGCGCTTAAGTGGGATAGCCCCGCGCTCGTCCGGGCCGCGCAGGCCGCCCGCGACGCGGTCGCGAGCCGCAAGGCCTCCGCCGGCAAGAAGGTCGCCGAGCTGCCCGCCGCCGCGGTCACGACCGCCGCCCTCAAGGGCAAGGGAGATGTCGCCCTCGGCAAACGTCTCTATACCCAGCAGGGTTGCATCGCCTGCCACAGCGTCGATGCCAGCGCTGAGCAGAAGGGTCCCTATCTCGGCGCCGCCGGCGCCAAGTTCAGCCGGGACTACCTGATCGAGTCCATCCTCGACCCCAACAAGGTCGTCGCCCAGGGCTTCCAGACCGTGGTCTTCACCTTGAAGGATGGTTCCACGCACATGGGTTTCGTGACTGGCGAGGCCGATGGTGTGGTCAGCCTGCGCAACATTGCCGGGCAGTCCTCGACCCTGCGGCGTGCCGATGTGAAGGCGGAGAATCGTCTGCCGCAGTCGATGATGCCGGCCGGCCTCGGCGCCGGGCTGACGGTCGAGGAGTTCACCGCGCTCATCGAATACCTTGTCTCGCTCCGGGCGGTTGGGGGCTGAAAAGCCGGGGTTTAGTCATATTTATCAACAAATCTTGATAAGTTGATGATTGTGGGTTTGCTGGGCTTTCCTCGTCCAGACCGCCCGCACCATGTTCCGCCCCGACACCTACCTCTTCTCGTCCGAATCCGTCGGCGAGGGCCATCCCGACAAGGTGGCCGACAGCATCTCCGACAGCGTCCTCGACGCCTGCCTCGCCCAGGACCGCGCCTCGCGCGTCGCCTGCGAGACCTTGGTCAAGAGCGACCATGTGGTCATCGCCGGCGAGATCACCACCGGCGCCAAGCTCAACTTCGAGGCCATCGTGCGCGCCGCCATCCGCGAGATCGGCTACGTGAATGACGACGATGTCTTCCACGCCGACAAGGTCTTCGTCACCAACCTCATCACCAAGCAGTCCGCCGACATCGCCCAGGGCGTCGACGCGCGCAAGGCCGCGGGCAAGAAGCACGCCAAGATGGGCGCGGGCGACCAGGGCATCATGTTCGGCTACGCCTCCGACGAGACACCGGAACTCATGCCCGCCCCGGTGATGTTCGCGCATCGCCTCAACCGCCGGCTCGCGCAGCTCCGCAAGTCCGGCGCGCGCGGCACCGAGTGGATCCGTCCCGACTGCAAGTCGCAGGTCGCCGTCCGCTACGTCGACGGACGTCCCGTCGCCATCGAGAATGTCGTCATCTCGACCCAGCACACCGCCGATGTCACGCACCGCCAGATCGAGCGCTTCTGCATCGAGCAGGTCATCCGCCAGGTCCTCCCCGCGCGCCTGCTCGGGAAGAAGGCCGAGTTCCTCATCAACCCCACGGGCCGCTTCGTCGTCGGCGGTCCCCAGGGCGACTGCGGCCTGACCGGTCGCAAGATCATCGTCGATTCCTACGGCGGCATGGGCCGCCACGGCGGCGGCGCCTTCTCCGGCAAGGATCCCACGAAGGTCGACCGCTCCGCGGCCTATATGGCCCGCTGGGTCGCCAAGCACATCGTCGCCTCCGGCGCCGCCCGCAAGGTCGAGCTGCAGGCCGCCTATGCCATTGGCCATCCCGAGCCGACCAGCCTGCACCTCGACACCTTCGGCACGGGCACGGTCTCCGACGCGCGCATCCTCGCCGCGGTCCGCAAGGTCTTCCGCTTCAACCCGGCCGAGATCATCGACCAGCTCGACCTCCGACGTCCGATCTACCGCGCGAGCACCCACTACGGCCATTTCGGCAAGAAGGGCCTCCCCTGGGAGACCACCACCCGCCTCGCCACCTTCAAGCGCGCCCTCGGCGCATGACACTCGCCATGACACTCACCACCATGCCCAAGACCCACCCCAAGCAGGACTTCAAGGTCGCCGACCTCTCGCTCGCCGAGTGGGGGCGCAAGGAGCTCCAGGTCGCCGAGCACGAGATGCCCGGCCTGATGGCGCTCCGCGCCAAGCACGGCAAGCGCAAGCCCCTCAAGGGCGTGCGCATCTCCGGCTCGCTGCACATGACCATCCAAACGGCCGTGCTCATCGAGACGCTGGCTGAGCTCGGCGCCGACGTGCGCTGGGCCTCGTGCAACATCTTCTCCACCCAGGACCACGCCGCGGCGGCCATCGCCAAGGCCGGTATCCCGGTCTTCGCCTGGAAGGGCGAGACGCTCGAGGAGTACTGGGAGTGCACGATGGAGGCGCTGACCTGGCCTAACGGCGACGGTCCCGAGCTGATCGTCGACGACGGTGGCGACGCCACCCTGCTCATCCACAAGGGCTACGAGCTCGAGAACGGATCCAAGTGGGTCGACACCGCGTCGGAGTCCGAGGAGGAGCAGATCATCAAGAACCTGCTCAAGAAGGTCGCCAAGCAGCGACCTGGCCACTGGCATAAAGTGGTTAAGTCTTGGAAGGGCGTCTCCGAGGAGACCACCACCGGCGTCAAGCGACTCTACCGCATGCTCGAGGAGGGCTCCCTCCTCGTCCCCGCGGTCAACGTCAACGACACCGCCACCAAGTCGAAGTTCGACAACCTCTACGGCTGCCGCGAGTCGCTCGTCGACGGCATCAAGCGCGCCACCGACGTCATGGTCGCGGGCAAGGTCGCCCTGGTCTGCGGCTACGGCGACGTCGGCAAGGGCTCGGCCCAGTCGCTGCGCGGCCTCGGCGCCACCGTCTGGGTGGCCGAGATCGACCCCATCTGCGCCCTGCAGGCGCTGATGGAGGGCTTCCGCGTCGTCACGGTCGACGACACCCTCGGCCAGGTCGACATCTACGTCACCGCCACCGGCAACCGCGACATCATCACCCTCGAGCACCTGCTCCGGATGAAGGACCAGGCCATCGTCTGCAACATCGGCCACTTCGACAACGAGATCCAGGTCACGCGCCTCAACACCGCCAAGGGCGTGCGCAAGGACACCATCAAGCCCCAGGTCGACCGCTACACCCTCAAGGACGGCCGCCAGCTCTACATGCTCGCCGAGGGGCGCCTCGTGAACCTCGGCTGCGGCACGGGCCACCCGAGCTTCGTGATGTCGACCTCCTTCGCCAACCAGGTGCTCGCCCAGCTTCACCTCTGGGAGACCCGCGCCAAGGCCAAGCCCGGCGTGGTCGTCCTACCCAAGCACCTCGACGAGGAAGTCGCCCGCCTGCACCTCGAGAAGATCGGCGCCAAGCTGACTAAGCTGACCAAGCACCAGGCCGACTACATCGGCGTCAAGGTCGAGGGTCCCTTCAAGCCCGACAGCTACCGCTATTAAGCGACAGCGGGAAGGAGCAAGCAGGAGGCTGGAAGACGAGGCGCCGCGAGGCGCCTCATTTTCTTTCCTTGAGCCACCGCATCGCGGCCGCCTCGCCGTCGCTGGTCAGGATGGTGCGGTATTTCGCGATGCTGGCCTCGTCGAGGTTGCGGAGATGCTCGCCCGCGTCAGGCCACAGGGTCTTGAGCTCAGCGGATTCCACCTCCAGTTGCGCGAGGCGCTCGGCGGCCGTCGTGCCGCTCAGGTCGACGATGGTCGCCGGATCGAACGAGGACAGGAGCTTTCGCTGCAGCGCGACGCCGACGAGGTTGTCGATGAGCAGGTCGCCGTCCTGAAGTTGCTCGCCGAGCGCGAGGGTGCGTTCGAACATGAAGTCCGCCTCGTCCCAGTAGCCCATCTCGACAAAGACGTGCTGGAGCTCGCCCATGTCGTCGCCGAGCTGATGCAGGTTGATGCCGACATCTGTGACTCCGCCAGCCGCCATGGCCGCGTTGAGTGCGTCGAACTCGCCCAGGCCAGAGGCGCGGAAGACCTCCGCGGTCTCGCCGAATGTCTCCGCCGCGTAACTGCTATAGGTCTGGGCGAACGAGGCGTCGACGAGGAGTCTGGCAACCGCGCCAAGGTCGCCGCCCTCGAAGGCTTGGCGCGTGGCGAGGTAATGTCCCAGCGGGTTGTCGGAATCTGCCGCCCTCAGCGCGGCCACAGCCGCCGCTTTTTCCTCCGGCGTCTTCGCCTGGCGCCAACGCTCAAGTTGCACACGCGGATCCTCGGGATGCTCGGCTAGCGCGCGATCCAGCCATGCTGGGTCGCCGGTGGCGCGCGCCAGCGCGACGAGGCAGAGGCCGGATCGGCCGCGTTCGGTGGCGAAGCTCTCGGCCTGGCTTTGGTTCGGGCGCCTCGCGGGGCCGCTTGTCTCCGGGGTGCTCGCGGGTGCAGGCGAATTCTCGGTGATCTCGGCCGCGGGTAGTGTGCCAGGCTTTCCGTGCTCGCGGTTGAGGTAGAGTGCGAGAGGCACAAGCAGGATGCCGGCGGCTGCCGCGACCAGCGCTGGGCCGCGTGGATGACGGCTTGGGCGCGGTATGAACATGCTTCACTGAACCCGGGTTTGACCGGGCGGGCAAGAGTCAGGTCAGGCTCCAGGGCTTGCGCAGCTCGCGCGTGAGAATCGCATTCGCGCCCTCGTCGTTGATGAACTTCTCGGTCTTGCCGTCGAAGCGCAGCTTGCGGCCGGTGAAGATCGCGGCGAGCCCGAGGTGGCCGAGCAGCGTGGTGTGGTGCCCGACCTCGACGTGGGCGACGGGGCGCCGGCGGGTGCGCACGCAGTCGATGAACTCCTTGGCGTGGTCGCCGGTGCCGGGACAGCGCCAGGCGTCCTCGCCCAGGGGTGCGTCCCAGAGCTTGGGATCGGACGTCGACTGGCGTCCGCGGTCGACGAAGACCGTGCCGGTCTCGCCGATGAACTTCGCCCCCATGTTCTTGCTCGTGACGACAATCTCGGTGTCGTCGGCATAGGTCAGGGTGTAGTCGTAATCACGGTGGCAGTTCCAAGGTTCGGCGCGCAGCTCCCCGGCCTTGCCCACGACCTTCACGGGGCACTCAAGGTCCTTGCCCAGGCCCCAGGCGGCGATGTCGACGTGGTGGCAGACCCAGTCGAGCAGCTGCCCGCCGCCGAAGTTGTGGTGCCAGCGCCAGTTGAAGTGCGTGCGCCGCGAGTCATGGTCCATCCAGGCGGAGGGGCCGACCCAGAGGTCGTAGTCGAGATGGGCGGGCGCGGGCCCGGGCTTGCCGCCGGGCACCTGGTGGTTGCACGACCCAGTGCCGACCTCGACGCGCTTGACCTTGCCGATGGCGCCATTGCGCACGAGTTCGACCGCGCGACGGAAGTTGTTGGTTGAGCGCTGCCACATGCCGGTCTGCCAGACGCGGCCGTGGGCCTTCACAGCCTCGACCATCGCGCGGCCCTCGGTCAGGGTCTTGGCGAGGGGCTTCTCGCCGTAGACGTCGACGCCGGCCTTGAGGAAGGGGATGGAGATCGCCGCGTGCCAATGATCGGGCACGGCGATGCTGGCCGCATCGAGCTTCTCCTTGGCGAGCATCTCGCGGAAATCCTGGTAGCGGTTCGGCGCGGCCTGTCCCTTGCCCTTGACGAGCTGGGTGCCCTTGTCGAGGCCCTGGGTGTCGACGTCGCAGACCGCCACGACCTGCACGCCCTTCTGGCTGATCAGCCAGCTAAGGTCGGTCTGTCCCATGCCGAGGAGTCCGACGCCGGCAACCTGGATGCGGTTGCTCGGGGCGACGGCGCCGTCCTTGCCCAGGGCGGACGCGGGGATCAGGGTGGGGAAGCCGGCCACGAATCCGGCGAGGGCGGCGCGGCGGAGGAAATCACGGCGGGGTAGCGGGGTATTTGCCATAAGGGACAAACACCTGCCAAAGGGACGATGTTCCCTTGGCTGATTGGAACTTGCGGGGTCCGCCCCCGGTCTGACGAGATACTCCCATGCGTCTGTTCGGCCTCGTCCTCCTCCCTGTGCTCGCCCTTCTGGGGTGCGCCAGCGACGATGCCCAGGCCGCCGCCGATGTCGTCAAGGAGAGCGGTCCCTTGCCATCCCCCGGGCTCGCCGAGAGGACGCCGACCCAGCGCGGAGGACGCATCCTCATCTTCACGCGCACCAAGGGTTTTCGCCATGACTCAATCCCCGTCGGCGTGCGTTGCCTGCGCGACCTTGCGGCTGAGCAAGGGCTCGAGGTTGACCAGACCGAGGATCCGACCCGGTTCAACGCGGCCGAGCTCGCTCGTTTCCGCTGCGTCGTCTTCCTGAGCACCACGGGCGACATCCTGGATCCGTCGCAGGAAAAGGCCTTCGAGGAGTGGATGGAGTCAGGCGGCACCTTCCTTGGCGTCCATGCCGCGACCGACACCGAGTATGGCTGGCCTTGGTACGGCAAGATGGTCGGCGCCTACTTCTCCAACCATCCCAAGGTGCAACCCGCGACCCAGGACGTGGTCGACGCCACGCATCCCTCGACCGCGCACCTGCCCGCGCGCTGGCGCCGCACCGACGAGTGGTACAATTTCCGTTCCTTCGAGCCCGACCTTCATGTCCTGCTGCGGCTCGATGAGACGAGCTACACCGGCGGCAACAACAAGAACCACCCCTCCGCCTGGTGCAAGGCGGTCGGGAAGGGACGCATGTTCTACACCGCCGGCGGCCACACCAAGGAATCCTTCGCCGAGCCGGAATTTCGCGCGCATCTCGCCGGCGCCCTGCGTTGGCTGATGGACCCGTCCGCGGTGGTCACTCCTTCGAAAGCCGATCGATAAGCCGATCGAGCGCCGCCTGCGTCGATGGTGCGTCAACCAACGCCGCGCGCGCGGCCTGCAGCTCCGCGAGGTGCGTCTTGCGCGCGAGCTTGAGCAGAGCCTTCTGGGCCTCGTTGCGTAGCGCGGGTTCGGCGAGCGCCTTGGCGGCGGCGGGCGTCGCGGCGGTGAGGCCGCGCTTGGTCGCCGCCTGCAGCAGGGCGATGCGCGCCTGCGTGCCGAGCGAGGTGTCGCCGATGCCCCGAAGGAAGGCGTCGGTCACACCCTTGCCCTGGATGTTCGCCAGGGACTCACGGGCCGCCTCCGCCACGGCATCATTGGCGTCGCCCGCCAATCGGGCGAGTGTTGCGGCCTGGCTGCCGTCGCGCAGTTCGCTGAGCGCGGTGATTGCATCGAGTCGCACTGCGCAGGTCGAATCGACCGCGAGGCGGGCCATCGTGCCGGAGATCCTTCCGCCAAAGGCGTTGTGTGACTCCGCCACGGCATGCACCGCGCGGGCGGCGAGGGCAACCTTGTCGGTTCTCTCGGCAAAGATGAGGAGTTCATCGGCCACGCGCTCGGCCTCTCGCGTGGGCTCGCCCTCGATCTCGGCGATGCGTTCGCGGGCGGCGTCGATCGCGGCCTCAGCCACCCGGGCGTCGGCATGTCCGGCGTGCCTGGCCGGATTCTCCGCCGTGCGGAGCGCGGCGAGGGCGAGGCGGTAGCGCTCGTTCAGGTCGGATGCGGCGAGCGCGGGGCGCAAATCGGGCTCGGCGGCTCTCAGGGAGGCACCGAGCATAAGGCAGAGGGCGAGCACTGTCCGCATGGCCCGATGAAGTTGACTTAAGGTCACGCTGTCCAGCCCGCACGCCACTTGCGCGTGCGCAGGGCATCGGCCTCGGGGTCGTTCACGATCGCCTGGTAGGCTGGATTCCAGCGCAGGGTGCGGTTCCCGAGGCGCATCGAGAGCAGGCCGAGGGCACCAATGGTGAAGGCGCTGTGGGCCGCCTCGATGTGCGCGACGGTCTTCTGGCGCGTGCGCACGCCGTCCAGGAAGTCACGCCAGTGTTCGGTTGTGCCTGGTGCGTGCCACTCGCTGTCCTCGATCGCGGAGTTGAGCAGCTTGGGGTCGGATGCGAGCGTCACCCCGCGGCCGACATGGATCCATCCCTGGGTGCCGTGCCAACGCGTCCCCTCCCTCAGTTGGGTGGAGATGTTCATGGCAACGCCTCCCGGGAGGTCGGCGTCGATGGTGAAATCGGCGGGCACATCCCACGCTCCCTCGGCATCCTTGGCATAGCTTGCGGTCGTCCGAATCTCGGTCGGCCCGCGGTCCGGGCGGTCGAGGTCCAGGGCCCAGAGCGCGATGTCCCCGTGGTGGGTGAACCAGTTGCCGACCTGCCCGGTGCCCCAGTGCAGGTTGTAGCGCCAGAAGTAGTGACTTTCCCTGGGGTGGTAGGGCCGCGTCTCCGCCGGCCCCATCCAGAGTTCGTAATCCAGCTCCGCGGGCGGCTGTCCGGGCGTGCCGCGCCCTTCCGGTTTATAGCTAGAGGTGTTGGCTAGGCCATGGGGCACGCCGACCTCGACCTTGCTGATCTTCCCGATGCGGCCGTTGCGCACGAGCTCGACGGCGCGGCGGAAGTTGCGCACCGAGCGTTGCCACGACCCTGTCTGCCAGATGCGGCCGTTGCGGCGCGCGGCCTCGAGGAGCGCGACACCCTCCGCCTGGTGATGCGCGAGCGGCTTCTCGCCGTAGACGTCGATGCCGCGGTTCATCGCCCAGAGGGCGAGCGCCGCGTGCGTGTGGTCGGGCACCGCCGCGGTCACCGCGTCGAGCTGGACCTTTGAGAACATCTCGCGCCAGTCGCGGAAGGTCCGGGCGCGCGGCGCCTCGGTGACGCCCTTGGCCAGCATCCTGCTGTCGACGTCACAGAGGGCGACGACCTCGACGCCGTGCACGCCCATCAGGTTGCGCAGGTTGGTCATGCCCATGTTGAACCCGATCGCGCCCAGGGCGATGCGGTTGCTCGGGGCGACCGTGCCATCAAGGCCCAGCGCCGATGCCGGAATCAGGGTGGGGAAGGCGAGCAGGCTCGCGCCCGCGAGCGCTCCGCGGCGGATGAAATCCCGACGGGTTCCCTGCTGGGCGCTGGCCATGCCGGGAAGGACAGCGGGGCGGCGGCGGGGTTCCCGCTTCCCCTCGGCCGTCCATCCCGCTATCTGTCAGCCATGTCCGAACCTCTCCTCACCCTGCGCGAAGCCAAGGCCGCTGGCGTCGGCGCGCGCTTCGAGTCCATCTGCTCCGTGACCGACGTGGCGTCCAAGCCGACGCGCACCGGTGGCACCTACCAGGAGGTCTCGCTCGCCGACGCCTCCGACGAGGTGAAGTTCAAGGTGTGGTCGGACTCGCCGATTCGCGCCGCCGCCGCGACCCTCAAGCCCGGCACGGCTGTGCGCATCGGCGGCACCGTCGGTGAGTACAACGGTCGTCCCGACCTCAAGGCTGAGTCGCTCGCCCCCTTGACCGAGGCCGAGCGCGCCGATCCCAGGCTGATGGGCAAGCTCACGCCTGTCTCGCTCCAGGATCCGAATGTCATGCAGCGCGAGCTCGCCGCGCTCATCGCCGCCATTCCCCATGCCGGCATCCGCGCCACGGTGGAGTCGGTGCTCGAGGAGCATGGCACGCGCTTCGTCGAATCGGTCGCCGCGCTCGGCATGCACCACGCCTACCGACATGGCCTGCTCGAGCACACGCTGCGCATGGCCAAGGTCGCGCACGCCCTGCTGCCACTTTACCCGAAAGTCGACCCCTCGCTGGCCCTCGCCGGCGTCATCCTCCACGACATGGGCAAGGTGCAGGAGTACACGCGCCTTGAGCCCGGCATGGCCAAGGCCTCCTTCACCCGCGCGGGCAACCTCCATGGACACCTCGTGCTCGGCACCTTCCTTGTGCGTGACCACGGCACCAAGGTCGGCCTCGACGCCTCGCTCCGTGAGCGCCTCGAGCACATCATCCTCTCGCACCACACGATGCGCGAGTTCGGCGCCTGTCAGACGCCCGCCACGCCCGAGGCCGTCTTCGTCGCGCGCATCGACGACCTCGACGCCAAGCTCTCCGCCATCGAGGAGGAGCTGCGCCGCGCCACGCCCGGCCAGGAATTCGTGCCGCTGCGCGCGATCGACGGCCACCTACTGACGACCCCGCCGAAAACAGGCGCCTGAGCATCGATGGACGCGGCCGAGCTCGATTACGTCCTGCCGCACGACCGCATCGCCGCGGTTCCCGCCGCCCGTCGCGACGCTTCCAAGCTACTCGTCGTTCGCCGCGCCACGCAGACAATCGAGCACGCGCGCTTCGCCGACCTGCCTGCCTTCCTGCCGCCGCGCACGAGCCTCTTCCGCAATAACGTCTCGGTGTTGCCCGCGCGCCTGCGCGCGTTCCGTCGCACCGGCGGCAAGATCGAGTGCCTCCTGCTCCGCCCGACCGAGGACCCGCTCGTCTGGCGCTGCCTGCTCCGCCC
>Ga0129333_10002288_pt1 | contig 17766 bp, 14 predicted proteins | sample CPB6_08_DNA_FD_94474 | JGI IMG/M metagenome (GOLD analysis project Ga0129333, IMG submission 94474) | Freshwater to marine salinity gradient microbial communities from Chesapeake Bay, USA - CPBay_Sum_0.6_0.8_DNA | ecosystem: Environmental > Aquatic > Marine > Coastal | place: USA: Chesapeake...
TCCAAATCGTTGATAAAAAAATTCATGTGTTGGGGTTGTTGGTTCAGGTAGTTCAGGGGATAAAAATGATACATCAATTATGTTTTTTAGTTGAAACGAATATAAAAACGATTTTCTATCTCTGACATATAGTTCTTCAAATGAATTAAGTAATGAATTTACTGCCGTTTTATTAAGTGATAGTGCTTCGTTATGTTTGAGACACAAAATATAGCCTTTATTGTCGTCTGTGGGTTTAACATACAATAATGATAACTCATTTATTGCTGGGTGGGCGTGGTCGTTATAATATATTGGTTCAACAAAAGCACGACTGTATCCGGTGTGGATAAATTCATTTAATTGTTCTGTTGTTTCAACAATATAAAACATAACCTTTTACCTGAATGTAATAACCTTAGTTAGGTTTCCAAAATTTAAGATAATTTTCGTTAAGAAATTTATTTAAAAAAGGTAATTTAAAAGTATCCATCATGTATTTTGTTACATTTTTGTTTATTTTAAATACTTCTTTTTCTTCTCCAGATATTACCCATTGGTATTTAATAGGAATAAATAATTCCCAAACATAAGAAGGATCATTTTGGCTTAAACCATTATATGTATCTTTATTTATTTCTATATAATTAATTTCATTTGTTTTTTTACAAAAATATCTTGTAAATTCTCCTAATTTATAATCATCTGGGGTAGGTTTAGGGTTATAACTTGCAGGATATTTTTGTGTAGGCAAATTATTGATATCAATGTTTTTTAATGGAAGGTAGTTAGCTATTGTAGAAGTATACAAACCATAATATACTATTTGTACTTTATTTGAAGGAACATAAGACTCAAATATAAAATTTTGATCAGGATTTTTTATTAATTCTAAACTAGTAGTATCTTGAGGTCCTTCTCCTGTAAAAAATTTACCATCCGATGTACTCCAATATTTACCTACATATAAGTTTTTTGTTGATTTTATAACAAATTCTTGACTATTTGTTGTAAATAAATTTGTTTTAACTTGTGATAAAGGATAATACATATTTATTTTTTACTTAATGAAAAATAATTACTAGCTACATTTGTAGGATCAGATTTTTTACCGTTTATTCTATATTCAAAATGCAAATGTGCTCCAAAGCTGTAGCCTGTATTTCCTGTTTCACCAATTATAGTATTTGGATATACATCTGCTCCCCGAAGTACTAAAACTTTGCTTAAATGTGCATATATTGTTGTTATTTGTGGTGTATGTTGTATTTCAATAAAATTACCAAATCCAAACCCACATTCCTTATCTCCTACTTTACAACCGGTAGATATTCTTAAAACTTTACCACCTGTTTTTAATATTATTTTAGTACCTTCGGATGCTGCAAAATCTATACCATCATGATCTGGGCGATTTGGAGGTCGGAATCCACTATTAATCATTAATCCACCCATTCCCATATTTGCATTAGGAGCTGTGTTTGCATTAGGAGCTGTGTTTGTATTTGTTGCTATACCAACATTAGATGTAGCATCTGTAGCTTCAATTTTTGGAACAGATACAGTTTCTATTGTGGTGTTCCATGTGTTATTTTCTATTTTATGAGTTACTCCTTTAATAATAAAATCTAAAACATCAGGATAATTTGATGGTAAAAATCTAGCATCTATTTTTAATTTTTGATATATTTTTACACCCGCTAATCCATCCATAGTTACAGATACATTTAATGGAAAAAATCCTTTACTACTAGTAGGGTTAACAGGTTTTTTCTTATTTTGTATTTCTTTTTGCAATGTTTCATATTGTATAACTAATTGCAAATATTTTGAATACATCTCAGATGTAGAATCTCCTTCATTTTGATTATAATCATCAAAACTTTCCTTCCACTTTACTTCTTCACTAAACCATTTAAAAAATCTATTTATTAAAGGTTTATTTTCATTAAATAAATTATCTAAATCTTGTGGTTTGGGAGGAAAATCATCACTGTTTGTTTCAGTTAAATATTTTAATTTTCGTTTAATTATAGGTTCTAAACCTTCATTCCATTTGGAAAATGCTGTAGCATCTTCTCCTACTATTGATCCATTTGCTGTTGCTCCTATAGTAATTAATGATGCTAATTGATTAGATATTTCTGTTTTTATAGATATATCTTTTATGAATCCAGCTTGAGTACCATTATCGTAATACCCCTGAACTAATAATGCTGGAGACTTATCATACCTATTTTCTTCATCAGGGTATACTCCTTTAGGAAGAGGAGTTTCATCTACAAATTGTAATTCATTAGTATTTTCAATTATATTAACACTTAAAGTGTTTATTCCTCCTAAAGCTGAGTTTATACTATCTAGTATAGTTTGAATTAAATCAATTAATGTTACTTCATTTTTTTCATTTTTTAATTCACTCATTTTTCTTAAAATAAACCCCATATTTACATAAACATTGTTTAAATTTCCTATAAGAGTTTTTTTATCTTCAGCAAGATATTTAAATGAAGTTGTTGAATCATTAAGAAAAGGATAAATTTCAAGAGGTGCTTTATCTGGGTTATTTTTATTATCAAAAAATGGATGTGGAGCTATATTAAATCCTCCTACTAGGCATATTCTTAAATCTCCTGATAATTGAGAATTATGAGTATACATAGGGATTGGTTCGTCTAAATCTATTTTATTATCTTTATTAAATTTTACAATTTTTAAAACTGGTTCTTTAGTTTTTGAATCTATTGGGACTATGTTTTGGAGTAAAAATCTTAGCCACCCAAATTTAACGTAATATATTTGAGTTTGATCGGTTGAAAGGCTTAAATAACGCCCGGCTTTATTAAGTCTAAACCCACTATCTGTAATAAGACCTACAATTGTTGCATATATAGTTTTTGTAAGTTGAAATCCATCTCCGTCATATCGACTTGAATTTGCTGAAAAATCAACGTCACCATCTAATTCTTGATAGTATTTAAAAAATTCATTCCCAATATAGTGACTATATCTATGTGCTGTTATCCATTCCCAATCACTATTTAATTCTTCTTCAGTAGGTCTTGGAACAACCTCAGTTGGATTTTCTTTTGTTCCAACTTTTACATTTGCTTTAAGAGATTCTACGACAGCTCCTATGCTTATTAATTTTAACTCAACATCATATGATCCATCTTTATTGTATGAAAAACTAAAGTTTTGAACTCTACCATACATTCCATCATAATTACCTCCAGATTCTTCTCTTTTTTTTTCTAATGCTTTTAATACATCATTATCTTTTTGATATGCTCTTCTTGAAAATTCTGAAGATATACTATGGTTAGGGTTTGCATTAACATTTCCAGATGAATCAATTACAATTGAGTGTCCCCATTCAAGTAGCATAGGGAACCCTAATCTTAAATAAAGTATATCAATAATTTCTAATTGTTTTCTATTCCATACTTTAATATTTACACTACCATCTCTAATAGCACCTCTATTTCTAAATTTAGTTTCAGCAGAAGTAATACCGGGCATTGGTCTATATCCTTGTTCTAGTCCTCCTAATCCATATGCGTTTGTATTTAAAACACTGTCCCCTGTTGATAATCCTTCAAACATTTTTTTACCGTAAGTAGCAGAGTCTTGATACGTTCCTCCAAATAATACAAAACGAGAATTTAACCCATCTGCCCCTGTTAAACCGGTATTATCCGGTATTCCTAATTTATCTAATCGTTTTTGACCTTCTGAATTTACTACTACTCCAGAAGTAAGTTTAACCCAACCTGTTTTAGAATTTAAATAATTTAGTTGACTTTGAGTTCTATTAAACGAACCGTGAAGTTTTTGTCGGGCGGTTATTTGATTATATACATACTCATCAAATGGTTCTCCGACTATATTTCCTTGTGCCATAACATTTATGAATTTAATTTATTAAAATTACTTACTATAATATTAGCATTATCAGGTATTCTAATTTGTATTCCTTCTGGTATTACTAATGAATTTTGGGGTAAAAAATTATTTGCTGTAGATATAATCCACCACAATGATTGATCTTGATAATATTGGTTTGCTAAAATATCAAATCTATCTCCTTGAACTGTTGTAACATAAATATCATTCTCATTTAATGGAATTTCAGGATATTTAACTGTCCTATAAACAGGTTTATTATTTATTTTTATTGTTGGTATGTTTAAATAACGGTTCACAATTTAATTATTTAGATCTTAATTTAACAAAATCTTCAAATTTTTTAGGAATAATTGGAGTAACTCCAGGAATGCCTGTAAATGGTTTTTGTGGGCCAAATCTATTATTCATTGCATTAAGTTGGGCTGCAGAAGGAGTTTTAGCATACGGACTTGATATATATGTTATGCCTGTAGTTGGGTCTGTAACAATACGATTTGATGTATCTGAGTTTGGAATTTGAGGTTTAAAAACCGGCAATTTGGGAAGTGTTGGTGTTGGTGGAGGTGGTGGTGGAGGTGGTGGTGGGGTTGGGTCCTTTTCTTTTTTCTTTATTGGTTTTTTTTCTTCATCCTTTATTGGTTCTGGGGTTTTTACTTTTATAATTGGATCACCACATGCTTCTGATGTTGAATTTTCTGCTTTAATATCATCATATCCACTAGTTACCCCATTTGTAAGATTAATAAATGGTGTATTTTTTAAATTATCCCATTGAGCTTTTTTAGGAGTAAAATTATGAATTGGAGTAAAGCTAAATCCTGTAACTTTTATAATGTGGGCTAATTCTTTAACTGATGAATCATATTCTCCTTGTGCATTGATTCCTATTTCCCAAGGAGTATTTTCATCCATTTCAAATGATAATCCAGTTATAAATCCAACTTGTTCATAAAAATATCCACCAATTGTTAGTGAAACTAAAGGACCTCGCATATAACCGACTCCACTATAATCCGGGGCTAAATTTGAAGCTAAATAATTTAGTTTTCTATACATTACCATTAATTCTTTTTTAGATTGAGCGGCTACTGTAAACGATAATGAAACTTTTCTATCAAATCCCTTATAAGTATAAAAATTTTCACCTCTTCCCACATACTGCATAGAATCCCAATTTCCAGTGTAATTATCTGTTATACTTCCTAAAAATGCTCTAAAATGCATATATACTTTATTACTACTTCCTCCACTATCAATAGCCGCTATTCTAAATTTAACTAAATCATTTATAGGTTTATTTGCATCAGGACCACTACTGTTATATAATTCTAAAGCATTTATTTTATCATAAGAATCAGAAGAAGCAGCTCCAGAACCATCATAACCATAACTATAATTTTTTATATTTCTATCTGGCGGATAAAATCCTGGGTCTCCTAAATTTACTCTCTTTTCAAGATAATATTTATCATAATCTGGGGAAGTTGAAAGTACGTTAAAAGCCGTTTTCTTTTGCTCTTCATTATTTAATACTTTAGCTCTTGCTCTTATTTTACATCTAAAATCAAAAGGACGTACTCCATTATTTCTAGTAATAGGATTAAATTCTTTAAGTGAAGTTGTAGTTGTTTCATTTAAATCTTCTTGATACCAAGTATAAGCATTTCCTACTACAGCTATTGAATTTTCTTTTATTGTTGTTGTCCATGTACTGCCAAAAGAATAAACCTTTGGTTGTTCATTTCCTTGATAATAATAGTTAGAAGAGTTACTAAACAATGAAGCTTTCCAATGTTTTGAGAATTCAAAACCACCCGTCATTTCTTTTACATCCTCATTTTCAATATAATCAGCATATTTAGTTGTTAAATTAATAGGTGGTATGAAAAATGGGTATACATCTCCTATTGTTATTTGACTATTTCTATGAAATACACCAGTTTCAAATTTTTTTAAGTTAAATGTTTGTTTTATAGCATTACCATTATCATCAAAAGAAGTAATTAATACACGAGGGTCAACATCATTAGAAGGTTGATGAAGTGGAGGTTGTTCTGGCAGAGTATCACCATCATTTATTACTCCTCTAAATAACAATCCTGTTCTACTAGGATTTTCTATAAATGAAGGAAGAAATCCTTCAGCCGGAGATCCGTTTTTATTTATATAAACACTAGGGTTAAATTTGAATATAGTAGAAGAGTCTCCAGATAAATTATATCCATCTTCACCTTCAGGAAATAATAAATTAGGATTACTGTTGTTAGATATTATGTTTGAATAAACACTACTTAATGTGTTTCCATTTAATATTCTTCCACCTTCAAGAAATACAGGTGGACGATTAAAGATACTAAAATCTCCTACTCCTGATTCTTTAAAACCCTTATAATATCCATCTAAAATAGGGTTATTAACTCCTGTTCTTAATGGAGCTGCTCCAAAACTGTCAGTAGCAAACTTAATTCGAGTTTGACCTATTCCTAAAATAGAACCAGGACCACCAGTATATGTAATAATATCTGGGGCCATTGATGTGTTGTACTGTTTAAAATACCAAAGATTAAGTAGTCTATTTGTAAATTTGCCTGGTACTTGAACAGATGTTGGGGGTAAATACTGGGGTATTCCTTGCTCTTCTGGGGTTTGAGGAGGGTTAAAATTTATTGGATCATTTGTTACATCAAGTCCTTCTACTTTTCTAGTATATGTTTCTAAATTATAATTATCTACAGATTGTTGAGCACTTAAATATGCAGGGTTTACTTCTGGATAATTTACATATGAGCTAGGGAATTTATTATTGTTATTAAAATTTAAAAGGGAGTTATATGTCCCCATTACTTCTTGATATGTCTTTATAGAACCTCTTAAACCAGGAATTGGGTTTAATCCCTGTTTATTAAAATGAAAACCAAATGCATTAACACCTGCTTGAGCTAATGTAGATAGAGGTGTATAAACGCCTTCATTTAATATTTTACCACTAGCTTCTGTTCTTGGAGCTAATCTAGAAAGTAAATTTTGTTTTAATGTGAATGCTATTCCATTAAAAGACTTTACATCAGCAAAATACTTACCTAACCTAATTACATCTGTTACAGATGATATAGGAGCACCTACTACTCCACCACGTAGTAAAAAATCATTGCTTAAAAAATTTAAAGCTGGGGGTAAATTAACATTAAAGGGTTTTTTAATATAAGGTTGATTACTAGAACTTCCCCCTTCCCTGTCGTGTCCGTATTTTAAACTTTTTAAGCCGGTATCAGGTAATATATCTCCTAATGATATAAAAGCCATTATTGTGGCAAGTTATTAATATACTGTGTTGGAGTTAAACCATTCAAATCTAACTGTGATGGAGCAGGTAAAATATTAGCAGCTCCGTCAATATATTGCTGATATTGAGCGTTTACAGTTTGAGCATTGGCTCCATTAAGTGAATACTCTTGTAATTCAGATTGAGGAGTAGATAATGGATTTATTGCTACTGATCCACCATTTGCTATAGATAGTGTAGATCCTTGAAGTGTTAGTTTGTTTAATAATCCCATAATATTATGTTTTTAATTGTTTGTTATAAATATATTATAATTTAGAAGTATTTACCTTAGTACCAGTACCTATATCTGTAGCTTGGTTAGATACTGCTGTTACCACATTTTTAGCTAACACTTCTTTATTTAATTGAAGTGTGCTGTTTACTGTTAAAGGTGCGCCTTTAAGAGCGGCTGCTACTGCTGCTCCTATAGCATTATAATCAATAGATATTGATGTTTTTTCGGTTTTAGATTTAATTGACCCGGCAGGTTTAATTTCCATAGCCTTTCCAGCCATTGATTTTACATCATCTCCTTTTTTAAAGGATATATCATTTGTTGTAGCTACAACATTATCATTATTGTTTAATTCTATAGCACCTTCAGGTGCAAGTAAAGTACGTTTTCCATATCCTCCTCCACCTTGTGCTGGTGAGAATACGTCACTGCCTTTAAATTTATTATATAATGCCATACCTCCAGCAACTGCAGCTGCTGCTGCTGAAAAAGCTAAAATAGGACCAATATATGGAACACCTGCTACTGCTCCTGCTGCTTTTAAAGCCCATTTACCTACATCTATTAACAGTCCCGGAAGAGATTTTATTCTTGTTAATATTGATGCTTTTCCTACAGCCCCTTCAGCGGCTGCTGTTCTTAATTTTGCAGATGCTCTAAATTGTTCTGTGGCTAGTGCTATTTTATCTCTAACTGCTCCTATAGCTTTTTGAGCATTTTCTTTTATAGCTGCACTTAAAGTTTTGTTTTTATAAAAGTTAGCTGCTTTAGTTGTAGCTACACTTTCTTTAGATAACATATTGTGAGCTTTTTGAGCTGCTACAGCTTGTTTATCTGTGATGAATCCTAATTTTTTAGCTATGTTAATTCTACCCTGAGTAGTAAATATAGAAAACATACTCTTAAGTATATTGCCCATACCTTTACCTATACTTCCCGTTAATAATTTCCATGTAACCATTAAACCAATTACTGGGGATAAAAAGTTAGAAAATCTACCTAAAAAACCAGCTATCATTCCAACAGGTTTTAATATAAGCATAAAAATGTCTAAAACTGGTAGTAAAGGTGTAACTAAAGAAACAAATACTTCTTTTAATTTTTCAATAGTTTGATTAAAACGCTCTTGAACACTTTGAGAATTCATCATGTCTTTAAGTTGACCTTTTTTTATTTCTTCTTGAGCTTTTTCTAAACCAACAGCTTTAACTCTAGCTTCAAAAGCACGTTTAGCTGCTTCAGATTCATCTTTACTCATTGTTTTTAAAGCTTGTTCTTGAACTAAAGTAGCGGCTAATTCTTCTCTACTCATTCCAACTGATTTAGCTATAGCTTCTTGTTGAATACGGTTCATTTTAGAAAACTCATTTATGTCACCATATTGTTTTCTAATTTCTTTTGCTAAAACAACTTGATTATTATTTAATGCTGCTAAACGAGCTCTTTCTAAGTTTATATTTTTACCAGTTAATAATTCTGCTTCTAATTCAGCTCCTATTGAATCTTCAAATTGTAATAAATGACCTGCAACTTTGTCTAATTGCTCCATTGTCATACCTAATGCTTTAGCAGTAGCTACTGCTTCACCCAATTTATTAGGCATACCAGCATACGATGCAAGTGTAGCTTTAGATAATTTAGATATATCATCTAAAACTTCTCGTTCATTTAACATTACCCCGAGTTGATTGCCAGTTATTTTAGCACTAGCCATCATAGTAGTTACATTTTTTTCTAAATCACCACCCGTAGCAGATGTTAATACTTGTAATTTGGATAATGTTTCTTGAGATATTCCCGCTATGTCTCTAAATTTAGCCATCGCTACAGCATCTTTTTCATTAAGTATAGCGTTTGTACCTAATTGTTTACCTATAGCTTGATAAGATTCCATTATGCCTTTAGTAGTAACACCTATTGTATTACTTTTATTAGCTATAATGTTTGCTTGATTAGCTATACCTGCTGCTGCAGAATAACTCATGTTCATGTTTTTAGCAAATTCTCCTGTTTTAGCATCTATCATTTTAAATGCATCTACAATTCCTTTTACTAAAAACCCTATTATAAAAAGAGGATCTTTTAAATTTTTAACTAAATTACCACCTAAATCTTTTACATATGTATTTAATACTTGAGTTCTTTGATTAATTAAAGATTGATTTTTAAGTGCTTCTTGAGATTCTTTTATTTGATTTTTATTAAGATCTAATGATTTCTTCTGAGCCCCTATTGTTTCGTTTAATTTTTTTAATTTATCTTCCTCTAATTTAAATTGTTCTTTTTCTTGGGCATTTTGAGATTTTAAAAAATCTAATTTTAATTGTTGTCTTTTTAAGATATCTCCACCTTTGCCTTCTCTAATATCTTCAACACTTAAATTTTCAGTATTTAAGTCTTTTATTTCTTTTTCAAGTTGTAATTCTCGTTTAAGTTGTTTTTCAATATCAGGAAAACTAGCTTTAATTTTATTAATAGCTTGTTTTGAGTCTATTTGTTCTTTTAAATTTTTATTAATATTTTTTTCTAGACTTAAATTTTGATCTGTTAAATCTTTTACAATTTTTTCATTTTTAATTTTATTTTGTAACAATTCATCTGCTTTTTCTTGAGCAGTTTTTAATGCTTTATCTAAACCTAAAGTTTCTCCTAATTTTCCTAAACCTAAATTATTAAGTGCGGATTTAAGACCTTCAGCAGTTGCTCCAGTTAAACCCATTATTTTATCAAATTGTTTAGATTGGTTTACTGAGTTTTCTAGTGATTCGTTTAATTCTTTAAGAGATATATCTTGATGGGTTATTAAGTTATTTATTGTGCTGTGTTTACTTGATAATCTATCAGTACCAGTTATTTGTTTTTCTAATTGTGCATTTATTTCTTTTAATGCATCTTTAGCTTGTTGGTTATTAGCATTAGATTTTAATTGTTGTTGTAAATTTCTTTGTTTTAGTTCTAGTTGTTTTTCTATAGCTTTTGAATATGCTATTTCTTCTTCTAATAATGCTTTAGCTCTAAATAATCTATCACTTTCTATTTTAGCCTTTACCTGTAGTTTTTCTATTTCTTGGGTAGACATTCTATTATACCCCGCTTGATGAGAAGATAATTGTTGAGCGATACTACTTAAATTTTTAAATGCTAAAGTAGTTTGTTGTGCTCCTGCACTAGTATTTTTAACTTCTCCAACTAAACGTTGAAAGTTACTAACTAAATAATCGGTTTCAGTACTAGCTGACCTAAGTCTATCACCAAATGTTTTAGAAAGAGCATTAATTGCATTTTGGTCCTCTTTAATAGGTTTAAGATGCCCCGCAATTTTATCAAAATCTTCACCTAATGAAGATAGAGTTTTTCTAAGTTCATCTAGTTGTTTTTTTAATTCTTTTGCTTCTTCTGGGGTAGTTGCCATCTAAATATTTTGTTATAAATATTAAAATTTTATAACTTTATTTATATTTTGCAGGTTTTTTAGATAAAACACCAGGTTTAGATGTTGGAGGAGTTGGTTGATTTTGAAATAGACTACGGTTTTTAACTAATCCATCAGTACCTATAGCTACATTTTCTTGATTGTTTGTGGATTTGTCGTATTCTTCACGTTCTTTATCATAATGTTCCTTAATTTGATTAAATGTAAATAACCTTAACCAAATTGGCATGTTATATATAGTATGCCAATCATATCCACCATTACCGTGAAATACAATTTGATGTATTTGTGAAAATAAATTTAATCTAAATTCAGCTGCGTTAGATAGCGTCAGGCCAAAAAAAGTTAAGTCCAATTGGAATGTCAACGGATTTTTCACTCCCGTCGGGAAAAAAAGTTAGATTAATATCTGGTTGTACTTTTCTAACATAATCTCGTAATGCTCGAGAATCCATGGCTAATAAATTATTATCCACAAATTCCCTAATGGTTTTAACCATTCTGTCTCCGTTTACAGATGTTATAAGATATTTTAATCTTGTTGATATTTCGGGGGAAGCGTCTTTTTTAATTTTTTTCAAACCTTCTAATTCTTCTGATATTTTTCTTTCATCAGCGTGAGTTAAAATTTTAAATGTAATGTTTGTATTTGACGTAGGTAATACATATGTAAATTCATTTACATTAGGAGTAATCAAAGACATATCTAATGGTTTATTGTCTAATTTAGATAAATCTATTACTTCTTCTACTCCGTTATAAGTAAAACTATAATTAGCTCCATATCCTAATACACGAGCTGCTACCATGATTGCATTTTTATCTCCAACAATTAAATCATCATAATTAATAGGAGACACGATTAATTCTTTCATTAATCTATCAAGTACTGTTCCTTTTTGAATATATGTTTGGTTTGATAAAATATCTTCATGAGCGGCGGTCATATAACGAATTTCAACATAACCACTAGATAATGGATTTTCCTTAGGATAAAATAAACCCTTTGAAGGTAATTCAATTGTTTCTGTTGGAAAATTAAACTTTGGTGTTTCTTGACTTGCAACTTGTTCCATAATTTTTATTTAGTGTAACTTTTTGTTTATTATAAATATATAAAAATTTAAAAATTTATCAAGTTTAAATTAAATTTATTGTAAATAAGGTTGAATAGCTGATAAATATGTATTTTCGTTATTAAACTGTCCATTAAATTTCATAGCAGCTTTTCCAGGTATTGTAGAAAATCCTGTAGTTGTTGGAGAAGAACCTTGTGAACTTGGAGGATAAATAGTAGGATCATTTACATCTTTATAATTAGAGCCAGCATCGGGGTCAGTATTATCTAAAGATGTAATACGTAGTATACCTGGAGTTTCCGCGTTACTAGACAATAAACTGTGATTTACTAATCTCCCGTCTACATTATCTAAATAGGTGCTAGTTGGAGTATATCTAGGGATAAAACGGATTGTTGGGCCCGGGTTTGCTCTTAATGTAGGAGTACCTGTAGTTGTTGCAGGGTACTGAGTTTGTAAGTCTTTATTTGGACCACCTAATTTATTAGGGTTTTCTAAATCTAAGTCTGTTTTATCAAATGAATTAATTAATCCTCGTTTATCTGGAGGGAGGACAGGACTTAATGGATTAGGTTGAGCTGCCATATTTTGATTATAAATATTGTAAACAAAAAAAGCTAGCCGTGTGGCAAGCTTTAATTGTAAATTTAAATATTAATTAGTAGTTTAGGATACAATAGTCCATACCAAGTGTTACTTGGATATTAATTGCTGATGCTTCAGTATCCCAATTATATTCACCAAAGTTTGCAGTTTTAATAAATGCTCCTTTAATAATCCATTCACTTACTATATCACCTACAGGACCTAATACGTTAATAGTTACATCTTTCTTATAGAAATCAGAATAACCATCACGACCTGTTACTGATTCGTGATGTAAACGTACCCATTCCATTACTGCTTGAGCACCAGAAGGAGTGATTGGATCAAATAAAGTCATTTGCATGTCTGCCCATTTAGCTTTACCTTTAATTTTACGGTAAACGTTAATGTGGTTCAATTGGATTTCTCCCATTTCTACACTTACAGCAGCAATTTGCTTAATAGTGTAAGAAGGAATTCCATCTACATACATTATAAACCTGTTTGCTACTTTAGGTTCAAATGCTGTAAAAAATATTTCGTTAGGTGATAATACTGCCATTTTGTTTTTGTTTTAGTTTCTGTTGTTTATTATACGTATTTTCATTTTAAAAAATCTTCCCCTTTTCAGGGGAAGAATTTAAATTATTATGCTGGGAAAGTTGCGCCAGTTGGAGTAACGATGAAATCTAAGTAAATAAATTCAGCAGTTTTAGTAGGCTGAACATATATTTGACCTATTAATTGATTTCTATCAATTACGTCTGCTGTATTGTTTGTATCATCCATTACAACTTTAAATGCATACAAACCTTGTCTTTGTTGTACTGAAGATAAGTATGGATTAACTTGGCTTAAGAATATATTTCTTGTAGCAATTGTATTTTGTTCAAACACTAATGTGTTAGCTACTTGAGAAATATATGATTTAAGAGCAATTAACAAACGACGAACATTTACACGATCAAGAGCAGATGGTTTTTGTTGTAAGGTTTTCTGACCATATACTACAATACCTTGACCAGGGAAAGTAGCTATTGGATTAACTTTACCATTGTAAAGAGTATCACGAGTTGATTGATTTAATTTTTGTTCAACACGAATTACAGTTCCTAAACCACCACGATTAATACCTGCTGGTGCAAACCAAGGTTCAGCTACTGAGTCGTTATAAGCATATACACCTATAATCATAGTAGATGCTGGAACCCAAACGTTTTTACCAGTTCCTGGGTCAAGAATTTGACACCATGGCCAGTATTCAGCAGCATATGAAGTATCACGTGATGCTGCTTGGCTAACTACTGAAGTATAAGTTGATCCGTATCCTACTGGGTCAAGTACAAAAATACTATCACCACGTTGTAAAGTATTAGATATAATTGTAGATACTGTACTAGTATGGTTAGCAAAAGCATCAATTAAACCTGGAGTTATTAGTATATTAAATCTGTAATCATCTTTATTAGATAACAAATTAACCATGTTAGAATAGTTAGCTGCTACTAAACCTTGAGTATTACCTGCGTTGTTGATATTATTCCAAAAATTAGCTCCACCTTTTACATCACCAGTAGCACCACTAAATGAACCGCTAGCTGCTGAAGGAATAGAAGAAGTATATTGGTTTTTAGCTACGCCATTATTATCTAAATAATCTGGGGTTAATAAACCAACAGAATCAACATAAACATAAGATGAGTTATTTCTAAAGCTACCAGTTAATTCAATTTGATTAGTACTAGGATTATAATTATAAACATAATCACCAATTACTTTAGATACGAAATTATTTGATTTTGGATCTAATGATAAACCTGTAAATTGTTCTAATACAATTTTACTGTTAGTTATATCATCACCTCTTCTAATTAATAAATCAAAAGTACCAGAAGAAGTACTTGGATTAACAATTTCCCAACGGATATTATTGCTTGAACCACTTACTAAAGCACCTGCAGAATCTAGTGCTCCAGAACTGTTCATAATAATACCTTTAGATATTGTTTTAAGAACAAAAGCAGGTTGAGAAGAAGCTTGAGTACTAGCGCTAATAGCAGTACTTGTAGCTGAGGTATATGAACCAGATACTACACGAGCTACTAATAACGAGTCTCCACCATTGTTAAAATAGTTGTAAGCCGCTATTGAAGTGAAATACGAATAAGTATCACTACCACTAACTAATACATCACCAAATTTATTTACATAATCTGTGTATGATGATACTAATGTAGGTAATTCTACGGGACCTTTTACAGTAGGGCCTATAATTGCTGCGCCTACAGTTACTGGTTGAGCTGATACTTGTGAGCGGTCGATTTCTCTAGCAAGTACACCAGGGGATATTAAAGTTTCTGCCATGTTTTTAGATATTTAATTTGTTTTTGTTGATTATAAATATCCAAAAAGGGCTCAAAAACTAGCCTAGCTGTGTAATTTCTCCTGTTTCTGTATTGATATTTACCGTTCCGTATTTACTTTTTATAGATTGAAGAAATTTTTCTTCTTCTATGCGTAACGTTTCAAATTCTTTAAGTAACTCTTGTTTATAAGTTTCTAAGATTTGTTTTTGGTATTCATTTTGGCCAAATTTAAAAATTAAATTTTGAGATGATGAACTAAGTGATTTTAAAATGTTCATTTCTTCTTGAGCCAAATATTTACTGTTTGGGTTTTGAGAAGAAGCCCCAGGACCATATTGAGAAGTTTGGTTTTCTAATGATTTATTTTTTTCTACAAACATAATTTTTATTTTTAAATATAATAAACTATTTTAATTATACAAGTTTAATTTGTATTTGTTTTATTAGGTAATTGATTAACGTTAGATACAACTTCTGTGGTAAATGTTACACTAGTAATATCTGGTAATTTTTTAACAGCGCTTACATCTTTTTGTATTGCATCCGGGATAATATATCCGTTTAGTTTAATGTTAAAATTACTTTTAACTGCTCGGTCTTTACCATCATCTACTTCTATAACAGTAGTAAACGAATCAATTCTAGCATTAAATTTAAACCTTGCAGGATCACCCCAATATGAATCTGAGGCATAGTTAATTGCCTCAACAATTTTATTCATTTGTTCTATATAATAAGTATAAATAACACAACTATAAGTTATTGTAACATAATCAGGTATTACTATAGCATGTTGTTCTCTTTCAGGTTTAATATTGTTTAGTACATCAAATGGAGTATAAAAATTTCTTGAAGAATAATTTTTTACAAAAGTATTATATAAATTTGGATGATTTGCATCTAGCTTATTTCCTATATTTCTAACTTTAGCTAAATCGTCTCTTTTAAAAACTAAAAGTGGTGACATTATTTTACCACTTTTGTCTCTATAATAACCATCTTTTTGTAACATTTTCCATTTTTCAGGATTACCATAAACTACGGGTACTGCTATTCGTTGACCATTTTGTATAACAAATGGTCTTATAACTTCAGTAAAATAATAATAAATAGTTTCATCAATATCTTGGATACCTAAAGTAAATGGTTTAGCTGTATCATTTTTAAGACTTAATTGTTCACCTCTATTAATTTCTCCATTATTGTTAGGATTTCCTACGGGTTGAAAACCCGGTCCTCCTTGTTGATAGGGTTCCTGTTGAGAAATGCTAATTTCTCTTTGGGTTTTAGGTGTAGGTTTTCTATTTGCCATTACGGTCTTTCTTTAGTTAAGTTTACTTTATCTGCAGGTATGTAATGAGCCACACAATTTATAGATACGTTATATCCAAAATTTTCTAAGCCGGGGTTAAGTGGGTTAACAGCATATGGATAATCTGGGTCTTTACCTACAAATAATTGGTTATTAAAAGATTGTTCTATTTCATAATAATCTTCATAATACATAACTATATCTCCTAATTCTGGGTTAACATTAGCTTCTACCAAATCATCTCTTAAAAACCCAAATGTAAGAGTTCTTATATAATCTCTGCCTATGTCTGTATTTTGAAATGCTGGGTCTGTTCTTGTAATTCTACAATTTAAAATGGTAGGTTCAGTATAATATCTATAACCTGTAGATTCACCATAAATGTTAGAGACTGTTTTTTCTAAATTAACTTTATAAAGCACGCATTGTTGAGACATTACGTTGCCTAACAGTTCTCTGTTAACTTTTCTTATTACAGAAACATCTCTAGATGATCCAAATAGTGCCATATTATCCTATATAAATAGTCATTGGTGCTTGACCTAATTCACTTTGACGAGCTACAGTTTCAGCTTGTTTTCTTTCTAACATTTTTTGGTTTGATGTTTCATCTAAAAATGTTCTTAATCTTTCAAGTAAAGCTGTTTTTTCAGCTGTAGCAGCAGATATTAAATCACTTTGGTTTAAAGTAACTTCAGCTCCTGGAATAGGTACTTGTGTGTATTTTCCACGAACGTATCCTAATATTTCTTTACATAATGATAAAGTGTATTCAAATATCCATTGACGACCAATAGAATTTATTCTTGAATAAACTGGGTTTTGGAAGCCGGCGTTTGATGGGTTTGTAACGACAGCAGCTGAACCTGTATTTACAATTGAGTCTAGTCTGTCTTGTAATTTTATATATTGAAAATAAATATTAACTCCACTTTGATCTGGAATTGGAAATATTCTTAATTTATTGTTTATAAGTTCAAATGAGTATGCTGATTTTCTAATTGTATCATTAAATTCAATTGCTTGAATTACCTGCATGTCATAATTTACAGGCATTAAAACAAAGTTAACAGATGGAGAATAGGCTCCAAAACCAAAACTGTCCATTAAGTTTTGAGCACCTAAACCTGTACCAGCATATGGATCGTAAAAACGAGTTACTGCTGGGGGGCCGTAATGAAATATTCTTTTAACTTCAATTCCACCCGAAATGCTATTTGCTGTTGCCCATCCTGCTAAATCGTAATCTTGAATACTTGCTGTAGTGGCAAATGAACCACTATACCAAGTAACATTTCCACCCACACCTGCTTCAACTCCATATTGTTGAGACATTCTAACAATATTTGCTAAACTAGGAGTAATAAGAGCAGTATTAAGATTAGAAGATGTTGGAGTGTTTATAACGTTTATTAAATTATCTCTTAATTGAAATGCATATAATTCATTTCCGTAAGTAGTAATTGCTTCTTCAAAAGCAGCATAAAAGTTGATATCTTGCAATTCAACTTCCATAATAGGATATCCTAAACGTCTAGCACAA
>Ga0129333_10002289_pt1 | contig 17763 bp, 20 predicted proteins | sample CPB6_08_DNA_FD_94474 | JGI IMG/M metagenome (GOLD analysis project Ga0129333, IMG submission 94474) | Freshwater to marine salinity gradient microbial communities from Chesapeake Bay, USA - CPBay_Sum_0.6_0.8_DNA | ecosystem: Environmental > Aquatic > Marine > Coastal | place: USA: Chesapeake...
AATCAGACTATAAAGAATTTTTAGAATGGAAATCTAAAACAAAATCAACATTAAGCATGTCAGAAGACAAAGCTTATTTAAGATATAAGTGTATTGAAGGCTTTAAAGATAAGCTATCTCATTTAACAAGAGAGGAAAAGGAAGATTATTGGGATAGAGTAAAAATGGAGCTTGGAGTATTGGAGGATAAAAACTTTTCATCATATATGCTTATTGTTGCTGACTATATAAACTGGGCAAAAGAAAGAATGCCAGTCGGACCTGCAAGAGGGTGCTTTATTCCTGGTAGCAAGGTAATTCTTTCCAATGGTTCTTCAAGAAATATTGAAGATATCTCAATAGGAGATTGCGTAATAAGCCATGATGGCACAGCTAATTTTGTAATTAATTGTCTAACATATTCTATAGATGAAGAGATCGTGGAGCTTGAGTTTGATGATGGTCGTAAAATACAGTGTACAAAAGATCATGAGATTTTTACAAAAAATCGTGGATGGGTTGCTGCTATAAATCTAACTTTAGATGATATTTTTGTAACATATTCATTTATAGACTCTATCTTTGAATCCAATATAAAACTAAAATATTCAAGCTCATATATGTACAAAGGAAATGTACATGACTTAACTGTTGAAAATACACACTCCTATAATATTGACGGAATTGCAGTACACAATTCTGCAGCCGGATCTTTGGTAGCATATTTATCTGGAATAACAGAAGTAGATCCAATACAATATGATTTACTATTTGAAAGATTTCAGAATGCACAAAAGAAATCATTCCCAGATATAGATTCTGATTTTTCTGACCCTTCATTAGTAAAGGAATACATAAAAAATAAATATGGAGAAGATAATGTTGCATCAATATCAAATTGGTCAACTCTATCACCAAAGGTTGCAGTAAAAGACGTAGCTAGATCGCTAAGGCTCGGCGGAGATAAATCAACAGCATTTACAATTGCAAATGCAATAACTGCAGCAATGCCCGATGTAGCTTCTGTAGATGAAGCTATAAAAATGTCTGATGATGTAAAAAAATATATGAATAAATATCCAGAGCTATATCAGTATACAAAGAAGCTTGAAAGTCTGACAAGAAACTGGTCAGTTCATGCTGCAGGAGTTGTCATTGGGGACAGGCCATTATATGAGATGGCGCCACTAAGAATAGACGAAAAGGACGGCAAGGTAGTAACTCAATGGGAAAAGACTCGCTGTGAAGATAATGGCTTAATTAAAATGGATATTCTTGGAGTTCAAACTCTAACTACAATTAATGATACATTCAAAATTATCGAAGAAACAACTGGTAAAAAACTAACAACTGCGGATATAGATTTTTCCGATAAAGATGTTTATAAAATGATAGGAAGAGGAGAGACTGCTGGAGTATTTCAGCTTGAATCATCTCTAACACCACTATGTATGAAGATTAAGCCAAAAGATATAGAGGAAATATCAGCAATCAATGCTCTTGGTAGACCATCCTGTCCACCAGACCAGAGAGCACAATATGTTAATAGAAAGCTTGGTAAGGAACAGATTGTTTATAAGCATCCATCTCTCGAGAGGGCTCAGAAGAAAACATATGGAATAACTCTTTATGAAGAGCAGATGATGATCATTGCAAAAGATTGCGCTGGATGGGATCTAAACCAGGCAGACGCATTAAGAAAGATTACAAAATTAAAAGGAAAGGATGAGGCGCTACTTCTTAAAACAGAATCAGATTTTATAAAAGATTGTATGTCACATAGCAAAATGAAGTATGAGGATGCAAAGAGAATATGGAAAGAGGAGATAGAGCCCTTCGGCATGTATGGTTTCAACAAATCATTGATTTCTTCAGAAATGGTGAGTATAATACCAGCCGGAGCAGATAATCTATGGATTAATTCACAAATAAAAGATGTAAAAAGGGGAGATCTAGTCAGATCTAGGGACGAGTCAACCGGAAAGGATATCGTTATTCCCGTAAAAGAAAATCATTATCACGGAAAATTAAAAGTATTTAAGATAAAACTAGATAGTGGAGAAGAAGTAACATGCACAATAAATCACAAATTCAGGACAACGGATGGGAGGATGCTTCCACTGCACCAGATACTAAAGGAGGATCTGGAGATCGTTGTGTCTGCGGAAAAACAAGCAAAACTCCAAGGGGCCTAAGAAAGCATAAGGTTTCATGTGATATGTATCAAAAGTCAGCTTTGCTAAACGGAGACTTAATAAAGTGTGGTATATGTGATTATACTTCAGCAAAGCTAACACTACATGTCAAAAAAGAACATAATATTTCTCCAGAAGAGTATCGTGAAAAATACGGAAGCTTGGTTTGTGATAATTCTATAAAAAGATATTCAGCTGTTGCAAAAGAAAATGGATCTTGGATAAAAAGAGCTAATGAATCAGGTATAGATCTAAGTGACTTTAGGGCTAAAGTTTCTGAGTCTATATCTAAGTCAATAATGGCAAACCCAAAGGAGAGAAAGCGTAGAGCCGAACTCTTAGGCAGCCTAAATAAAACAGAGGCTTTTAGAAAGAAAGCTAGTGAAGCTGCCAAGAAAACTTCTGCCAGAATTGATATTCAAAAAAGTAGGGCTGCTCGACTCAAAAGATGGAGGGAACTAAATCCAGATACATTCTTAAAAAAATGTACACTAGTAATGCACAGTAGGTGGCAAAGTCTGCCGGAAAAAAAAATTATTTGAATTTTTTAAAAGCATTGACGAAGATTTTGAAAGAAACAAGCAAATAAAAAGCAAGAAATATTTTCTAATAAATAAAACCAATACAAAACAAATAGATATTTTAAATAAAAGTAAAAAAATCATAGTTGAGTTTGATGGAAAGCAGCATTTTGATCCAATATTTGGAGAAGAAGTTTTGGAAAAAATAAGACAGAAAGATATGGAGCTTGAAAAATTTTGTATTGATAATGATTTTATATTAATTAGAGTATCTCAATCCTGTTTTACATATCGTAGTATAAATGATTTCTCTGAATCAATAAAAGATAATATTTGTAAAATAATAAATAATAATATTCCCGGAAACTATTTTATAGGAGCAGAATACAAATGTCAAAAATAATTTCATGTGAAGAAGTTGGAGTATTTGACACCTATGATCTAGAGGTAGATCATCCCGATCATCAGTATTATCTTGCAAATGGGGTTTTAACATCAAACTCTCACTCTGTTTCTTACTCCTTCATATCTTATTACACAGCATGGTTAAAGCACCATTATCCAACACAGTTTATGTGTGCAATTCTAAATTCAGAGGATCCAAATGGAGATAAGATACAGGAATATATTGATGAATGCAGAAAGATGGGAATAAAACTATTACCACCAGATGTCAATTCTAGCTCAAATTTAAATAAGGTAACTGGAGAGAGAGAAATAACTTCTGGTTTATCTACGATCAAAGGTTTGGGAGAGAAGGCGGTAGGAAGCATTATTGTAAATCAGCCTTATACAAACTTCTTAGATTTCCTAGCAAGAAATGAAAGTAAGGCAGTTGGAAAAACAGTAATTCAATCATTAGCTAAAGCTGGAGCTCTTGACTCATTCTCTCTATTAAGAAAGGATATGCATGATAACTATCAGAAATATAGAAATAAAATAAATACCCTGGTAAGAAAAGAGCTTTCCCTGCTAGAAGAAGAGGATGATATATTTGAATCTGATGATTCTGAAACCTCAAGTATCTCAAAGCCAACTTATAGTTCAGAGATAACAAATAGAATAAAAGCTTTATCATCAAAAATAATGAACCCTATAGATCCAGCTCTAGAGGAGTGGGACAAAAAGAACATTCTAATATACGAACGAGAGGTCCTTGGTAGATCTATTTCTGGCAGCTTACACGAGGCATTTAAAGGATTCTTCTCAGGCGGATCAAATGTTGTATCGCTTGGATCAATAGGTAGGCTTGAATCTGGCGAAAAAGTAAGGGTTGAGGGTATTATTAAAAATAAAATAAAAGAGTTTAAAATAAAAAATGGTGCGAATATAGGAAAGAAGTTTGCTAAGTACCTAATTGAGGATAGCTTTGGAAATACATGCGGAATGACTCTTTGGGCAGATGATTATGAAAAATATAGAACAGCTCTTGTTGACGGAATTCCATTCAAGGCTATATGTAGGGTGAACGAATATATGGACCAAAAAGATTTGGCATTATCAACAATGGAAAGAGTATATGGGAGAGAAAAATGATTAAATGCGCAACATGTAAATTTTCAGTATCAAACAAGATGAGACACTCCTTGATAAAGAATATGTGTCCTGCATGTGGTGCTGCTCTAATTGGAGAGTTTCACATGCAGAGGTTAAGCCTTATAAAAGAAAAACTATCTAATCAAGAGTTTTCAACAAAATTAAATCAGCAAGATATATTTGATATTTCTTTATTTATTATGTCTGAATTCTTTCCAAGCTCGCCAGCTAGAGTTACAGCAAAGGATATAGAGGAAAGTGGCTTGGATTTATCTGCATCTAAAGCTGAAGATATAGAGGAAATTAGAGAGCAAGTAAGAAGAGAAGTATTGATGTCGAGCGAAGACTCTGAAATAGAATCCGAGGAAGATGTAGAAGAGGAATACGAATATGGAGAAGAGCCAATATTGGCGGATCAAAAATCTGAATTAGACTTAAAGGTAGCAAAATTAAAAAGAATATATAATGAAGCACCAAGGCTTAATAAAAGTGGTATAAGTGTAAGGAGGATTACTTGATAAAAGCAATTGCTAACAAGCGAATAGACATATCAAATGAGGAATTTGAATACTATAAATTGTTAAGTAACAAATATGGATCAGATGTATTTAGATCATTATTTGAAACAGATAAAAATGGGATAGTTATATCCGTATCACCACCGCTTGACGGCCAAACTCCAATGGCAGCTATCTTTTTTATGTTAAACGTCATGTTTACGCAGAGAATGCGCCTTTTAGATGCGAAGATAAAAAAAATAGAAGCCCTAGAGGAAAAGGTTGACAAAATTGCCGCGGTGGCTACCATGATGGAGAAGGAGGGGGGATGAAGAAAATTAAAGATTTTCTAAGCATAGAAGATTTCTCTCCAGAAGAAATTGATGTAGATTTTTTAAACCAAATAATTTTAGTACCAAAAAATGGTACAGTTGATGCCAACATAGCAGAGCAGGGTCTAATTCTTACACTAGAGGCGCAGAATTTCTGTCAAGAAAAGATAGCACTTTTGGATAGATATATAGGCTACTGTGAAACACAAAAAAATAAAGCTTGGTCAGATGCGGCCTTAGTAAAGTCTAAAGTAGATGGACATAAGACTGCAAAAGATAAAGAGTGGTTTGCACAATCAGATGAAACTTTTATTACCTTTTGCAATAAGCTAACTATTGCAAAAGCAACCAAAAAGTGGTTCGAAGGAAAAGCAAACTATTATTTCGGATGGCATTATACCTTTAAAACGTTTCTTAAGAGAGACTACCCAATCGAGAGATCAAGTAATTTAACTTTTGGTGCTTTTGAATTTGAGGAAACCCCAGTGGTAAAATCACTTCAAAATATAGAAGTAAATACAGATGATATTGAGTGGGAATAGTCAAGACTCATAAGAATTCCGCAATGTGCGGAAATCCACAAAGCAATCAACAATCCACAAAAAAGTACAGGAGCAAACATGTTTTTTGGCGAAGTAGAATGGAACAGTGCAGATTCATCAAGTGGCAAATCTGATTTCATGAGATTAGAAGAGGGCGAAAATACCGTAAGGATTATGAGTAATCCAATTCAGTTCTATATTCACTGGTGTAATGGTCCAGATGGAAGCAAGCGTAAATTTAATAGTCCAGTAGATGATTCTGCAATGGTCAGAAGGCTAGAGGATTCTGGGTTTAAACGCTCTGCAAGATGGCTGGTTAAAGTATTGGATCGTAGAGACAATACCTTTAAAGCTCTAGAGATTGGACCACAGGTATTTAATGGTATTAAATCTCTATATTCAAACAAGAGATGGGGAAAGGTAACCGGATATGACATTACTATTACAAGAGCGCCAAAAGGTACTCAGCCATTATATAGCGTAACTCCAAATCCACATGAGGCAATCCCCAGTGAGTTAAAGTCTAAGTTCCAAGAATTCAATGATAGAATAAATCTTGATAAAGTAATTGCACCAGCAAACTCATCAGATATCATGGAATACATGAGATGGGACGATACTGGCAAAGGTTCTTCAAAATCTGCCGCTCAAAAGCAGGCTGGACAGAAACCAAAAGGAGATGAATTTGACTTTGAATTTGAAGACTGATTCTAAATAAATAAAGATAAAAACCCTCGCATAGAGTAAAATCATTGCGAGGGTTTTTATGCATAAAGTTCTATCATTAGATGTATCATCGACAACAATAGGTTGGTCATTAATAAGCGAATCTGAAGGTTTAATAAAGGTTATAAAACACGGCCATATAAAGCCACCAAAATCAGATTTATCCTTGGCCAGGAGGGCATTAAAGTCACAATATCTACTGAAATCTTTAATTAAAGATTTAAAGCCAGATAGTGTTGCAATAGAAGAATATGTGACTAAGTTCTCAAAAGGCAGAAGTACCGCAAAAACGATAGTTGTTCTGTCGGTTTTTAATGAGGCTATGACAATGGCCTGCATAGAAGAGCTGGATAAAGATCCAGATCGATTATCAGTATTAAGTATAAGAAGTTTGATTTCAAAAACCTTTGATGAAAAAATAACTTCAAAAGAAGAATGCTTTGAGTTTATAAAAAAGATTCCATCTTTCACTGTAAACTTAAATAAAAAAAACGAAATAAAAAAAGAAACTTATGATGAAGCTGACGCTGTAGCAGTAGGTATATCTTCAATAATTAGGAGCAATAATGGCAAAAGATTTACATTACAATAGGGAAGCTAGGGAAAGGTTACAAGCTGGTGTTGATAAGCTTGCAAAGACTGTGGCAGTAACAATGGGTCCGCAGGGTAGGAATGTTATTCTTCAAAAATTTGTTGGAAACCCAGTAATAACAAAGGACGGCGTTTCCGTTGCAAGAGAGATCGTATTAGAAGATCCAGTTGAAAATCTTGCTTGTCAGCTTGTAAAGGAGGCCGCAGGAAGGACCGCTGATATAGCTGGAGATGGAACAACAACAGCAACAGTCTTAACTCATGAAATATTTTCTAGAGGTAATAAGCTAATAGAGGACAACTATAATCCTCTATACTTAAAAAGAGGTCTAGAATGGGCAAGAGACAAGGTTATTAGTAATTTAAATAAAATGGCGACACCAGTTAATGATTATTCTTCACTAAGAAGTATAGCAACTATATCATCAAATAATGATGAAGAGATGGGTTCACTAATTGCTGATGCTTTTGAAAAAGTTGGATTAAATGGCACAGTTACAGCAGAGGCATCACCTGGAACGGCCTCATACGTAAGGGTTACTGATGGTATAGAATATAAAAAAGGATATATAACACCAAACTTTTCAATAGATGGAAATCCTGATGTTGTACTGCAAAATGCAGCAGTAATAATAACGACACATGATTTAACATCTATAACATCTGGTTGGTTAAACATTTTAAACAAATTAAGTGAAAGTCAGACTCCATTATTGCTTATATGTAAATCTCTAAAACAGGAGGCTTTAGCAGCGCTTGTTACAAATAATAAGCTAGGAAGGTTAAAGTGTGTAGCAACAGAGCTTCCACATCATATTAGAAATAGTAAAGAATGGTTAGATGATTTATCAATCTTATTGGGAGCCAAGGTAATAGGTCAAGATTTTGGTTTAGAACCACAGGATGTAACAGAATCAGATATTGGATTTGCAAAAAGAGTAATAGTTGGTAGATATGATACAAAAATACTAGAATCAAAAAAAGATGAAGCCAGGCTGCTATCAAAAATGGAAATCTACAGAGAAGACCTGATGAAGATCATAGGCGAATCTGATAGAGTTGATATAAAAAGCAGGATGGATTTCCTAAATAATAAGGCAGCAGTAATAGTTGTCGGATATAATACAGAGTTAGAATTAAGAGAAAAGGGAGATAGACTAGATGATGCGCTTGGAGCAACTAGAGCTGCTATAGATGAAGGATATGTACCAGGTGGTGGTATGGCTTTATTTAAGGCTGCAGCAATGGTTGATATAAACTCTGCTGGCTCAGAAATAAGAGATGCAGCAAGAGTTTTGCTAGATTCTTGCTCAAGACCTTTAAGACAAATTTCCATAAACGCTTATCAGAATCCAGATGAGGTTCTATGCGAAGCTTTAAAAAATCTTGATAGCGATATTGGATTTAATGCATCGACTTGTAAGTGGGAGGATCTGGTAAGGGCTGGAGTCATTGATCCCAAAAAAGTTACAAGAACAGCTCTAGAAAACTCGACAAGCATAGCATTGCTGCTTATAAATACGGAAGCGGTGGTTTCGGATCAACCAAAAAATCCATCTGATTGGCAGCCGCCAGCCGGATGGAGACCACCAGAGAAATCAAACTTAAACCATAAATATTAGGAGAATAAAATGGCCAAAGGTGAAGAAAAAATAATGTCTGAGGGAGAAGCCTGGAAGTTACTAGACGACCTCTTTGGTGAAAATGCTGTAGTTAGGCCAGATGAAGTTGTTAAAACAGATATAATAAAATCCAGAAGCCCATCCCTAGATAGAGCGCTGGGTGTTGGTGGTTGGGCAAGAGGTAGGATGATTCAATTAGCTGGAGCGCCAAGCTCTGGAAAAACATTACTAGCCCTACTTGCTATAGCTGAATGGCAGTCTCAACATCCAGATAACTGTGCTGCATTTTTGGATGCAGAGTATACTTATAGTGCAGAGTGGGCTGCAAAGTTTGGAGTAGATAATGACAGAGTTTATCTAGTTAAAAGTAATGAAGCAGCCAAAATATTTGGAGGTCTAGTAGGAAAGGTTAAAAAGAATGCAGCAAATGGAAAATTAACAAAAGTACCTGGATTATTTGATATGATAGCATCTGGACAGACTATATCTTATGTTCATCCAGATACAAAAAGAAAAGTTACTCTAGACTGCGGCAGAATGGGCATAATTGTTCTAGATTCTATAGCAAACTTACAGGTTCCCCAGGAAATAGAGGCCGATGTAGGTAAGGCTCTTGTAGCCGCAGTTGCAAGATTCTTAACTGTAGAGCTAAAAAAGCTTACACCTGGAATTGCAAAAGCAAATGTTGCAATGATTGGTATAAATCAAGTTAGAGTAAATCCAGGCCAAATGTTTGGAAACCCAGAAGATACACCAGGCGGAAAAGCTTTAAAGCACGCATGTTCCGTGATGGTTGAGGTTGGTCCAATGTCCGGTGCTGATAATTTAATTTTAGATTCAAGAGAGGAAAAGCAAGGACATAAGATTAGGGCAAAAATTACAAAAAATAAGCTAGGAGCACCATTTAAAGTTGCAGAATTTTTTGTAGACTTCAGATCTGGTGTTTCAAGGCTTGGAGAGGAGATACTTGATCTTGGAGTAAAACTAGGTATGTTTGAAAGGCCAAATAATAGAAGCTATGTAATAGGTGGTGAAAAACTAGCGTCCAGAGATGCAGCAATAAAATATTGCGAAGAAAATCTGCAGACTCTAGAATCTTCAATAAGAGAATTCTATATGTCTGGATCTGAGGCGACATCATCTGAGATACAAGAAACTTCAGAAACAGAGGATCCATTTAGCGATATTGAGGAGTAAAATATGCTAGTTAATTGTAATAGAGGGTGCAAGCTTAGCGATGGAACAACGGATGGTTCTCTGGATATAGAGACAAACAATGTAATATGTAATAAGTGTGGAGAAAATATAGTTGGAATTTCTGAGTTTGCAAAAATTTCCATGAAAAACATGGGAGATATAAAGAAGATAAATAAAAAGAAAGCGTTTGTTTTTAACTGCAAAACATGTAAAAAAGATGTAGAAACTGAAATATCCGCAGGAAGAGTATCTGGAAAGGGCTGTAAGGAATCTTGCTTGATAAACATTACATCGTTTATGGTTAAGATGCTTGAAGAAAGCCAAAAAACAGATTTTGAAGGTAATAAAAAATAATCTTTTATATTTTAGAGAAAAATGAAAAATAAAACTGATGAGCTATTAAAGCTAATAAATATATGTGATCAGAATTTAGAGAATTCTGATAAGTGCATTTCCTATCTTAGAAAAGATAGAAGATTAAGCTTTTCTCTAATAAAAAAATATATGATTGGATACTTTCCTCAAAATGTATCTAAGTTATTAGAATATGTTGATGAGGAAGTTCTAATTAATACAAATATTATATCTAGCTATAAGCATAGTGATTTCTCAAATCATTTCTACCTAACAATACCGCTTATAAACGAATATGGCGAGCCAGTCGGTATAAGCGGTAGGGTTATGATGAATGATGATGAAAGATCATATCTTGGCTTGCCAAAGTATAAAAACTCTTCATTTAAAAAAGCAAATTTTTTATTTGGTTTGAACTTTTCTAAGGAAAATATTATAAAATCTAATAATGTTTATGTTGTTGAAGGTTACTTTGATCAAATTGCACTAACCCAAAGAGGTTTGGATAATTCTGTTGCAATTTGTGGTACAGCATTTTCACAAAATCATTTTTTTAAATTATCAAAATATTGTGATAAAATTACCTTTATTTTAGACTCAGATGAGGCAGGACAAAAGTCTGCAGAAAGAATTTACTTAAAATATCTAAACAAAGGAATAAAATTAAGATTTTTGAAGATACCAAAACCATATAAAGATGTTGATGAATATTTTTCAAATCCATTTAAAAACAAATCTTCTTTTTTAAAAGAATTTAAACAAATTATTCCAGAGGATTGGGGATGAAAAAAAATAGTAAATCATATCAATATAAAATAGTTGAAGTTTCTTTTGATTATGAGAAACTTTCTAATTTCTCAGAAAATAGAGGCATATCACATATTCTGAAGGAGAATTCTTATAGTGATAAAATGACCGATTTAAGAGAAAAACTTTTAGAAGAACTATATGAAGTAATACATGGAAACGTACTAACCGAGCATCAGAAAAAGATATTATTTATGAGATTAATGGGTAAAACTCAAAATGAGATAGCTGATCATCTAGGAATAACCCAATCTGCCGTACACAAGGCTATGCATGGAAATATTGACTATAAGAATCAAAAAAAGAGATATGGTGGAATAGTAAAAAAGCTTAAAAAAATATGCTTTAATCAACCTAAAATAAAAGATATATTAGATGAAATGTCAAAATCAAATAATATTCAAGATGATGCCTACATTCCTTTGTTTTCTGAGCTATATTAAAATTATTTTTCCCAATAAATTACTTCTCCCCTTTTGTAAAACTTTGTTAATTCAGACTCAACCGTAAAGTGTGGATCTTCAATGGTAAAGTAATTATTTGGAATAGCTGCAATCTGGCCATTATCAAGGTGTATCATGCTTAATGGCTTGTGCTCTTGTGGGTAAATTGAGAATCCATCCTTCCAATCTATTATAATTCCGGTGTGCCTTCCCTCAGCTTCAATCATTCTCATCTTTACTCTTAATCCATTAAGATACATCATATTTGATACAGATAACTCAGTACCCATAGCTCCCCAGGGTTGCAGATCTGATTGGGAAAATAATTTATTGTTTATTAATTTTTCTTCAAATGTTAATAGATGAAGTGGAATGCCAGACCAGTGAGCGCCAGACTCTAGTAATATGTTTGTTAATATGGCTTGAGATTCTCTGGCATAAATGCCATGAAGTATTCCCCTTGTAAATCCACTTGGCATATTTGGTCCCAAAAGATTATTTGGAACATAAACATAAAATATTTTTGGTAATGATACATGGTTCATATTAATATTTCCTATATATAATATTAATTATATTAATAATATTATCTATTAATAAATATTATCATTTTTGGAGAATAAAATATGAAAGAATTAGATAGCGTCTTATTTGAGCTTTATCAAAAAAGATTGAATGATGTAAGTAAGAAAAATAAGATAGCACTAACTGAAGCAGTTGGTTTAAAAAAGGTTGCCTTTGACCTATACAAGGTAATGAACGACCAATATAACGATCTATGGAAAGTTGAGGATGGCTTTTTAGTTAGAAGCTCTGATCCAAAGTATGGAGTAAAGGAAGGTGGAGATTGGTCGGCTGTATCAAGTTATGATGGAAAAATTGTAACTCTTGCTTATAAGAATGTTCCAGTTTGTAATTTTTCATCAGATGAATATGGATTTTCTACAAATGATGTATTTACATTTAAGGACGCACTTTTAGAGGAAGTAAGTGAAAGTAATGATTTTGTAAAAAATGTATTTAGTTCTCAAACTAAGTCAAAAAAAGAAGCACTTACAAGTGTATTTCCAGAACTTAAAAAGTTTGTATAAGGAATAAAAAATGAAAGATATTAAAAATATAGCAAGAGAAGCAAAGAAAGCACTAGAAAAACTCCAAAATGGAAAAAGCTATCCAACAAACTATGTTTTGGACAGACTGGAAAAAGCTGCCGTTAGACATTCTGGTGATCCAGTTATAGGTCACTATAGGGATGTAATTCAAAAAGTTGCAAAGACAAATCAGTTTGTAAATCAATCCCAACTAACCGCACTATACCATGAGCTTTCAGGGCTTGGTGGTGGTAGAGATAGATTTAGAAGAGAGCTTGGAGATCTTATTTTTGATAAGGCTGAACCAAAAATAGAGAAAGATGCATCTACAGCGAGAATTGCTTATGATACTGGAATGTTTAAATCTCCAGTAGATACAGAGGCATCAAAAGAGTTTGAAGGCCTGTTTTCACTTAATAAAAAATCTTTCTCAGCATTATCAGATAATATAATTAAGAAGGCTGAAAAATTTGCAAAAGTTCAACTAACATCACTTGGTGTTAATCCAACTGCTGTTTCAGCTGTACATCATAATGAGCACTTTATACTATGTAAGGCATCAGTTGATACATCAGATCATACCCAGGTAGATGTATCAATACCTGTAAAAATAATGAGTGGCATGCCATCCATTCCTGATAGCTTTATTCAGGATAATGATTTAGTCAAATTAAATAAAGAAAATCTATATGTTTACTTAAAAGATAAACAGAATTTTAAAAAGAAAGCATCTAGAAATTCTTATGAATCACAAAGAGTTACAAATGACTTCGTAGTTGATTCTGTTGTTGTTCCGGTTGCATTAGAAAAATTTGCAGAGCTAGAAACAAGCTTAGTTGCAGCTCATTCAAAATACTCAAAAGATCAAATTGGATTAGCATCAAAAGTTCTAGAAGTAGAAATGAAGGGCTTTGGAATAACAAACCCACAAATCAGAATAGCATCATCAGATGATAAATCTATAAAATTTGCAGTAGATGTACCAACATCAAATGGCAGAGTTCAGGTTAATATACCAGTCGAATTCGCATCTGGTAGGCCAATAATTCCATCTACATTTGATTTAAATGGAAATATATATAAGCTAAATAGTGAATCACTAAAAGCACTGGTAAAGTCTGCTGCAAAGAATGGAATAGAAAAAGTATCTAGAGAATTAGAGTCAATGGAGAGAATGTCTCATGATCAGCTTCTAGATAGAATGATTAATGGAATAAGCTTTGGTGATTTAAGATCTGCAGAAGAAGCGCTATCTGTTATTCAGGCAAAGTTTGATTCTCAAACATATCTATTTTCATTAGAAAAGTTTTCAAAACTATTAAAGCATGCATCAGATGGTGATTCCAGAGATCAATTGATAAAGAGTGCTTTAAAAAATGGCGATATGATTTGGTTAAAAACATCAGTAGAGCCATACTGTCCAAAGCTTGGACTTCCAGCTTCAAAAGTTGATTTTGATTCAAAGGGCAGGCCAGTACCAATGAGGAAGTCTCTAAGAGATGGTTTGGATGGTGTTCTAGTAAATACATCTAAGGTTATAATATCATGAAAAAAAATGCAGCAAAAGATCAGCATGGATTGTTTCAACACTTCCAGTCAGAAGTAGCTAACTATAATACAAGGGATAGCTATATATCAAATCGTGGTGGAAAGCCTGTTGATCAGAGTAAGTTATATGGAGTAGGTCCAGAGCATGAAGATGCATACAAACCAGAAAGTGATAAGCCATCAAGCTTATCTACTCGATATGTTCCTGGAAGGCCAGGTGTTCAAGCTCAAAGACTTTCAACAGGAGTATTCCAAGATCCAAATACAAGAGAGGTGTTTGATTATAACGAAGGATTTATAACTTCTGATGGAAGGGTCTTTAATGGAGGTTCCGTAGATTTGCAAACAGATTTAGTCACCCTTGCTAATAATCTAGACTCATCCGGATTTTACAAGGAAGCTTCTTTTATAGATTCTGTTCTACTAAAAATGTCACAAGATATGTATAATCCATGTGAAAGACTGGCAGTAACATTACTTACTGGAAGTCCTTATACAAATCCAACTGATGAAGATTTAAAGGTAACTTTAACAAGTATGTTATCCACAAAATGTGGTGATAATGTTTGTAAAGAAATAAATGAATACATTGAAAATAATATATCTGATAAAAATTTTGCAGAGAATCTAGACAAACCAATGGATATAACTCCTGAAAATATGGAAGTTGATACATATTCAAAGTTAGCTTCAATTGCAAATAGATTAGATAAAGCGGGCCTTACAAAAGAAGCCTCAGTTATAGATTCTATATTATTAAAAATATCTCAGTCTTTAACAGACTCATGCAAAGATCTGGCATCAACAATACTTATGGGAATTCCATATGCCGATCCGTATAGCCCGGAGGGATCAGTGCATGTAGATGCTATAGCATCTATTTTGAAAGGTAGCTGTGGTGATGAGGCATGCTCAGATATAGCAGAATTTTTAAGAAATAATGCAATGGACTATGAGGAAAATCTTCTTGATGACCCAGAGGCTGCAAAGCATGATGAAGAAAGATCAAGAGATATATTAAATGCTGCTTTATCTTTGTCTAATAAATAATATTATATAAAGATATAATCAATTTGCTCATTTAGAGTAAAATCTAAGTGGGCAATTTTAGTTTTGAGGTAATATGAGTTCAAAAATAATAAATCATCCAGATAAAGAAAAGATAATAGAAAAACTATTGTCTGGCGAATCTTTAAAAGAAATTGAATCTTGGCTAGAGAAAAAATATCCGAGATCTAAAAGACTACAGATATCATATATGACTCTTCAAAAATTTAGATCTGAAAATCTAAATATAAAAGGTGATGTCTTAGATGATATTAAAAATAAAAAAACAGAAATTGATAAGAAAAATCTAGAAATAGAAACAAAAATGATAGTGCAAAGCTCTAATGCTTATAGGCAAAAAATAGATGAAATTGCATCATCAGAATTAGATGTAACCAGAAGATTGCTAGAAATGGATAGATTAGTTAACTCAAGAATAGAATATTATTTTAATATACTTGAAACAGGCGGATCAATAAAAGAAGATAAAATGTTTCTAGAATATGTAAATACTATGAAAGGATTAATGCAAGATTGGAAGAAGTATATAGAAGGAGTTGCTGATAAAAAGATAGAACATAACATTAATATTAATGTTGTAAATGAACATGCTAGAATTTTAAAAGAAACTATTCTGGAAATATTAAGAGAGATGGATCCAAAATTAATTCCAATTTTTGTAGACAAAGTAAGCTACAAAATGAGGCAGCTAGATGTCTATCAGGATTTAGATCCAAAAAGGCAGGTAATAGATGTTACTTGATGGTAAAGAAGTAAAAGTTTTTAAACTTAGTGATTTAAACAGTAGAGTTTCATTTTCTAAATGGATTATAGAAAATATAGAGTTAGAAAGAGGAACTTCTGAATTTGATTTATTTAAAAAAAATAAATATTTAGAATATTTAAATTATATAGAATCACAAATGATGAAACAACCCTTGAAAAATAAAACAGAATGGATAGCTAGAATAAAACAATTAAAAGAAGAATGGGAAAAAAAGAGTAAATGAGTTTTACCATAGCCCAGAAAATAATAGCCAAGAAGGCTGCAAGAAGCCTTGGTATAAAGGATATATCAAAATTTTCATATGGAAATATATCTAATTTTAATGATGCTTATTATTGGACTATTTTAAATGTTCTTGAAACAAAACAGATAAAGAAAGTTGCATATCCAAACAACTCAACTGGAGTGGAAGTTCATCAGGAATATGATTTAAAAAAATGGCTAGATATTGTATATAAGATATATTTAGAATCAAAGAAAACTGGGGAATCAGTTTTAAATTTGGTAGAAAAATATTCTGAAACTTTAGATAAAAGCATAGAAGAAGATACTAATTTTAAAACATGGTTTAAGTTCTATTATAATGGTGAGAACTTAAAATATGCATCTAAGGATATTAATATGAAAAAGAAAGCTTTATATACTGGAAATCTCGGTCAATCAGCCGGCAATTATAGCCATACAGCATACGACTTACCTGGCAGTAGTTTTAATTCTGCTGCAAATAGAGCTGAATCAGATTTCAATTCAGAAATAGATACAGCAAAGCCAATATCTGAATCTGATGAATTAAAAATATGGAAAGCAAAAGTAAATACAGCTTGCAGAAGAATTGATAAATTACTAAGAGAATCTGATAATTTATCTCCAGATGAATTTTTAGAATTATCACAATTATTGTTAACATTTAGTCACAAAGTTAAGGGTGTAAAGCTAGTATCTACAGCAGAGGACTTAACATATCAATTTGCAAATACCTTAAGAAAGTATGCAAAAAATAATTCAAGACCAATAATTAAAAATGCATCAGATTTATTAATAAAGACTGCACAAGATGCCGCCGCACCTCAGCCGCCCATTCCTTCGACAGAAAGTGCTGCTCCTGCTCCCGCAGGACAAGATGTAGCCACAGAGCCAGCTGGTCAGCCAAGTGCCGGAGAAGCTGCCGTAGAGAAGGATCCAGAGCAGCAATTTAAGGACTCAATACCAGGACCAGATGATGTAGAGCCGGTAGATATAAGAGATGTTAAACCAATACCTGGTCCAAGCGAAGGCGAATATGATGGAATAATTGGCGATGTAAAACTTGATGATGCCGCAACAAAGTTAGACGAAGTAGCTGGCATGTTATCTGATAGGAGAATCATTAGATTGTTAGCAGAATTCGACATAATGTTAGACAAGATAGGTATAGCTGCAATGTTTCCTGAATTAGCAGAAGCTCAAAGTAAGCTAATTGATGGCTATTCTTACGCACTAACTCGTGTAACAAAAATGATGGGACAGCTTGCAAATGCGAAGGTATTGCTTGAGGCAAAAGAGAGCGGCAGAGAAATACCATCTGAAAATGAATCAGATATAAATCCAGAAATTCCAAAAACAGAATAAAGTAAACAAAGATGGATCAAGAATTATCAAATAGTTTAAGAAAATTTGCAGAAGATAATCATATTGATACACCACTAATAGTTGGTGGATATGTAAGAGATTTGGCTTTAAATCTATATAATAATATTATGGATATAGATTTAACTACAAATAACTCTGATATAACAAGATATGCTATCGGTTTTGCTTTAAATAATAATTATTATTACAAAATTTTTAATGATTTACACGTTACAATTTATACTGATAAATATAAAAATTTAGATTTTTCTTCAAACTTTAATTCAAAAAAAGCAATAGAATTTTATAAAAATTCAAAATATTCATCCAACAAATATCA
>Ga0129333_10002290_pt1 | contig 17762 bp, 25 predicted proteins | sample CPB6_08_DNA_FD_94474 | JGI IMG/M metagenome (GOLD analysis project Ga0129333, IMG submission 94474) | Freshwater to marine salinity gradient microbial communities from Chesapeake Bay, USA - CPBay_Sum_0.6_0.8_DNA | ecosystem: Environmental > Aquatic > Marine > Coastal | place: USA: Chesapeake...
AACTTGTCACGCATGGTGTCAAGAGTCAAGTCCAAGTAATGGCAACGACTTTGAAGTGCATCCAAGTGGTCACGCAACTTTTGTGACTTCATGGCATCAAACTTCAAGTTGGTAATAAAGATTACCGAACCATTAAAGTTGAAACTGTCAGGGATACCTTCGCGGCGCAGAGCACTTGACTCACTCAACCAAGAAATCTTACGCTTCTTGCCAGAATCCAAAGCACCTTTGAGCAAGTTTAGTGACACGTCGTCAAGCAAGATACTGTCACAGTCATCAAACACTAGCACACAGTTCTTGTCGGAATACTTGTACAGAGTTTGGTACAAACCAATCGGAGTGGCCGAACCCTTAACAACTTCTGCGCGAAGCCGCTTGCCAGCAATTTGGTCCAACAATTGAGCCTTTTCGACTTCGCGCTCAACAGTAAAACTCTTGCCTACACCCGGAGGACCTGAAACAATCATGGCACGAATGTCACCTGCAATACAGGCTTTGGCCATGTCATTGAGTATGTCAAAGCGTTCTGCAATCTCTGCAATGCGCTCTTCATCAGTTTGAGTAATGGCTTTGGCCTCGGCAACCGCCTCGCTCACAGGAGCAGCAGCATCTTCGCCTACAAACTCATAGTCAGTGAATGCCGCGACTTTGATACGAATAATCTCGGGCATGCCAGCAAAAACACCGCCATTCTTAACAGTAACATAGCCGCCGACATTGGGGTTACCACTGGGTTGAAATTGCTTGACAAGTTCAAACACCTTGCCATCTGCTACGAAGTTACGATAACTGCCCGACTTGATACGAATTTGGCTCATCTGTGTCGCTCCGTTTTGTTTACTGTACCACTATTATACTGGAAATCAATACCCAAGTCAAATATAGGGTTATTACTAACAGTACCACTAGCTCTACTATTGTAAAATTACAACCACTGTAGATGTTGTTTATTTGCCGCAGAAAGTTGCTTTTTAGCCACATTGTGCTGTCTAAAATTCAAGCAGATTTGCTGGTTTTTTCAGCACTGTGGCGGCAATTTCCGCGATAAACATAGCCCGGGCACGAACAAGCCCAGGTGCCATTGGCACGAGTGAGGGTATACTTTTGCCCTTTTGAGCCCTGTACAATCACAGTATCTGGATCATTTTCTGCTATCTCTTTTAGGATTTTGAAAGTACGCCCACGTGAATCCCAGCGAATTGGTTTGTGAAAACGCTGGGATTTACCTGAGCCCTCGGGCACATATGCTACGATATACTCCATGTTGTCAGTGACAAGATAGAGATTGTTAGCAGTAGAGTCTGCCCACTTAGTGGTTTCTTGTACAATTTTCATGCTCTAAGTATAGCAAAATACAAAAGCCCAGTCAAGTTTCGGGTTATTTGTGGTTTTTATGCCACAGCCTGTTTTTCTGCTTTTTTACGAGCACGATCCCGACGCCAGCCTTCGCGCATTTTCTCACGTTTGGCCAACTCCTTGGCATCTGGCTCAATAGGCACTGGGTCCTCTAATACTTCAACTTGATCCAAGGTTGGCACAAAAGCATCGTAGGCATTTTTGTTTAATTCAAACCCCACAAACTTTCGACCAAAACGTAAGGCAGTTCTTGCGGTGGTAAACCCGCCGGCAAAACAATCAAGCACAGTGTCTCCGCGATTGCTAGAGTACATGATAAATTTCATAATGAAATCTTCGCTGAGTTGATTCTTGTTTTTGACTTGTCCGGGCTTGTAGTCGCGTGGCATGTCCTGCACTGTTAAACGATCATGATAACTGTCTTTTTGATCTGTGTATTTCCAATTGCTGTTAAAAGTTCTTTTTTGTCGTGCCTTGTCGGGCTTTTGCCAAAATAGCACATGGTAATGACTGCTGACAAATTTGTTTTTAGTACTAACACCAAAACTGTACTTGGCAATGATATGATTAATCTCTGTTAATTCGGTAGAGTGCAGTGCATTTAAAATATGATGCAGGTTAGTGTAACCACTGACAATGTAAATACTTCCGCCGGGTCTTAGCACACGAGCACACTCGCGTATCCAATCCATGCTGAACTTTGCATACTCAGTTAAAGGCACATCCACATAACCCGGAACCACTGTGGATTCATCTCTGTGGTAATGAACATCAAGTTCATCACCGTCGATACCATAAGGCGGGTCTGTGAAGATTAGATCTACCGAATTGTCTTTTACATGCTGTCGCATGCCTTCGACACAGTTATCATTGTAAACCCGATAATGATCTTTCAATAGCATCGTAAAGTTCTTTCTTAAGGTTAGTTTCATAAACATTTTGGACCGCGAGAGGTCCAACTACAAGTTCAACATCACCAGGCTTAACTGTTAACACAAAGCCATCGCCGTCGGCCTTGGCTTCACGCACAATTACATCTTTGCTGATTACAACTGCACCATCCTGCCTTACTAGTAGTAGCAAATCGGCAACATCATTGGGATCAATTGATCCCTTTTTATTTGTACCATTGCTGTTTGACAACTTTATTTTAAACGTTCCTCTGAGTTGAGACTTTTTGGTGAATAGCGATTCACTGAACTGACTTTTTGCTTCAATGTAGAGTTTGTGCTTACGCCAATGAAAATCTCTGTGCTCTTCGCCGATGTAGTCAATCTTGCCGTCACCGAAATACTCAATTGATTTTTCAATGGCCAAGCCCTTGGCAAACCTTAATTGAGCGTCATTGAGGTCTTTTAAACTATAACCATAGTCAATTATTTTTTGCCAATCAAAACTGCGAAGGTCCTTGAGAATCTTTTTATCTATTGTCATTTTGAAAACCGTTCTTTAAAATATAAACAGTTACTAACTGTTCATCTATTTTAACACAGTCCCCGGGGTATCTAGTAGTTATACGGGCTTCATACAACCTTTTATTAACATGCACAACCTTGACCATTTTAGGTGTCATGGCCACAATTTTACCAATCTTTAGTGTATTGCGCCCAAGCCCGGAACTACTGGGATAGGCCACAAAGTCATTGACTTGAAGTTCTTGATTTAAGGCGTCTAAGTGCATGGAATCTTTTTTTGGCTTCGAAGTCATAATAAAATTTAGGTAAATTACCGCCAGTGTCAATAAATGGTCTGCTAGTGCGCACGTCTGTTGGGATAGATTGCTTATAAGTGGGCATGACTCCGCCCACGTTACCACCTAGCCCAAAGTCATCAAAATCAGACATTATACCAAATCTACTTGTACGTCAACATCTACACGTCGACCATCCGCAGTATAGCAATTGATACGAGTAGCCAACCCAGTGGCTTGGTTACCAGGCATCTTGCGGCTAGCACCAAGCGAACTCAGCACCGAAGTCACTGCCACACGCTGTTCATACATACACATATCAAACGCACCAGCCACAGTGGTATAGAAACCTACACCATTGCAGATAACACGAATAGGTTGGCTGTTATTCAGCCCTGTGACAAATTGCCGTCTACGCATTTTGACTCCTGTGTGTCAGTATTTCAGCATATTACACAAAAACGGACAGGCTGTCAAATGTTGTAAAACTGCAACATCTCACTTTCTGCGGCTAACTTGTCCAGGTAAATTTCACGAAGTACACGGTTGATTTCGTCGAATTCCATGCTGGAATCTAGGTCAAACCGTGCCATATCCAGTTCAAATTCAGCAATATCTTCTAGGGTCATGTAGTCAGGGTAAATCATGTCTGCTCCTGTGTGTTTACTTACTGTACCCTTAGTATAAGCGAAAATCGATAACCCTGTCAAGCACAGGGTCATTGTCTAATTTTTAAGCAATTCCAGGAAATTTTTTACCCATGTAATCCAAGTTCTCTCGTTCCGGATGCGGCTCGTACCATCCTTGGCCTGTGTAGATATCCATGACTGATTGAAAATATTCCTCGTACATGCCAGCCACATGATCTAAACTGTAATTGTTCACAGCCCAATCTCTACAGGCCTGAGGACTAATACGGTCGATATTCCTGGCTGCCCAACAAAACTGTTCAAAGGTGCGACAACGATATCCAGTGATCCCATGAATATTGTTTTCAACAAAACTGCCCCAGTCGGTGCTGATAGTAGGCGTGCCAGACATCAACATCTCAATCTGCACACCTCCAAAAGGCTCTACATACATGCTGGGCACAAAAGCAGCACGAGCCCGACTCATTAATTGTCTGCGCTTTTCAACATCAGCGTAACCCACAAACTCTACATGGTCAGGTGTGGTTGTATATCCCATGTCCTCTAAACTGCCTTGGCCGGCGATTTTCAATCGTGCACCGATTTTCTCTGTGGCCTGAATAGCCACATTAACTCCTTTACCATCATAGACTCTGCCCACAAACAAAAAATAATCTTCTTTGGTGTCTGGGGAAAATGTAAAATCCTCGGGGTCAAAGTAATTGGGTATGACCACATCATACCAGTCTTGCTTGCAGGTACCCACTGCGGTTAGACCATAGTAAGCATGATAAATGGCATAACTTTCGAAAATTTTAAAACGTGCAAAGTGACCGCCGGCATAGCCAATGCCAGGCTCTACCACAATCATGTCAGGATGTGCATCACATATGGTTTTGTGGCCCCATCCCCAAAATGGCAATAGAAAATCTCGTGGTTGTTTGCGAAGACCTATTTCACGTATGGCATTGGCGTAGAAGGTTTGATAAGCATGATCATTTACGTCAAATTTGAAAAAGTTACGTCGCCAATCATAGTTACCATAGGCTTTTTCTAAGTCTTCGTTACCAATGACATTGACATGTTCGTCACAGATCACATCCGAATCGGGATGACCATAATGTATGATTTCATGCCCGCGTGCCCGCATCATCTTGCCAAACTTCCATACTTTTTGTGTGTAAGCACAGGCATTGTATTCTTTGTTGGTCACTGTATGTGGTAACCCTAGAATGTGGAAACGAAATGTCATTGTTTGAAAACTCCATAATACGCACGACCGAAACAGCCCGACTCTGCAAATCTAGCAGTTTGGCCAAAATTACCAATCCAGTCATTGAGTGCGTGTTCGGTTAATAAATGCGGGTGTCCGGGGTGCGGCGGTAAATCAATCCATTCAAATATTCTCAACACCGGTGCTGCTTGTTGCGCATTACGAATAATTTTGGCAGGATCTTCTGTGTGCTGTAGACAATTATAGATCCAAACTTCATCCCAACCGATTTCGTTCACTGATTCACCTGGTGCTACATCTACATCAATGTTTTTCATACGATACCGATCACGAGTCCATGGTGGATACTCAATGGGATCAACTACTTTACCGCGTACTAAATTAATGGTCTTTAGTAGCATACTCGACGGACCACCACCGATGTCCATGATGCTTTTATTTCCTACATCAAAACTATAATGCACTCGCGTTAGCCCCATGCATCTGGCATAAACATAGTGCTTTTGATCTTCATCAAACGTATTAGCACAATCGCCCCAATAGGCACGTTCAAACTCTAACTCTTGATCCATTATTGTTCTCGAAGTTGGAACGATACTACATCATCAGCAATAATACGTTCTGCCACTATTCTATAGCCTAACAATTGTTTAAACTCGTCAATGACAATTGTAGTAGCAGCGACATTGTTGAAAATTACATATCCAGGTTTAACACCAATTAATCTCTGTGCAACTTTAACACCTTCGGCCAAGTCTTCATAATTAGTGCCATGATTAATAAACACCACAGAAATATCATGTGCTTGTGCAGTGCTGTCGGTCAATGTCTGATTAAATTCCAGTGCCGGCATTGAATAAAACAACACATTGGCATGATCAAATATATTGCGCATCACAGAAGCAGCAGATTCTGCTGCGCCGTCAACACTGATAAAGACTTTGTTAGCGAATTCGTTGCTCAATATTGAAACCAATTTTCCCTGGTCAGATCCTAACTCAAAATAGTTTCCAGACACACCGGTTAAAAGATTTCGAAAGTATTCAAGTATAAAATTATTCATGCTTTGATTAAGATTGTTTGAGGCTCTGTTCTAGTTGCAGCAGAGTTTTTATATAGTTATTTGATTCGCAGTACTCAAGAAAATTTTGTAATTGATCCGAATACCAATGTTTCAAATGATATTTGCTGATCAGATCTGCGCAGGTTTCATCATCGAAATATCTAGGAAAATTAAATATGCCGTGAAATCCAAAAACTGCACCATCGGGGTTATTCCACTCATTGCTAAATTTGTCAGCTAGGTCCACTGGAGCATAGTTTATCTGGTACCGCTCGACTAAGATTTTTTTTGCAGTCTGACAGATAATTACATCTTCATTGGTCTGGTAACCAATGTCTTCATCTTGTAAGGCTTCTAATAGCCGGTGACTGCGCAAACTAAATCCTCCGTTGCCCACACGTTGGTCAGCCGGTAACCATGAAAACCTAAGGGGCCACGGTGCACCAACATAGTCGTAGTTGTAAAAATCATTGCTCCATTGTGAGCCGTTGACTGCCATTCCGTCATACTGACAGATCAATACAAATTCTGTTTTAACAAGACCATGCAAGTCCTTGATCATGATTTTTTGATAGTTGTTTTTATCAAATTTTTCCGGAAGTTGTTGAAACTGCCCGTAATCAAACAAGGGCCGATCTGACATGATTAACACATCCTCAATGTCGGGTGTGTGTTTGAGTGTGTTTTCTACGCTAAACTTCATCATGTCATGACAAACATTGCCAACGCATACTAGAGTTATTTTTTTCATAATTGCTGTTAGGTTTTTTGTCCAACTACAACAAAACTATCATTTAAGTCGCGTTCACTGTTTAAAATGTTAGTGTAATTACGATCGCGCATGTAGTCACAAATGACTTCCGACGATAACACATGTCGATGTTTTCGATTATTCCATGGGCGCCAATATTCTTGACTGTAATGCGGCAGATATAAAAATAAAATACCCTGTGGTCTGATGTGATCAGTCCAATGGTCAAGTGCTGCTACCCAGTCTGGTAAATGCTCTAAACAATGACTACTAAAAATATAATCAACTTGTCCGTCGGGCAAATTGTAGGCATCATGTTGTTGAGAGATCACAGGATCAATTGGAATAGATCCTGGATAAGACCATTCTACCCGATTGCACCCAATGTCATAGCCATGTCCATGGCAAAAGTATTTGGCAAATGGGATCACAAATTGGCTGGCATGGCCAATGGTTTGAAACATCGGGTACTTCTTATTTTTGTATTCAACTAGGTCCATGCTTAAATCTTTTGATAACTAAAGGTGTATGCTACGTCGTGGTCATATCTATTAAAATAAGTATGAGTCATGTCTAGCCAACTGAATAGCCAGTGGTTAGTGTCTCCGGGTCTAGTGGTTAACAAAGTTTTCTTAGGATATTGTACCAGTACCACTCGTATGTCTATTCTGGGATAACAACTGGCCATGTGCCTGGGACCAGAATCGACCCCAATGAATCTACTGGCAGTGGCCACTTCACGTATGCTATCCCAATAATCTAATCCTCGCAGATCGATGCTGTGTCCACCTAGAGGCTTGTCGGCTTTGCTGCCAATTTGATAAATTCTATAATTTTTATAATTGTGCAAGATTTGTTTTAGAATATCGTCGTCTAAAATTCTAACACGATCCTCGCCGAAGTTGTAGCGTATGGCTGGCTCATTGTCTCTGGTACGATCGCTGCCGGCGGTGTTGACAATGATTTTGTCGGGTTCTATTTCTAGATCCTCATAGATGTACAGTCTTGGGTGACGCAATTTGGGTTCTGTGATACCAATGTTTTGACACATATAATCAGTCTGCCCAGCACTGATTGTGTTTTTAGTATGTTGCTGATAGGCTTGTCTTTGCTCGGCGATTCTGTTGTCTGGGATTACTGCGATTTCTGGAATGTCTGATGGACATTCAGATTCATTCATATGTACCACATAAGGGTTATGTTTAAATGCCCAAATTGCAGGATCAGTGATAACACATTTTTCACCAGTGGCATTGAATATGTTTTCTGGAAGTGCAGTAGTACAAATTTGATCGCCGATGTGCTTGAAATAAAATTTTAATTTAAACATGGTTAAGAATTCTATCTAATATCCTGGCATAATCCCGCTGAACACTGTGTTTACTGTATGCTTCGTACAAAGGCTTTAACGGTTCAATGCCATTGGCAATAATCTGTTTCAGCGAACTATGTTCAATGAGCACTGTGGGCTGCAGGTTCCAGAAATTTCGCATTTGATGACTACGAGCAACAGCAATGGGCCTACCAGCGGCTAAAGCATAATCTGGGCTACTGGCAAGTCCGGCACCATCCAAGTAGTCATAAAAGTAACAATTTACAGTATTTTGTGCCAGCATGTCAACGATTTCCTGGGTACCAAGAAGTTCGTGTGAGGCTTCAACACCGATACCCGGCTTAGGTGCAACAATGGATCTAACTTCATTGACTCTGGCCATGGCAGCACTGCCATTAGGATCACCATAAAAACCAAAAGGAATATGTAGTCGTATAATGGCTTGATCAAATTCTTGTAAAACTTGATGCGCAATTCGACGTACGCCTTTGTGATCATCGCTGTAGATTGAACTAAAACCTTGAAATCCAATTATGGGTATGCCTGTGTCTACATATGATTTAGTAGGACCTGCAGGCAGTAATCTATTGGTTACAAACACATGCTGAGTTTCTATTACAGTAGGGTCGTCGGCAATAATGTATTCCCAACCAAAATTATGCATGGGTGAGTAATTATTTGCAATACCTTGGTGCATGTCATGCATGATTCTTATGTGCTTGATATGTCCGTAGGCAGCACGACGATCTTGTGCATGATCTAGCCAAGGGGTGCTGCCCGGAGAATAATTGTATATGATCGCCCGAGGAGCATACTCAGCAATTCGCTGCTCTACCAACCCATAGTCATCAGTGTACAGTAGTTCGAAATGGTATTCGCTGTGGTCTAACAGGGCTTCTCCGATTAAACGTCCAATTAAGCCAATGCCACAAGCGGCTCTGGCTCCTTCTAGTGTTTGTGTTACAAATAAAATATTAGGCTTCATTTTTAATTTGTTGTTCAATCCAATGATATGTTTTTTCTAATCCATGTGTTAAATCTCGTGACGGCCGCCATCCCAACATTTTTTCAATGAGGTCGTTGTTGCTGGTTCTACCACGCACACCTTGAGGGCCTGGGATATGTTTTTTAATTAATTGCTTGCCAGCGATGCTGCTAACAATGTCCACCAATTGGTTAATGGTAATCATGTAGTCAGAGCCAATGTTGACAGGGCCATCAAAATGTGTGCAATTCATTAATCGCATGACCCCTTCGACACACTCGTCAATGTGTAAGAAGGATCTTGTTTGATTCCCATCACCCCAGATTTCAATCTCGTCGCCGTCCCGGGCCATGGCCACTTTCCTACAAATTGCAGCCGGTGATTTTTCGCGCCCGCCGCGCCAAGTACCGTATTCGCCAAATATGTTATGAAATCTAGCGACCTTATTTTGCATACCGTGTTGTCGATTGTAGGCAAGAAACAATCTTTCACTGAATAATTTTTCCCATCCATACTCACTGTCCGGGTGCGCCGGATAGGCTGTGTGTTCTCTGCAATCGGGATCAGTGGTAGACAATTGTAATTCTTCGTTGTAGACACAGGCACTGCTGCTAAAAAATACCTGTTTGATCAGTCTACGGTGGCATGCATCTAATACGTTTAAATTTATAGTGGCCGAATTATTCATTACATCAGCATCATAAAGATTGGTATTGATGTAACCGGCTCCGCCCATGTCAGCAGCTAATTGGAACACCATGTCAAACTTATAATCTACGATCATACGCACATTAGATTGCTCACGCAAATCGGCCATGACAAAATCGTGGCATGATGTTTCTTTGTGTTCTTGTCGTTTGATGTCGGCACCGCGCACCCACCATCCTTGTTTGACCAAGTGCTGCGCAATGTGTTCTCCAATGAATCCACCAGCACCGAGCACCAATGCAGTTTTTTGATTGTGTATCATATAAAATTATCCATTAAAAATTCGTATTGAGCAATCAAGGTACTAGGGTTCCACTGTTGGTAAAACTCCTGCAAAGGCTCAATGCCTTGTGCTACTATGTCCTTGATTGGTGTTTTATAAAGATCAATGACGTCTTTTCTAACATGCTTGAAGTAATTAGAATCATTTACCGCAAAAGGTTTTCTAGCAGCAATGGCTTTGTCAATTGAACTGCTGACCCCAGGTCCATGGTAATAATCGTAACAGTAGACATTGATATCATTGTTGTTTAACCATTGTATCAACTGTGGTTTTTCAAAAAATTGATGTGTTACATTTAATTTGATATTTGAGTTTAAATTGCCTGCTGCTTCTGCCACTGATTGTCTAGCAGCATTGCCAGTTTGATCCACAAAATGTCCAACAGAGAAATGCACGTTTAACTCCACTGGTTCCTGCGGAAATTGTTCATTGAGAATCTGCGCTAACCTTGTAAACCCTTTCTTTTGATGCCCAAAACCACTGGTACCAATTTTCAATGGACCTTGCGGAGCATGATATTGAATGTTATCATAATAAGTAATAGGCCTGATTCCAGGAAAGGAATTATGCCTAGCCGGCAGTGTGGGGTCAATGGTCAAATAAGCCCTGATATTATCAAACTGTTCTGACTCTTGATACAATTCATGCCCGGCTATGAGAAATTGTGCAAACTGCTGCATTTGTCGTGTAAAGTTCCCTGTGCACCAAGGCATAATAGCAGGATGCCAATTGTAGACCACTGCTGAAACTTGATGTTGATTGGCCATGGCCAACATTTCTTCAGCAGTGTTGACTTCAAAGAACAAAAAATTGTATCTACTAGATTTTTGTAGTATTTCATACACACAGGAAGCATAGGTATGTATACCGCAGTTCCTAATAGGTCCACTTACTAGTGCAATGTTTTTCATGCGCCCAGCATCTGCTTAAATTTGGCCACGCAAGATTCTTTGGACCAATGATGTTTCATAGCATCAATGCCTTGATGACCAGTCAGTATCAACTCTTTCAGTGATGCTTGAGGATATGGTTTGAGATGCTGATGAATATGTCTAAAGGTAGAATTCTCGCCTACTGCCAATGGCGATCCTGACATAATGGCTTGATCCGTGGCTGCTGCTAACCCAGGAATAGTTCTTGTGTAGAAAAAGCAATTTAAAGTATTTTCAGCACACCAATCAACCAACTCTGCATCCGAAAAGTAATGTCTAGTGAATTCCACTGTTATGCCGGGTCTTTCATGTGCGCGACAACTTTGTTCAATTTGAACCTTGAAATTTTCGCCCATGGCTGGGTCTGCATATGTTGATGGACTGAGATTTATTCTTACGTGTGCTCGATCAAATTCTTCTGCTGCTGCCTTGACAATCAAGTCAAACCCTTTGTCAATTGTGGCATATCCAAAACTGCCAATCAAGGGCACATCAGGTACAACATCGTATTTTTTGGTGGGCAAGAAAGACAGTAACGGACGAGGAAATGCATGGATATTGGGTTCAGGCCTGTCCATGGTAGGATCAAGTACTATTAAGTCTGTGAAACCTTGAGGTTTAAAAAATGAAAAAGGATCATTACGAGTCATTTCCAACACAATACAAAATGTTTTACCTGGCAGATTGATGAATCTACTGGATTGAACAAAATGTCTTTCCCGCATGGTATGATGGTGATAATTAAAGATATAAAAATCATACACTGCGTCAAGAGATTTTGTCGATGATGCTATCTGACCGTTGTGTAATTTTTCAATGTCAAGTTGGTCGATTTCTACATAATCCAATGTGTAATCATTGGCACTGACTAACACATTGTACAACATAGAGCCGCTGCTGTAGATACTACAATTGGCTTTTTGCGTATTAACAAATATTCCCTTCATTAAACTGTCCTTATGCTTTGTTTTTCTGTTGATTTATTTTTTGTTGCCATGGTCTTGACAATGGTTTCTGTTACCTGTGTATCTTCTACTGCATCACTGAATAATGTTGTCGCCCAATACTGTCCTTGGCCAGTTAAACATGATGTTCGATCATCGCTGAAACAAAGAAAAGTTTTATCAGCATTGTTTAAATTTGTTTGTGTATGAGCAAAAGTAAATGGGCCACTGTTTTTACCTACAATCAAATCAGCATGTTGACTAATGTACGATATGTGCGGTAAGTTGCCTGTTGAACTACCAAAAATATCATCTGTGTAAAATACATTAGACTCTGTGAGATCCAATCGATGGCACGAAAGAAAAATGCGATCCGGGAATTCGTGTGCAAGATTTTTAAGCACAATGCCCATGTCACCTAAGCGACTTTGACCACTTTGTTGATGTCCATTACAGATCAATATCACTGGCACCGATCGCGATAAATCAATCCAACGATCAACAAATTCAAGATCGTATGAATCAAAACTGATGTTGGGCAGATACTCAGCATAATCACCATTGACAGTCAAGTTTAGTTCTTGATAATAATCCTGCCAGATTCTACTTAAAATTACAAAATTGGCGTGTTGCCCCCAGTTAAAATACCTGGGCACAGTGGCACCTACCCAAGTATTAACATACATTGTGCTGCTGCCGGGATCATATGCAATTCTCAAACCCTGATGTACCTGCCCTGGCAAATCTGCCAGGGATATATGAGTAACTGATAGATCTTGAGTTATTGATGTATGATTTTTATGTGCGTAATACACTTCACGTGCATCTAACTTTGAAATAATATCACGCACATACTCTCGGTTGATAAAACAATCACCATTGTTATAGTGATTAAAAAATACCAACCTATCTATTTTCATGAGAATAAACTCGAACTTCCGGGCAAGGCACAATCAACTTGCCACCGCCGGCTAGATAGTCTTTTTCTCTAATTAAAAATTCATCAATAAAATGCCATGGCAATACCAAAAGATAATCAGGTTTGGCTGCTCGCATTTCTTCTTCGCTGACAATGGGCACATTGGTTCCAATGGTATGATAACCAAATTTATAGGGACTGCGTTCGGCAATGGCAGTTAAAAAATTAGTGTCAATACCAAAATATTGTAGCAGTGTGTTGCCTTTGGTACTGGCGCCATAACCATAAATGGTTTTGCCTTCGGCTTTAATAGAAGTCAGCAATGTGGTAAGATCATGCTTCATTTGGCTCAGCCTATCAGCAAACTCTTTCCAAACTGATTCTTTACGAATGTTGCACTCATGTTCCTCGTAAGATAAAATGCTCTGAACACGCATGTTACAAACATCACGCAAAGGTGCTGATGCAAATGTAGAATCACGAGCAGTAGATTTTCTAAGGTAAATCCTAAAACTACCGCCATTGGTATCATTTAAAGAACAGTCAACAATTTTAAAACGATCACCAAACAAATTTCTAATGCTGGTAAGATCATAGTAGTAAACGTGCTCATGACAAATGTTGTCAAAGGCCATTTGTTTGATCATCAGCGGTGTGTAACTCATTTGCAGCACAATGACACCATCGTCATCAAGAATATCATACATGTCCTGAATAAACTGGCGTGGGTCATCTAGGTCATAAAACATGGCAATACAAGTAATGACCTTGGCCTTTTTATCGGCCACACTGGTACGACTCCAAGCATCACGAGAAAAGTAATCTTGAATGACTTCAGCCAACTTGGATGATTCAGCAAAATAAGTATCGTCACAAGGATCAATGCCAATCTTTTTGACATTGTCGGGCATGAACTTGAACATAGTCCCATCGTTGCAGGCAATGTCTAACCAAACATCTCCTGCTTGTAATTTGACCCTAGACTTGATTTCATCAGCAATGCGATTTAGTTCCATGGTCATGCTGGTATTAATACCGCTACGGTACCAATATTTGCCCCACATGGTCTCGGGTGGCGCTAGGTTATGTAGTCTAGCAGCACCAATACGATCATCCATCCATACGTCCAGGCTGTACTGATTTCTTCCTTCCATTTCACTTGTGTCTTTGATAAAATCGCTGACATAGTGACTACCTAATTCTAACAATTTTTTCATGCTTAATCCTTGTATGATTTTTCTTCTACCACTTGAGATTTGTATTTTATGTTAATTTCTTTCTTAATTTGGCTGCGTTTTTTGTTGGCTTTGTGTATTTGTCTCGACGACTCAACAAAGTAATCATCAAAACGGCCGCTGGATTCGCACTCGCGAATAACATCTTCCAGACGCCAAATTTCATAATTTACATCAAAAAGTCTTTGGTAGTATTCTTTTAGTTCGTGTTCAAGTTCAGTGTATACATCGAGCCCAGTTAATAAATAGAATTCTTTTTGAATATTTTTAACTTTTTCTGCATCAGTGATTTCTGTCAATTTGATATGCAAAATAGTAATCTTGTCAACTAACTCTCCGAGGCTAACAGGAATGTGTATCATCTGCAATGACTCATTGCTAGACGACACGAGAGTTCTGTTGAGAGAGCCAAACTCCCTCATGTACACAGTTTTGCCTTTATCGGGACTTTCGAATATCATTGTCATTTGGTTTGTTCTTTTAATTCATACACACACATTTCATGCACTAAGTCTTTGAATGTATATTCTTGTTTCCAACCTAGTGTTTCTTGAGCCCTAGAACAATCACCAAAAATAGTAGGAACTTCGGCTGGTCGATAAAAACGTTCGTTAACTCGAACAACCACTTTTCCTGTTGAAGTGTTAACGCCAACTTCATCTAGTTCATTGCCACGCCATTCAATTTTGAATCCGAGAAAATCTGCTACATTTTCGCAGAAGTCCCTTACTGAGTGTTCTTCACCACTGGAAACCACATAATCATTGGGTTGATCTTGTTGTAGCATGAGCCACATGGCCTTGACATAATCTTTTGCATGACCCCAATCACGTCTTGCGTTTAAGTTACCTAATTCAAGAACATCTTGTTTGCCCAAATGCACACGAATCATGCCTTGTACAATTTTTCTCGTGACAAATTCAGGACCACGTCGTGGACTTTCGTGATTGAATAAAATTCCATTGCAGGTAAACAAATTATAACTTTCTCTATAGTTTACTGTGATCCAGTAACCATACAGTTTGGCCACTGCATACGGACTACGGGGATGGAATGGGGTTAATTCAGTTTGAGGAGTTTCGTGAACCTTTCCATATAATTCACTGGTGCTGGCTTGATAGAATTTAACAGGCTTTTGGTTGGCCAACAGTTTAGTGGCTTCTAACAGTTTAAGAACACCTAACCCATTTACATCGCCGGTGAAAGCCGGTGATTCAAAACTGACACTGACATGACTCTGTGCTGCCAGGTTATAAATTTCATCAGGCTGCACTTTCGAAATAATATTTCTTAAATTGGCACAATCAGTTAGATCACCGTAGTGCACTTCAATTTGATCTACTATGTGTGAAATATTGGTAAAGTTAGGACCTGAACTATTACGTCTAATTAATCCATGTACTTTATAATTTTTTTCTAATAGCAGTTCTGCTAAGTAACTTCCATCTTGACCTGTAATACCTGTTATAAAAGCAGTTTTCATTTACCCTCTCTTTTTTGTTCTAGATAATCTTTAATTACTTTGAGTGCTTTTCTGCTGGTATCGTAAACATACTCTCGAGTTTCTTCTTCGGTGGTAACGACCAAAATGAACCCGTTGGCAGCGCGACGAATTTCGATTGATTCAAACATGATTGATATCCTGATGTGGTTGATATAGGCTTAGTTTAACTAAAAACTAAGGTAAAGTCAACAAATATGAAGTATTTAACGGCGCTGTCTTGGTGCGGAGATATTTCTACGTGGGGCAGGCTCTTCGGTACCAGGTGGGCGAATCGAAGTGCGTTTACCAGTGGCTACCCCAGGTGCTGCCACTGGTTCAGCCGGTGCTTTGGCAGGAACATCAACACCACCTTTAGGGCCAGTGAATTCGACACCAGCCTTGGTTGGAACAATTTCCATTTGTGGATAGGGCAAACGTACATCGTTGATGCTGGTAATGTATATGGTTTTGCTGTGAAAACGCATGCCAGTGGCGGCTAAGTCTCGAGCATCTTTGAACATGACCATGAGCGTAGGTGTATGTGCCAGACTGATATATAGTACACCTTCATCATTCTTTTTGCTCATGTAATAATTAAAACTGGCTTCAGAGTATTCTTTTAAGGCATTGTTTAAATTGCCCGATTCGATGCTGTTGATTATGGGTTCAACATCTAGGCCTGAGAAAATTCTTCCAATGACTTCCCTGACCAACTTGATATATGCAGGACGTTCTTTGGCAGGAAGATTTTGTGCCATTTGTACTGCTTGAGTCATGCTCACACCACTCTTGGGTAAATTAATACCTTGAGTCTTAAAGAAAGCATTGAGATTTCTAGCAGCCATTTCGAAACCTTCACCGGGGCGCACTTCCTGATCTGTAAAACGGCCTGCGCCACCATCGGTTGTTTTGACTTCAATGGGAATACCCTTGATGACCAAGTCACCTTTTTCTGGCTTGTTGATCTGGCGACTCAACACACTAAGACCAAATTCACCTTTGCCTTGGCCTAGTGCAGCAATGCTCATTACATCATCGACTAATTCTTTAATGGCTGGGTTACTATTATAGTTGGTGATAACGTCGGCAATGGTTTTTTGTCCTTTTTTCAACAATACATCATGCTTGACTAGTTTATCCGACTGCCAAAGATCAAACAGTTGATCACGTTGCTCTGGCGTCATGTCTATGCTGAGAATATAACGGGCTAACTCTTTTTGTGCTGCTCGCACTGTAGGATCATCAATGGCCTGTAATTTTCCATTGATAATACCTGCTTTGCCGCCTGCGTTGACATTTTTTAATAAATCTTCAATTTCAGCCAATGCTTTTTTGGTAACATCGTCATCGGGCAATTGCTTGATTTTATTGGCAATGACCTGTTTAATCTGCTCGATTTCGCCCACATTTACCTTTTCGGTAACAATATCAATATATTCTCTTAAGGTACGCATAATGTATTATTTAGTGCGTAAACTGTCTATTAGGTCGTTATGCATCTTGTTCTTAACTTTGATGTATTCAATTTCAAATTGGTCACAAGCAGTTTCTAAAATGTCGGTGCGATATTCTGCGTATAACCCAAGTCGTATGATATTAGCCAAACTATTTAGAGTGTCTTTATGTTCTTGAATATCGACCACATGACGACAACTACGACTGGTCTTTATAGCGTCCCATAAATCTAATAATTCTTGTGCTCGATGTTCAGTTTGGGTCACACTGAGTAGTCTTCCATGCCAGCGGTCTTTAGCCTAACCAAATGCCCCTGCATGAAGTTTTTGCTTTCTAGACCTTTGAGTATACCCAGATATTTATTTCTGATCAAGGCCACTTCATTGATAATTGCTTCATAATCAACCACTTCGTCCTCGCCGTCTACATACTTTTCTGCATCACGACTGCTCAGAGCACGATTGTAGTTTTCTAGATATTTCATAAACCATTTACGACGTATTTTACGCAACTGAATGTTAAGGTAGTTAAGCACCGCTTCAATCTCTTGTAGTTGATTAAAACGGTGCTCAGTGATACCTGGCAATTGGCTAATGCTTCGTTCTACACTGCCACGGATTTGACATTCGGTGCGAGCTTGTTCTAGTTCACGTTCGTAGTAGGCAATAAAGTCAGGAATATTGGCAATGTCCTGTACTACACGATTGTACCACATTATTCGTCATATTCTTCGTCGTAGTCATCTTCGGCTTCGCCGGCGTA
>Ga0129333_10002291_pt1 | contig 17758 bp, 26 predicted proteins | sample CPB6_08_DNA_FD_94474 | JGI IMG/M metagenome (GOLD analysis project Ga0129333, IMG submission 94474) | Freshwater to marine salinity gradient microbial communities from Chesapeake Bay, USA - CPBay_Sum_0.6_0.8_DNA | ecosystem: Environmental > Aquatic > Marine > Coastal | place: USA: Chesapeake...
GGCGAAGCTTCAACATTTAGAAAAGAAGAGCCAGATGCCAGTAAAGATACTACTGAGAATCCCAAAGAAGTTACTCCAAATAGAATAATTGCAATATATCCCGGTCGTTTTCATCCCTTTCACAAAGGCCACAAGTCTGCATACGATGCATTAGTTTCTAGCTTTGGAAAAGAAAATTCATTTATCTTTACATCAAATAAAGTAGAAATACCAAAATCTCCATTTACATTTAAAGAAAAAGTGATTATGATGAATGCTGCTGGTGTTGATACTACAAAAGTGTTTCAAACACGCTCTCCATATAAAGCAGAAGAAGTATTGAAACAATTCCCAGCAGTTGATATGAGCAAAACAATATTGGTTTATGGTGTTTCTCAAAAAGATATGGATGAAGACCCAAGATTTGCATTCACACCAAAAAAAGATGGTACTCCAAGTTATTTACAGAGATATCAAGATGGTGTAGAGCTACAAACAATGGATAAAACTGGATACGTTACAGTAGTTCCTACAGTAACATTTAATGTATTAGGAAAACCAGCAAGTTCAGCTTCAGAGCTTCGTACTCAATTTTCATCATTGGATGAAGAGGGACAAAAACAATTTATTACTGATTTATATGGGAAATATAGTCCAGAAGTACATCAGATATTTAAGCAAAAACTTTTAAGTACAGCTACTCCGATATCAGAATCATTTTTAAATGATGTATTAAGAATAGTATTAGAAATGAGCGGTGCAGGAGTTGGTAGTATGGAAGCTCCACAATCTACAATAGATTTGTCACAATCAAAAAAAGTTGTATCAAAGTCTGATATGCAAACCGTATCGATGAACGAATTAATGCCAGAGATAAACAAAAGATTGAAGGCACTACAAGGAAATTAAAAAATGAACGCTAACAAAGAAGAGATTAAATTACGTCAAGTTATTCGTCAAGCAATTAGAATTAATCAAAATAGAATGATTAATGAGCAAAAGAAAAAACTTGCAGAAGAACAAAAATTAAGATTAATTATTAGAAAATTATTATCAGAAGCAGCAGAAGACCAACCAAAACACGAATCTACTGGTATTAATGTTCTTGAAGATTTATTAAAAAAGATTATACCTGTTTTACAAACAGATTTCAAAATTTTAACAACATCAGAAGAGCAAAGAAATTCGTTTAGAGCGCACATTCTTAATGCAGTACAAAACTTACTTTCTACAGAATATATGTATGCAGTATCTGGTGTTGATAATTTAGCAGAATCTAAGCTTACAATTACTGATGATGATAAATTTATAGATATCGATAAAGATAAAAAGAAAGAAGAAGAAGAGGCTAAAAAAGCTGAAGAAGAAACACCAGAAAAGAAATTTACTAAAGGTCTAGAGGGGCAAAATCTCGATACTACTGGTCGCAATATGGCGATGCAAACTTATAAGAAAATTGAGAGAGCGATTGTTGATTCTTATTCGCTTCTTGATGATAAAAAAGATAGAGGATTGTTCTATGATTATTTAATCACAAACTTAAAGCTTTATTTTGATAAGTTTGAAGAAGAAATGTCACCAATGCCTCAAGCAGAACCAACAACACCAGAATATGAAGCTGAAAAGAAACGCAAGGAAGATGAAGATACTGGAACTGCTCAACCATTGGATATGTAATGCCTCAATGGCATCGTAAACAAATATCTGGCAAGAAAGGAGTATATTTTAAATATTCCTTTCTTGATTCTTTAAGAAAACAAAATAAATCAAATGAAGAATTTGAATTTATGCTTAATAATCTTACATTAGAAGAATTAATAGCAATGAAGCTAGAATTATCTGGTAAGATGCTAAATGGAAAGCTTTCTGGTATGACATTGTGGAGAGCTATTCCATTTATCGCAAGACAAGCAATGTTAAGATTTGCTATGTCAAATACTACTAGCAAATATGATGCTTCTACGTTATTGGGAATGACTTTTGAGAGTTATTTGCAATCTCTAAAGAAATATAATATAGAATAAACTAATTATTTGAAGGAATTATATATGAGTGTAACAGAACAACAAAAGCGTGTAATTAACAACGTTTTGTGTATATTTGAAACTGGTCGTTTACCAAGTAGAGAATCCTATTCTACTTGCTCTATTCTGAACGATGGAGCGGGTATATCATATGGAAAACATCAATGTACTGATAAGTCTGGTACACTAGATATCGTGTGCAAGAAATATATTGAATTAAATGGTCAATATGCTCAAGAATTAAGCACCTATATGGTTCACTTAATGTCCAATGAATCTGCTAGATATAATTCTGATAGAAGTAAATACCCTTCATGGTTAGTGTCGTTGATAAATCTTTTAAAAGTTGCTGGTGCAGACCCGATAATGCAAAGAGCGCAAGATGAAATATTTGATTCTCATTATTGGGCTACTGCTGTTAAACATGCAGAAAATATTGGTTTGCAAACTGCACTAGGATATTTAATATGTTACGATAGCACCATTCATTCTGGTCCTGCTGGTGTGAGGATAATTCGTAACTTATTCCCCCAGAAATCTCCAGTAAATGGTGGAGATGAAAAAGAATGGTGTTTGGCCTATATTAATGCAAGAAGAAATTGGCTTTTAAGTAGTCAAAATGAACTTGTAAGAAGAACTATTTATAGAATGGATGCGTTTAAAGCTATTGCTGATGCAAATAACTGGGAACTTAATACTCCCATGACTGTCCGTGGAGTTAAAATTCCGTAATGAAAATAAAGATAAAAGAATCTAAACAAAAAAAGAAACTTAAAGAAGCAATTGTAATTGATAACGTACCAAATTCTTTGAGTTCTGGTATTGTTAAAACTTCATTTTTAGCAGAGTTGTTTAGATTTTTTCATTTAAGCTCTTTTTCTCTTCACAAATCAAAAGATACATTTACATTTAATCCAAGAGTCACAAGTAGACCCTACGAAGACTCAGATTCTTTTGTAATCGAAGACAATTTCACACCGCGTATTTCTTTGGCTACTTCTATTGAAGATGCTACAGAGGCTTTAGTTGCAAGTGAAAGCGAACATTATTATGTATATGCTAGTGATATTGAATCAGAATTGGGAGATGAAATACCCGAATCTGAACTTATTCATTTACCAGTACAAATGATAAAGTGTAAACAAGATTTATCAACAGATGATAACGAATATGGTCCACATTTTAATATGGTAAAATATTTAGCCGCTAAAAAATTAATACCAAAGAAAAAAAGAAACGAAAGAGAAATTGATTATTTTCAAAGAACTGATGCTACAGCTTATTCTTCCCCAGATATGTTACCAGCAGAACATAAGAATAAATTTTTTGCATGTGTACCAGATTCTGAGGAAACTAATGAATATTGGTCTACAACCGATACAAAAATGTATTATTTAGGCACACATTATGCAAATAGTGGAGTTGTACGTCTTTCTGCACATGGTAAAAGATTAGTTCGTGCTATCATGAAAGACCAAGGATATGATATTCCTTAAAAAATTCCTTGACACATAAAATATATGTGTTAAGATTCTTTTATCGTTGGGGTGTCGTTCAACGGTAGGACAGCGGACTTTGAATCCGCGAATAAAGGTTCGATTCCTTTCACCCCATCCATTTATAATAAAACAGACTATTTATTCCAAAAGGAATAATCATTTTATGAACATAACAAAAGAATATTTAACTAAATTAATCAAAGAAGAACTAGAAAAAATAGTAGAGAAAAACGTAAGAGAATTAGACGTTATTCCGGGTAACACTCAATCTAGTCATAAGATTGGTAATAACAATAAGATAGTATTGTCTAAACGTGTCAATACATCAAACAATAAAGTAAGCTACATTGTAGCTCTTGTTGAAGGTACTGGAAAAGACGAGTCATTAACAATGTATAGAAAAGAATTTAAAAATGAAAAAGAAGCCAAACAATTTTATGATAGTTTAGTAAAGATTAATAATTTAAAACAAATAATTAAATCTTTTAAGGATAAGCAAGAAAAAACAAAAGAAGGTAAAAATGAGTCATAAAGCAGCACACAGTCATGGTCGTCGTAGACGTAAATTAGGTTCCAAAAAGCGTAGAGCGCGTAAACTTCGTAGATAATTTAAATAAATCCTCCTATTTATTATTAGATGGGAGGATTTATAATTGGTATATGTCATCGATATAATAACGTTTATAGATGGTAAGACTATAATTAATGGTATTAAAAAAGATTCTATGGGTGTTGAATACGGATATATGTTAGATTTCTCCTCTATTGAGGAATTAGAAAAAGCAATGCGTAAAAGATGGGATATAAAAGGTAATATTAAGATTATTAAAAATGGTATACAAATTGGAGTATTAGATGGGAGCTTATGATACGGTGTGTGTTTCGGGTGGATTCGACCCAATTCACAAAGGCCACGTTAGAATGATATTAGAGGCCGCACAATTTGGTGATGTGGTTGTAATTGCCAATTCAGATGAATGGCTTATTAGAAAGAAAGGTAAATTTTTTATGTCATGGGACGAAAGGGCTGAAATTCTTGGCTCTATCAAAGGTGTGGTAAAAGTAGTTAAGGCCAAGGATGATGATGGTACAGTATGTGAAAGTCTTAAAGAATTAAAGCCAACTTATTTTGCTAATGGTGGTGATAGAAAAGATTATAATACACCAGAAGGAGAATTGTGTAATCAACTTGGCATTACTATGCTTTGGGGTATTGGAGGAGATAAAATTCAATCTTCTTCTTGGTTATTAGAAAAAAACAAAGAGTAAAAAACTTCTTGACATTAGTTTAGAAGTGGATATAATAATAGAGTTCAAGGAAAGGTGACCGAGTGGTTTATGGTAGCGGTCTTGAAAACCGTCGTTGGCTAATACCCAACCGTGAGTTCAAATCTCACCCTTTCCGCCACTATGCTATATAAAATTATTGATGTATTATTTTCCATTTTTATGGAAATCTTGCTTAATAAAGAGTATTTTTATACTTTTATGGCTATTTATGTTGCCCTTTTAATGGGTTTTAGTTATTTACTATATAAAATGGAGAAAAAAGATGATTAGCTTACTTTTTGCAATTCTTATTGGTTGCACCGCTGCAAAAGAAGATTCTAGCGGCGCAGATAGCGTTTCTGACTCAGCTCAAGTTGCTGAATAATTTAATTTTAAAAAGGAAATATAAAATGTTTACACTTATTCTTGCTGCACTCATTGCTTGCTCACCTTCAACCTCAACACCAGCAGAGGCAAGCCCAGCAACCACAACCACAGTTACTACAGAGGTTGTTGCAACCGAGGCTACTACTACCGAGGTAACAGATAATGCAACACCAACTGCTGTTAATGACCAGATTACTGATTCTGTTACTCAAACAGCCCCTACCACAACTGTAAATGGTTCCGTAGCCCCAACTACACCAGCAACAACTACTACTAGCGCAAAGTAATAAAGTAGATTAAGATTCCTATTGTTCCCCACGGCTCCCAACCGTGCAATCTGTGAAAGTCAGATGGTCAATAGGAATTTTTTTATTTAAAAAGGAGCAAAATGCGTACCGAAACCCGTCGTGAGCGATATAATGAGAAGATTGCAAATGGATTTGTTACAAACTTCCCAATTTCTTTGTGTGCTATTAATTTTCAATGTGATGAAAATCTGGCATATCTGATTCGCACCGCTGCTTGTTTTGGTTCAGAAAATCTGCATGTTATTGGCTCTCTTCCAAATTATGAGGAATTGCGTAGAAAGTCTGGCACTCTCAATCATTATGTGAACATGCATCAATATTCAACACCTTCACAATTCCTTGATTATGCACGCCAGACAAGAATGAAAGTCATTTCAGCGGAGCTTGATAATGAAGCCAAGAACATTCATACTTATGATTTTGTTGATGCTATTGCTCGTTATGGACATATTTGTATTGTAGTTGGAAATGAGACTACAGGAGTTCCAGCAGAAATTTTGGCTAATAGTGAAAAACTTTATATTCCCATGCCCGGTGCTGGATTTTGCCTAAATACTAGCCAAACTGCTAATATTATGATGTATGAAGCCGTAAAGCAGCTAGGTCAAAAGGTTGCCCTCAAAGTTCGCCGTGGTTATGATACAGCCGTCTTACACGATTAAAGACTACTTACATAGCCAAAGGAGGAACAGGCATGTTATTATTTCTACTTTTTGCTTGCACACAGCAAGTCAAAAACGAGATTATGGATACAGGACAATGTGAGCTTTCGGTAGTTGAACACGCTATTGGTTTATCTGATAAACAATTGCAAGTCGCAGATACTATTGAAACTGAACTTGATGAAATGGAAATCCCAGATAATATCATTGCTGCTGCTATAGTAAATGCAGTTGCGGAAAGTGGATTAAACCCAGATGCTATAGGTGATAATGGAAAGGCAGTTGGCGCATTTCAATTACACAAAAAAGGATTGGGACACGATTTAACAATAGATGAAAGAAAGAATGTATTTACAAATACAAATATAGTAGGAATTCAAATATTGCGTAATAGCAAGTTGCTTGAATTAGAACAACAATTAGCATCTATACCAGAATTAACACAAGTTTTTGCAGAAGAGATTATGAGGCCATCTAATATTGAAGAGCAAAAACTTCATAGAGCTAAAATAGCATCAAAAATATTCCCTAAAAGACTTTAAGGTATTGACAAGTATTTATCTCCAGATTACTATTTAATTGTATTCAGAGAGATAAATGGCTAAAAAAACTTACGTCTTAGATACAAGCGCACTAATCACAGATACTGATTGTGTAAATGGATATGGTAATAATGATATTCTTATTCCAATCAAAGTATTGGAAGAATTAGATAAACACAAAAAACGCCAAGATTTGGTGGGAGCGAGTGCAAGAACTGTTATTCGGTTCTTGGACTCGCTTCGTACTAAAGGCTCGTTGTATGAAGGAGTTAGGTTAGGCAAAGGAAAAGGTGTTCTTAGGGTTAAGGGATATAATCCAAACATGCAATTCCCACCAGAACTTGATTTAGATGTGCCAGACCATCAAATCTTGGCAGTAGCCCTAAGTGAAAAAACAGATAGTAGAAAAGTTATTGTTGTATCAAACGACATTAATATGAGAGTCGTTTGTGATTCTATTGGTATGGAATCCGAAGATTGCAATCCAGAGAAAGTAGTAGAGTCTGGTTCAAGTTTGTTTCACGGATTTACTGATATTTTAGTAGATGATGAATTTATTGACAGATTCTACGCAAATGAAAGAATGGAGTTACCAGAACAAAAAGAAAAATTGTATCCAAATCAATATTTGATGCTTATTTCTTCTTATGATAATAAAAAAACTGCATTAGCTAAATATATTGGTCCAAATCAACCATTAGCTAAATTAGTACAATTTGGAAAGAAAGGCATATTTGGAATTAAACCAAGAAATAAAGAACAAAATTTTGCTCTTGATATGCTTATGAACCAAGACGTTCCATTGGTTTCTATAGTTGGTAAGGCTGGTTGTGGAAAAACAATGCTTGCAATTGCTGCTGGATTAGAGCAAACAGTAGGTTCAATTGATAACAAATATTCTCGTTTGATTGTTTCTCGTCCAGTTCAACCAATGGGTAAAGATATTGGTTTCTTGCCCGGAACATTAGAAGAGAAAATGTCTCCTTGGCTTCGTCCAATTCAAGACAACTTGCAATTCCTTCTTGGTAATGATAAAATTACACTTGAAATGTATATGCAAAAAGGTGTTATTGAAGTTGAGGCTATTACCTATATCCGTGGACGCTCGATAGCCAACGCCTACATCATTATAGACGAGGCACAGAACTTATCCATGCATGAGATTAAAACTATTATCACTCGCGTTGGAGAGAATTCTAAGGTGGTTCTAACGGGCGATATAGAGCAGATTGATAACGTATATGTAGACGAGACAACAAATGGTCTTACATACGTTGCAGAGAAATTTAAGCCATATGATTTGGCTGGGCATGTTACATTAATGAACGGCGAACGTTCTAAGGTCGCCACACTTGCATCAAAGATATTATAAGAGGTTAAAATGTCAGATAATGTATTAGAAAACTTAGTAGAAGCTGAAAATCCTATGAAGGAATGGCTTGTACAATATGTGGGAGAGAAATATAATCCAGAGAATAAAGAAATTACAGTACAAATGATAGTAAATGCTATGGCTGATGAATTTCCAGATTTTGTATTAGCTCTCGCACAAGAGAACTTTATTCGTGGCTACCAACAAGCATTATATGATGTAGATTATGGGCCATTAAAGAATGGTACAACAAATGAGCAAACAGTCGATAATTAATTATATTAAAGAAAATACGGAAAAATCAAAAAAAAATATGAAAGAATATAAATTTATTAATGGAATAGATGTATTTGTTAAGGATGAATTTCCACCAGATGTTAATTTAGCTAATGTGCTAAATAAATTAAAGAAGTCTGTTCCAAACCATTTATTTTCTGGGGTTGATGTTATCTATGTAGGACAATTTGATAAATTAAAGAAAAAAGCATTTAATGCTGCATTTATGGATGGTGCAATTTATATATCAAACAAACAAATGTCTGAAGAGGAAGTAATAGAGGACTTTGTTCATGAATTAGGACACTCTATTGAAGAAATAACAAATTTTGATATTTATTCTGATGAAACAATAAATGATGAATTTTATTCTAAAAGAATGAAGTTGAAAGAAATGTTAAATGCAAATGGATATCAAACAAATGGATATAATTTTGAAAACATAGAATATGATGAAAAATTTGATATGTATTTGTATGAAGAAATTGGATATCCCATCTTGACAACATTAACTATGGGTCTTTTCTGTTCTCCATATGGCGCAACATCGGTTAGAGAATACTTTGCTAATGCTTTTGAACATTATTTTATGAAAAGCCCACAATATGTAAAAAAACTTTCACCGTCAGCATATAAGAAAGTTGTTCTGTTAACAACGCCAGATTATTTTGAAGATATTTCCTATTGACCTTAGAATGATAGTATGTTATTCTTAGATACAATCTGGAAGGTAATATGAGTTCTCATATCTCATTCTCCGAACTTAAGGTTTGGGATGAATGTTCTTTTAAGCACAAGCTTCAATATGTTGACAAAATCAAGGTTTTTAATTCTAACGAATATACTGTATTTGGAACCGCTATTCACGAAACTAATGAGCGGACACTACTGAAAGAAATCGATAAGGAAAAGGCTTATGAGTATTTTCTTGAGGTTTTTGACAGGGAAGTGTCCGCTATTAGTATTTTGAATAATGATAAGTCCGAAAAGCTTGTTAGTGAAATGAAAACACAAGCTAAAGGCATTCTCGCAGATGTTTATCCTGCTATGGAAAAGTATTTTGGTGAGTATGAGGTAATATCAACCGAAGAAACTCTTATGGAAAAGATTAATAATCTTGATTTTGAGTTCTTCTTCAAAGGATTTATCGATGCGGTAATTAAGACTACCGATGGTAAGTACCATATTATCGATTGGAAGACTTGTAGTTGGGGCTGGGATATTCAGAAGAAGACCGCCCCTATGACTACCTATCAGCTTACATTTTATAAGCAATATTTTGCCCAAAAGCATGGCATTGACCCAGATATGATTGAAACACACTTTGCTCTTCTAAAGCGTACTGCAAAAAAGAGCCAAGTTGAACTATTCAAAGTATCTAGTGGAGAAAAAAAGACAAAAAATGCTAATACCCTCTTGACAAGAGCTATTATGAACATTAATAGTGGCAAGTATGTAAAAAATAAGCTTGCTTGTTCAAATTGTGAGTTTAAAAATACAGAACATTGTCCAAAATAGGAATCACATGGATAAAAAAATTAAGATTTTGACTCTTTCTGACCACCCATTTAGCCCTAGTGGTGTTGGTACACAAACTAAATATATTATCGAGGGTATGTTAGCTACTGGCAAGTATAAATTCTTGTCTTTAGGTGGTGCTATTAAACACAATGATTATAGACCCCAAAAGACTGAACAATGGGGTGATGATTGGGTTCTAGTACCAGTTGATGGTTATGGAAACCAAGATATGATTCGCTCAATTATGCGTACAGAAAAACCAGATATCATTTGGTTTATGACAGACCCACGTTTTTGGGGCTGGTTATGGACTATAGAGAACGAAATTAGACCAAATGTTCCAATGGTTTACTATCATGTTTGGGACAACTATCCATATCCAACATTCAATCGCAAGTTCTATCTTTCTAACGACTATATAGCGACTATTTCAAAAGTAAGTGATGATATCGTTAGAACAGTAGCACCAGAGGTTCCAACTCAATACGTCCCACACGCTGTAGATACAAATATCTTCCGCAGATTACCTCAAGAAGAGATTTCAAAATTTAAAAAGGAAAATCTTAAGATTGAAGATGATAGATTCGTATTCTTCTGGAACAACCGCAATGCTCGTCGTAAGCAATCTGGTTCGCTTATCTGGTGGTTCTCTGAATTCCTAGATAAAGTAGGACACGACAAAGCTACTCTTGTAATGCATACGGACCCCAAAGATGTACATGGGCAAGACCTCCATGCAATTATGAAAGACAGAGGATTATTAAACAGACAAGTTCTTATTTCAGAACAAAAAGTACCACCACAAAACCTTGCATACTTCTATAACGCAGCAGATGCTACTATCAATATCTCAGATGCAGAAGGCTTTGGTCTTGCTACTCTAGAATCGCTTGCATGTGAGACACCAATTATAGTTAATAAAACTGGTGGTCTACAAGAGCAAGTTAGAAAGGATGATAATCTTTATGGTATTGAGATTGAACCAGCTTCTAGAGCGGTTATAGGTTCACAAGAAGTACCATTTATCTATGAAGATAGACTTTCTAGAGAACAAATGATTGGAAGCTTAGAACAATTTATATCTATGCCAAAAGAGCATTGGAGAAAAGTTGGTGTTGCTGGTCGTCAGCATGTTATAGATAATTATAACTTTCAAAATTTCATTTCACAATGGGATGCAATCTTTACAGAAGTTCACAACAAACACGGCTCTTGGCCTAACAAAGCTTATAAAGCTTGGAATCTAAAGGTGGTTTAATATGAAAAAGAAAATCTTAGTAAATGGTCCTGCGTTAACGCGCTCTGGTTATGGAGAGATGGCTAGATTTGCTCTTCGTGCTTTAAAGAGTCGAGAGGATGTATTCGATATTTACCTAAACTCAACCGCTTGGGGACAATGTGGTTGGATTCATGAAGATACGGAAGAAAGGGCGTGGATTGATTCTATAATTGGAAAAACTCATGCCAATAATCAATCTGGTGGTCAGTATGATATGTCAATTCAAATTTCTATTCCAAATGAATTCAAACAACTTGCTCCAGTTAATATAGGCTATACTGCTGGTATTGAAACAACTAAAATCTCTCCTCATTGGATTCAACCATCTAATCAGATGAATAAAATTATTGTATTATCTGAGTTTGGTAAAAAAGGATTTGATAATGGTGTTTATACAGCAAGAAACGAGACTACGGGACAACAGATTGAGGGTTTTAAAGTTAGTTCACCTGTCGTTCCAGTAGGATTTCCTGTTCGCAGAATTGATGGTGCGGAATTAGATTTACAATTACAAACTGATTTTAATTTTATTACTGTTGCTCAAGCGGGACCACGAAAGAATCTAGGAAATACAATTCTTTGGTTCTTGGAAGAATTCAAGAATGATGCAAATGTTGGATTAATCTGCAAAACACATCTTGGTGGTGCTTCCGAAATAGATAGAGAAAATGTCGAGACACAACTAAAGAGCATCACTAATAATTTCAAAGACGCAAAATGCAAGGTATACTTACTTCACGGCGATATGAGCGAAGCTGAAATGGCTAGCCTATATACGCATCCAAAAGTTAAAGCTCTAGTATCTCTATCTCATGGTGAGGGTTTTGGTCTTCCAATCTTTGAAGCAACATATTATGGACTACCAGTAATTACTACCGATTGGTCTAGCCAAACAGATTTCCTTTATTGTCCAAATAAAGAAGGCAAAACAAAACCTCATTTTGTAAGAGTAGACTTTACGCTGCAACCAGTACAAAAAGAAGCAGTATGGCCCGGAGTAATTGAGAAAGAGACTATGTGGGCATTCCCTGTTGGTATATCAGCAAAAATGCAAATGAGAGAAGTTTATAAGAATCATGATAGATTCCGTAGTCAAGCAAAAAGATTGATGGAACATAATATAAAAGTATTTACAGAACAAGCTATGTATGATAAGTTTGTAAATGAAATTATTCCATTTATAAGTTTATTTGATTTTAAAAAGGTAAATTAAGATGAAAACTGCTTTAATAACAGGTGTTACAGGACAAGATGGTTCTTACTTATCTGAACTTCTTCTCAATAAAGGCTACAAGGTTGTAGGATTAGTTCGCAGGACTGTATCCTCAAATCATGAGAAATATAAAAATATTTCTTCCTGCTTATCAAACCCAAATTTTATATTAGAATCTGGCGACATTACCGATAGTGCTTCTTTGTGGAGAATTGTAGAAAAACATAAACCAGATGAAATATATAATCTTGCTGCTCAATCTCATGTTGGAGAATCCTATTTATCTCCAATAAGTACTGCTCAAATAGATGCAATTGGACCATTAAATTTTTTGGAAATAATTAAAAGTATTAATCCAAAAATTCGTTTTTATCAAGCATCAACATCTGAAATGTTTGGTGATTTACCCGGACCACAAAGCGAACAAACACCATTCTCGCCAGTATCTCCATATGCTTGTGCTAAAGTATTTGCACACAATATTACGGCTACTTATCGTAAATCTTATGGGCTTTATGTTTGTTCTGGTATTTTATTTAATCATGAGTCTCCTCGTCGGGGAGAAAATTTTGTAACACGTAAGATTACTAAAGCGGCTGCTCGTATTAAACTTGGAAAGCAAGATGTATTAGAACTTGGTAATATTGATACGTATCGTGATTGGGGATATGCCGGAGATTATGTAGAAGCTATGTGGCTTATGTTGCAGCAAAACCAAGCACAAGATTATGTTATTTCTACTGGAGAAACACATACAGTAAGAGAGTTTGTCAATTTAGTATTTGATTATGCAGGTTTAAATATAAATTCACAAATGAAAATTAGTCAAGCGTTATTTAGACCTCATGATGTACCGCATCTTTTAGGCGATTCATCGAAAGCAAGAGAAGAATTAGGTTGGAAGCCAAAAGTAGATTTAAAAGCATTAGCACATATGATGTATGATTCAGATTTGGAAGAAGAGAGTTCGACCAATGAATGAAAAAATATTGATTGTTAATTTTGGTGCTTTTGGGGATATTATAAATTCCACTCCAATAGCCAAGCATTATAAAACATTAAATAAAAACAATATTGTAAAATGGATAACAAGAAACAAATATGCAGATATATTAAAAAATAATGATTTTATAGACGATGTTTTGACAATTGAAGAAGGTACTTTACCAGATGATTATGTAGCAATAACACATAAAACAAGAAATCTAATACATCACGTATTTAATAAAGAATATAAAATTATATATTCTGCTCCATATATGTCTCCAAAATACGATGGAACTTCAAGAAGTACATTGCTGCAAATAACTAAAGATGAATGCAGTACTATAGATAACTGGTCGTGCGACTTCATACCATCAATCAAAATAGGTGATTCACACATTCAAGAATCAAGGCAATTCTCAGAATCACTAAATGGAGATAAAAAAGTACTAGTAGAATATGAATCTTTTTCTGCACAAAGTCCATTTAATGAAAAAGCTGCCAGATTAATCTGTGAAAAACTAAATAATAAAAATTATGATTTAGTTTTTTCTGGTAAATTAAAACCAAATTATTTTCATAATTTAAAAAATGATTATAAAATTAATATTAATCATTATTCTGGCTCATTTCTATCAAATGCTGAATTATATAATACAGTAGACTATTATATTGGCTGCTCTTCTGGTATAACGTGCCTAACTCATATAGATTATTGTAATGACTCCATACCAAGAGTAGAATTATGTAATGGCCCACATTGGTCAACTTTAGCTTATACACATATGAAAAATAAAAAAATTGTATATAATATGGAAGACTTTTCAAATGCACTTGATGGAATTATAATATGATAGAAGTAAAAAAAATTAATTATGAAGAAAATAAAAAAGATTTGATAGATTTCTTTAATAATTGTGGAATTGCTAAACAAACTTTTACATATTTTGATAAAAGAGAATTTTCAATCATTAAAAATCATTTAGTAAATTTTATGGCTTTTGATGTTGAAAAAAATATTCCAATAGGTTATAGTCATTTGGAAAGTGAAAATGATATTATTTGGTTTGGAATATGTGTTTCTGATGGATATCGTGGTAAGGGCTTAGGAAACCTAATAATGAAACAAACATTAGAATATGCAAAAAATAAATCTGTGAAAGAAATTTGGCTTTCTGTTTATAAAGATAATATTCCTGCTATTTCATTATATGAAAAAATGAAGTTTAATATAGTAAAGGAAAATGAAAAAAGTTATTTTATGAAATTGGAGTTATAACATGGCTGATACACTTGGTAGTCTTATTGATAAGTTGATTACAATTGATATGAAAATGTGGAATAATCAAGAACTTCTTTATAAGATTCGTCGTATGTCTTACGAAGAATATAAACAAGAATATTTTCAATCAGAAACTGGCGCAGAAGATTTATGGCAATGTCTTAAAAAAGCATGTGATTTAAATGTTCAAAGAAACCAATTAATTGATGAAGTAGACCAAAAAATAATTGAAATTGTTGAACATGCAACAAGTGGTAAGGAACTTGATGATGGTAAATTTATTCAACGTAAGCACAAAACATATTAGGTGAAATTATGCAATATCCTTGGCAACATACAGACTCTAGTTTGAGTATTGAATTACTTAAAAGCAATATGAGTGACTATTTTATCGAAACTGGTACGAATACTGGATTTGGTGTTTTAAAAGCTCTTGAAGCTGGTTTTAAACATATTATATCTATCGATATAGAAGATGAATTTGTTGTAAATGCAAAAAGTAGATTCAATGAAGAGCTATACCCACAGATAAAGTTTGATTTTTGGCATGGTGATTCTGGTGTTTTAATGCCACAAATGATTAGTGAAATTAAAACACCTGCTACTTTTTGGCTTGATGGTCACTCTTTTCATCAAATACCACTTTTAAAAGAACTTGAAGCAATTAGAAATCATCATATTAAAGAGCATATTTTGTTGATTGACGATGTTAGAATGTTCAATACTCACGAATGGGATAATGTTGGACACTCTAATATTGTTGATTTGGTAAAATCAATAAATAAAAACTATAAAATCACATATTACGATTCTTATAATGGTAAAAACGATATTTTAATTGCAAAAGTATAAATCATGTTTACAATAAAAGATTTCTTTAATCAGTATTTTATTGACGGTATTGACCAGATATCAGCCAATACTTATTGTATAAATAATGAAAACATTAATACAGTTCTTGAAGAATATTATAACAAAACAGAAAATTTAATAAAAAACTTAGAACAAATAAAGTATGAAATAACAGAAGTTTTAAAGTTTCATCCAGATGAAACAATTGTGTTACTAGAATATGCTGGTATTGGCGATGCTTTTCATACAAAATTGGTCATTCAACATATTGAAAATAAATATAAAAACATAGTTTGGATTACTAATAATATAATAAAAGATTTGTTTAAAAATCATAAAAACCTCACCATATTTGATAATAAAATAGACAATAAAATCAGATACCCAGAAGTTTTGTTAACTCCAACATATTTATCCTTTATTGATAAATGTTTTAGAGCAATTTTTAATGAATTTGATAATAAATTAGATATATCTTATAATATCACTATATCACACAGACTTTGTTCGCAAAAAAAAGAACAAAAAACATTTGACCAACATTATTATGATATTTTTGGAATACAAAGAGATTTTTCAATAAAACACAATATTCTTCATGAAGACAAAATAGAAATAAATAATGAAAAGCCAATAATAGCTTTTGAACATTGTTCTCGCTCCTTCCGTCATTTAACCAATATTGAAGCATATTCAAAAATTGTAGATTTATTAAATTTTAAATATAATATTTATTTATTAGGAAGTATTGACGACCCATATATAAAAAATACTATTGACTTTCGTGGAAAATCATTATATGATTGTATATCAATAATAAAAAAGGCCGATATTTTTATAGGAAGAAATAGTGCAAATCAATTATTGACAGTTTTTAAACCAAATATAGATATAATTGAGTTAGATACTACAAATAATATATTTCAATCTTGTAGATATGTTGATAAACCAATTCTTTCTATTTCTACTAGAAACAATATAGATTATATTAATATGATAAAAGAGAGAATAAAAAATGATTAGAATTTATGAACCATTAATAACACAGAAAACTAAAGATTATGCATTAGATGCAATTAATTCTGGTTGGATTTCATCACAGGGCGAATATATAGAAAAAGCATCTGCAAAACTTAAACAAATATTAAAAACTGACAACCTTTTTCTTATAAGTAATGGTACTACAGCTACTCATTGTGTATCAAAAGCTATTAATTTAAAATATCCACTAATTGATAAACTTATTGTACCAAACAACGTATATGTTGCAGCGTGGAATAGTTTTTTGCTTGATAAAACTTATAAAAATCTTGTTTCTGTTGATTGTGATTTAGAAACATGGAACTATGATATTCCAAAACTAGAGGCTTTGCTTGATATCACCGACTTAAATACTACTGCTTTGTTGATAGTTCACAATCTTGGTAATATTATTGATGTACCAGCTTTAAAACTTAAGTATCCAAAATTGGTAGTCGTTGAAGATAATTGCGAAGGCTTATTTGGTAAATATGGTGAACACTACTCTGGTACTAAAAGTTTTTCATCCTCAGTTTCATTCTTTGGTAATAAAAATATTACTTCTGGTGAGGGTGGTGCAGTAATTGTTAATGATTCTGATACTTTAGATTATTTGCGTTCTTTTATTAGCCAAGGAACAACGTTGAAAAGATTTGTTCACGATAAAATTGCTCATAATTATAGAATGACAAATGTTCAAGCAGCATTGTTATATGGACAACTTGAAAGTTTGGAAGAAATTTTGGCAATCAAGAAAAATATATTTGATAAATATACGGATGGATTTTCTGATTCAAAAAAAATACACCCACAAAAAATAGTTGAAAATACAAAACATGCTAATTGGATGTTTGGAATCAGATTTGAATCAGATAAGGATTATGAAATAGTTTCTAAACAATTTATGGATGCTGGTATCGAAACAAGACCAATGTTTTATTGCTATACAGAGCATAAATATTTAAATCACCTTATTGCATCGCATGATAAAAATGATAATGCCATTAAGCTTAATCAAAAAAGTATTGTATTACCTAGTCACCCATTGTTGACAAATGAGCAAATTGATTATATAATAAAAACTACAAAAATTATTTTAGGAGAATAAATGACACTTTCAAACCAAGCATTGGGCGCAATTATGATAGCATTACAAAAATCTCTTATGGAACAATCCGATATTGTACCAGTACTTAAGGGATTTGAATTGGTAGAATCGGATGAAGGTTTAATTATTACTAATCCACCAGTTCTTCATTTAGATAATTTAGAAGAATAATATGCCAAGA
>Ga0129333_10002292_pt1 | contig 17754 bp, 13 predicted proteins | sample CPB6_08_DNA_FD_94474 | JGI IMG/M metagenome (GOLD analysis project Ga0129333, IMG submission 94474) | Freshwater to marine salinity gradient microbial communities from Chesapeake Bay, USA - CPBay_Sum_0.6_0.8_DNA | ecosystem: Environmental > Aquatic > Marine > Coastal | place: USA: Chesapeake...
CATTACAGCTCTCTTAACTACGTTTGCCATTTTAAGAAATTAACACATGGACTCTATTCAAGAAGACGAAATATCGCTGAAAGAACTCTTGCAAAAACTTACCGAATGGGTTCGGTTTTTGCTTTCCAAATGGCTTATTATACTATGTGTGGCCGTATTGGGTGCCGGTATCGGCTTTTACAAGGCCTATTCGACCATTCCTACCTATACAGCCAGAATATCCTTTGTGGCAGAGGGGGGAGGATCCTCAGGCAGCACCCTAGCGTCATTGGCAGGGCAGCTGGGCTACGATTTTGGAGGCAGCTCTTCCGGAGCCAGTATGTTCTCGGGTGAGAACCTCCTTATGTTTTTAAAAAGCGAAGGGCTTATACGCGAAACATTGCTTTCTCCCTACGACAGTAGCGCAACAATGACCCTCGCTGATAAATATGCCAATTTCGAGAGCCTTCAAGATGCTTGGAAACAAAGCAAAAATATCGGAACCGTCAACTTTGCTGCTTTTACCGGCACGGATTTACCCAGAAAAGAAGATAGTTTATTGCAATCACTCATTGCTTCTGTTAGCACCTCGCTCAGTGTCAGCAGACCAGACAAGAAGGCCTCTTTTGTAGAGGTGAAACTGACCAGTAAAGACGAGCTATTCAGCAAAATCTTTGTCGAAAGACTGGTAGCTACCGGAACACAGCGATATATCACTTCCAAGACCAAGGTAAAAGCCGATAATGTGGCTCTTTTACAAAGACGAGCTGATAGTCTGGGAGCTTTATTGAATAATACCACCTTCAGTGCAGCGGCTTCACAGCAGATATTGGTCGATGTAAATCCGGCTTTGCGTACCGCACCGGTCAATGCCGAGATCTCTACCCGTCAAAAAATGATGCTGGCTACTATTTTTGGTGAGGTCACCAAGAACCTCGAGCTGGCCAAGTTCTCGCTGAGCCAGGAGACACCGGTGATACAGGTGGTGGACAAAAGTTATCTGCCCCTGAAAAAAGAGAAACCTGGTAAGCTCAAAAATTTAGTACTTGGCGGTTTCCTCGGCGGATTTCTTACCATTTTGTTTTTATTGGGCCGTCGCTGGTACCAACAAATAATGCGGTCATAAAATTTATCGATACACAACTACTAAAGCAGTTAATTGCTGATGGTTAAAAAGTTTTTTATACTCTTAGTCCTTTTTCTGCCGCTGCTCGCGGGAGCACAGCAAGACCTTTTGCGCATGCAAGATCTTTCCCGCATGCGGGTCGATCTGCTTACCGACGAAGATGTGCTTCGTGTAAAACAACAGTTGGTGGCCAATAAACTTACCATCGATCAGGTAAGACCGCTCCTGCTCAACAAGGGACTTTCGGTAACCGAATACGAAAAGCTAAGCCAACGCTTACAAACTGCCATAACGCGCCCTAGTACCACCAAGGGGCGTTATCGCTTCGATGCACAAGAAGATGAACGCAGAAAGCAACAACAGCAAAAACTGATCTTACCACCCAAACAGCGATCGATGCTTCGCTCCGACGAAGAGCTGCTGACTGATAGTTTATCTGAAGAGGCGTTTCTTTACGAGAAGCCCAAGCCGCTCATCGATCCCCGAATTTTCGGAGCAGAATTGTTTAATCCCACCGAGTATAGTTATCTGGACCAGGGCTTTCAGTCCGACCTGACTAACCTGGCCACTCCGCTCGATTACGAGATCGGTCCGGGCGATCAGCTAAAGCTGGTGGTCTTCGGTAAACAAGAATACAGTGGCGATTTGAATGTGTCGCGCGAGGGTAATATCAATATCCCCGGTGTAGGACAGGTGGCGGTAGGAGGGCTCACCATCGAGGCGGGTAAAGCAAAGATCCGTCAGGCCATGTTGAGGACTTATCCCACGCTTTCGACAGGGACCTCAAAGCTGAACCTTACCTTGGGCGAAACACGCACTATTCGCGTAACGGTCGTGGGCGCTAATCGTTCAGGCAGTTATAATATCTCTTCGTTGTCGAGTGTCTATGCCGCCCTTAGTGTGGCAGGTGGCCCCTTGACTACGGGTTCCTTTCGGCAGATCGAACTGATACGCGATAATAAGATTCTTACTAAAGTCGATCTCTATAATCTACTCGTTAAGGGCGACCAGTCCTCTAATCTTCGTCTGCGCGATAACGATGTCATTCGCATTCCTTCTTATCAGTGCCGGGTAGAAATGAGCGGACAGGTCAAACGTCCCGGTTTTTATGAGGCTCTTCCCGGAGAATCATTCAGTACCCTCTTATCTTATGCGGGTGGTTTTGATGATACGGCCTATACGGCTTCGGTAAAACTGATCCGAAAAGGAGATAAAGAGAGACTTGTAAAAGATATTGCCTCTTCTCAATTCACGGTCACCGAACTTCAAACTGGTGACATGTTTATTGTTGGCCGTATCCTCGATCGGTATAGCAACCGTGTTAAAATTTCCGGCGCGGTATTTCGCCCCGATATCTACGAATGGGTGCCCGGTACTAAGCTGACCGATCTGATCAATAAAGCCGATGGCTTAAGAGAAGATGCGTTTTTGGAGCGGGCCGTACTGATCAGACAGCGAGCCGATCTGACACGAGAAATGACTTCGATCGATCTGGCCAAAGCCCTTACCAGAGATCCGCAGCACGATCTGCTCTTGCAAAAAGAAGATGAACTGCTCATCAGTTCCAAAGTGGATATGGCTGATAGTTTAAAAGTGACTTTACTTGGCGAAGTGCATGTACCCGGCGATTATCATTATGTGGCCGGTATGACCTTAAAAGCGCTTATTCTGAATGCAGGCGGTTTTACCGATGCATCCTCTGCCAATATCGAAGTGGCGCACTTGATTATTCGCGATACCGTTCAGGGCGCCGATGCGCGCTCCAGCGAGATCGAAAGAATTCGGCTTACCGATACGCTCTCTTTTAACGAACTGGATATTGTATTGAAGCCTTATGATGTGGTAACGGTGCGAAAAAAGCCCACTTATAATAAACTTGAAACAGTATTGGTAGTAGGACAGGTGCAGTTTCCCGGTCCTTATGCCCTGAGTAATTCGCGCGAAAGGGTCAGTGACCTGTTCAAAAGGGCAGGGGGCGGTCTTCCCGATGCTAATTTTTCGGCGGCCTATATCAAGCGATTTAAAAGTGAAGAAGAAAGAAAAAGAATTGCCGAAGATGCCCGTCGTCTTCAGCTCTTGTTCGCTGACTCTTCGGCTTCGGTGATCAAGGATCTGGAAAAAGAGTACGATCGCATTCCCCTCGATCTCCAGATGATACTCAAGCGACCCGGTTCTATCGAAGATGTTGTCTTGCAGTCAAGAGACGAATTGATCATTCCCCGCTACGATGCCCAGGTGCGGGTAAGTGGAGCGGTATTGCAATCAACACAGATCCCTTTCGAAAAGGGCTCCGGTTTCCGCTATTATATTTCCGCAGCGGGTGGTTATGCCCGCGATGCCTGGAAAAAAAGTGCTTATATCATCTATGCCAACGGAAAATCGGCTACCGCCAAGCGATTCCTGGTTTTCAAGTCTTATCCCCGAGTAGAGGCCGGCGCCGAGATCATTGTGCCGAAAGAACCGCTCTCGCGCAACCGACTTACCACGGGCGAGGTAGTGGGATTATCCAGCGCACTGGCCAGTTTGGCAGGGGTGGTGATCGCTTTGCTTCGTCTATGATCTGATCAGTATGTAAAATAGTGTTACTTGAAATTGTATTTTTTTATAAGGGAGATCGCACTGCGGGTCTCCCTTGTTTTTTGGGTGAACGCAGCTGCTCAACAGCTGCCTCTTAGCGCGGTCTCTCTCGAAGAAGATCTTCGCTACCTGCAGCTTCGCGAAGAACTTTCTGCTGATGTTTCATTGACCGTGCGGCCGATCATGCCCGAGAAGCGATTTTTCTCTGATAGTTTCTATTATCGCCTCGATCCGCAAAAAGCGGCTGCGCTAAAGGGAACCCGTCTTGAATTTTTCAAGAAAGCGGGCTCTTTCTCTTTGTTGCCCATGCAAGTGGTAAGTAAATGGACCAGTCATCATCCCTATGGTTGGAGCGATGGGGCTTTATTGCCCGTGGCCGGAGTACAGACCTTGGTAAGCACTGGATTTCATTTTCGCTTGGGGCCTTTAACGATACAGGCCAAACCTGAGTGGCTCTATGCGGCCAATCCGCTCTATGAGGGCTCTGATCGATTCGGTGCCAAACTTGCCAATCCAAATTACAAACGGATTTTTGCCGGACAATCTAAGATCGAATTAGGCGGCGGCCCGGTAGCCCTGGCTGTCTCTACGGAAAATCTTTGGTGGGGTCCCGGACAATTCACCAGTTTGATGATGACCAATAATGCCCCCGGCTTTTATCATCTTCGTTTTTATGCAAGAAGACCGCTTCGTACGGCCGTCGGTAATTTTGAGTGGCAGGTAGTGGGTGGCCGCCTCGAAGACGAATCGGTGCAGCCCGACGAGATCTATCATTTGAATAACTATGGAACAGTTAATGGTTGGGGCAAGCCTTATTGGAAATACCTCAATAGTGTAGTAATAAATTATCAACCCTCTTTTTTAAAGGGGCTTTATGTTGGAGTAACGCGCTCCTTTACCAGTTCGGGTACCAATGTATCGGATTCTCTGGTCAGTAAAGAGGGCTTATTCAGGGCCTACCTGCCCATTTTTGCCGATTTCTTCAAATCTAAACTGGTCAACGAAGACCAGCGCCAGTGGAATCAATTGGTATCAATCTATATGCGCTATTTGTTTCAGCGCTCCAATGCCGAAGCCTATTTTGAGTACGGATGGAACGATCATAAATACAATATGCGCGATCTGCTGATGTCTCCTTTTCATTCGGCCTCTTATTTGGCGGGTTACAAAAAATTATTTCGACTTTCTAAAGATCGCTGGCTCGATCTTTCGGGCGAGATTGTTCAAACCGAGCAATCGCCCGACTTTTTGGTACGCAGCGCCGGAAATTGGTATGTGCATTGGTTCAACTCTAATTATACACACTATGGACAAATTCTGGGGGCAGGAATCGGTTTTGGAGCCAATGCACAAATGGGCTCCGCTTTGATCAGAAAAGGATTTGATTATTGGGGGCTGGTGCTCGAAAGAGTACAACGCGATCCCAATGTATTTTCGCAGCGATGGACCGATCTGGGAGCGGGCTTTCGTTTTAGAAAAAGCATGGGTTCTTTTTTTGTGCAGGGTAAGTGTATGGGGGTCCAGTCTGTAAACTATGGGTGGGTACAAGATAAAAAGCAGTTCAATGTAATGGCAAATCTTTCACTAAACTATCATTGGTGAAAAAGATATCTGTACCATTTTTTTTATTTCTCTTTGGTGCTGGCGGTTCGCTTTCGGCACAAACTGTTTTGCCGCTTACCGATGGCCCGCTCTACGAGATCGCCCGAAGAAAGCAATTGGGTGGCGATTCATCCGCTTCACTTGCTGCCATTTCTTTTACGGTTCGTCCTATAACCCTCGATCAATTTATTACTGATGGTTCTTTGCGCCCCGCTGAGAGGCTCAATGACCTTGCTGATGGAAGTTCTCCCATAAAGCGCCGGCTTGCTGTAAAGGCGCTTCCTTTTCAGCATCTCACCCAATTCAATGCTACTCGTCCGTTGGCCTTTGCAGATGGTGCCCTGATACCGGCGCGTGGCTGGCAGTTCTATTATACGGCTGGGGCGGAACTACGCTCGACACATTTTTTACTGCGCATCAACCCTGAATACAGCTGGGCCTTTAATGCTAATTTTCAAGGCTTCCCCTCCGATCATTATCCGATAATCTGGAAGTATTATTACAATTGGCTGAACCGGATCGATCAGCCCGAGCGCTTCTCGCCCGAGCCCTACTACAAAATAAGACCCGGTCAAAGTCGGATGCAGGTTATGCTAAAGGGGATGGCCCTGGGAGTATCGACCGAAAATCGCTGGTGGGGCCCGGGTCGTTTCAATGCCCTTACCTTAACGAATAATGCACCCGGATTTTTCCATTATACTTTTCATACTGATAAGCCGCTTCGAACACCCGTCGGTACCTGGGAATGGCAATTGATCTGGGGCGGACGACTCACCAATTCTAATGAATTACCCCCCGATTTTAACCGTACCTACGATAACCGGCGTTTATATCTACCCAAAGAAAATAGGCAGCGTCGTTTTTCCGGTGCTGTCATTAGCTGGCAACCCCGCTGGACAAAGGGATTGTTCATTGGGGTCGATATGGCTCGTATTGCATATGTCGATCAAAAACGCTTGCGACCCGCCAAGATGGGCTCGGTTTTTGCCCGACTCGCTATGCCACAGGAAAGAGCCGAATTGTATTTTCAGTATGGCCGCTCCGATAAATTCGCCTCTCCTATAAATTTGTTACAAGACACGATACCGCGCGGTTATTTGGCAGGAATGCGAAAACTATTTCCGATCAGGGCATCGACAGCTTCCTTTTTACAGTTCGGTGTAGAGATAACACAGTTACAGGTTCCGAATCCTTCGCTGATCCGTCAGGCCCGCAGTTGGTACACCGACGATATCATCCGTCATGGATTCACCAATCAAGGCCAGGTACTGGGTGCTCCCATCGGACCGGGCAGCAATGCGCAGCGATTGGATATCTCTTGGATAAAGAACAAGTCGAGGGTGGGCATTGAACTAGAGCGTTGGTTACATAATGCAGACTTTTATTACAATTACAATATCAATTCGGGTTCCAACGACTTTAACCGGCAATGGGTAGACCTGATGGCTTCCCTGGTATGGAATTTTCCCTATCGAAAATGGAATTGGTTCGGGCAGTTCTCGGTAGTCCGCTCCATCAACTACCAATGGAAATCGTATATCCCTGTACCGGTTACGCCCGAGACCTATTTTGATGATGGCTGGGATGAGATTAACTTACACGGCCGGATCGGGTTCATTCATTTTTTTTCGTATGACAAATAAAGAGTTGGTTATAATTACAGGGGCTGGGGGATTGATCGGCAGCGAGGCGGCCTGTTTTTTTCATGCCCGCGGATTTGCGGTGGCTGGTATTGACAATGACAAGCGATCTTATTTTTTTGGTCCCACCGCCAGTACGGCTTGGAAAGTAAAGGAACTACAACAGAACTTACCCCATTATCAGCATTACAATATTGATATCACCGACAAAGAAGCGCTTGAATCTGTTTTTGCAAAGCAGGGCGCCCGCATTCGGCTTGTGGTTCACTGTGCGGCACAACCCTCTCATGATTGGGCCAGCCGAGAGCCCTATACCGATTTTTCGATCAATGCGAACGGTACCCTTCATTTACTGGAGCTCACACGCCAACATTGTCCCGAAGCGGTTTTTATTTTTACTTCTACTAATAAAGTTTACGGTGATCTGCCCAACTCACTGCCCTTAGTTGAAAAGCAAAGACGTTGGGAAGTCGATCCTTCGCATCCCTTTGCGGCCCGGGGTATCGACGAAACAATGTCGATCGATCAATGTACGCATAGTCTCTTTGGAGTTAGCAAAACCGCAGCCGATCTGATGGTGCAAGAATATGGTCGCTACTTTGGACTCCGTACTGTTATTTTCAGGGGCGGATGCTTAACAGGGCCTTCGCATAGCGGAGCCGAGCTGCATGGATTTTTGGCTTACCTGGTACAGTCGGCAGTGCAGCAGCGACCTTATACCATTTTTGGCTACAAAGGAAAACAGGTAAGAGATAATATTCACAGTGCCGATCTGGTGCTTGCATTCGCCGCAGTTATGGAACAGCCTCCTGCTCCTGGTACGGTCTATAATATGGGAGGATCGAGACATTCGAATATCTCGATGCTCGAAGCGATCGACTGGTTGCAAGAGCGCTTGGGGTGGTCTGTCAACTATACGATAGACGAAGAAAAAGCTCGAAAAGGAGATCATATCTGGTACATATCGGATGTCAGCAAGTTCAAAGCTGATTATCCTGGCTGGAATTATTCTTATACCATCCAAGACATTCTAGGTCAAATGACAGAGGCTGCCTTATTAAAAAAATCTGCGGGTTGATCCAGGTGCTGAAACATATTTTACCAAATTTCTTTCGGCTGGGGCTGATCCAACTCTTTAGTATCGTCTTGCAATTTTTATTGATACCGCTGGTGATAAGCCGCGCTGGTATTGAAGAGAACGGAAAATTGCTGACAGCCCTTTCCATTTCTGTTTTGTTTTCGATCTTGATCAATTACGGGACCAACCAGTCCGGACCCTTGGCCCTTTCCAAATCTGCATCCGGATCGGAGCCTGATTCCTTGCCTGCTTCGGATTCCGATTCCTTGACTGCTTCGAAGCAAGAGCAGCTGTCCGCATCGGAGTCGGGTTCCTTGCCTGCTTCGCAGTCTGGTGCTGACGCAGTAAGACTCGCGCCTCCCTTTTCGATCGGTCTTTTACAAACGATGCGATTGATCCTGTTTTTGCTGGTGAGCATGCTCTTTTCGCTATTCTATTTTATTGAGCAAGATTTTTCGCTTTTTTTGATCGGTACCCTGCCCATTCTATTGGCCGAGGTGCTCAATCCCTATATGGTCTGTATCAGTAGTGATCGTCTGCGTGTACTGGCATGGCTTAATTTTTTCGGTCGCTTGATGGGGTTCCTTTTGGTTTATTATTGTTGGAACCATGCTGCTGCCTATTGGGTCAATGCCTATGTGGGGGCCGGACTGCTTATTGTTTTTAGTTTCTTTTGGGGATACGAGGCCTATCGCGGCCATCTTCGTTGGGAACCAGTATCGATAAAAGCCATAACTGAATTGGGCCGAACTAATTTTCCGCTGCTGCTCAGTAATTTATTGGTTCACCTGCAGCAGTCACTGGTTCTCTATAGTATCGGTGCCGTAGCGGGGGCTTCGGTATTGGGTATTTATGCGATCATCGACAAGCTGATCTGGGGTTCACGAATGATATTGATTTCGTTTTCGGGAGCGGTTTTTGCCCGTGCCCTGTTTCTTTATAAAGAAGGACAAGCTAGTTGGTTACTGTTTCGCCAAAAGATCAATCGCTTATTGGCTTTCGGTATGTTGCTGACTGCACTGGCCTTGGTTGTGGGGGCAAATCCATTGGCTGTTTTTTTGGCAAGAGGTGCCGATGAGCAGCTGCTTACCATGGCGATCCGATTGGCAGCCCTGGTACCGCTATTCACCTCGCTCAATCTGCTCAACGTATTGGAGCTGATCTTAGAAAAGCGATTTGTGTTGCTCAATAAGATCAATTTTTATATTTTTTCTGTCGTATCGCTTTTTTGTCTTGCGCTTTTCGGACTAAGATGGATGCACGTTGAAATTCTTTTTTGGATGCCGGTTGCCCTGCTTTTTTTGATCGAGGTCATTACGCTGCTTTTCTATGAAAAAAATCGCCATCATACTCGTTGACTGGAACGGTCTTGATGTGACCCGTGCTTGTCTGGATTCGCTACTAGCGATGACTCCTCGTTCCGATCTGTCAACAGAAATCTATGTGGTAGACAATGGATCTAAACAACCGCTGGCACCGGTATTGTCAGCCAGCTTTCCTGCTGTTCATTTCTTGCGCAGCGAAGAGAATCTGGGTTTCACCGGTGGCAATAACCTGGCCTTGGCGCAGGCGCTTCAGCGCGATCCCGATTATATTCTTTATCTCAATAACGATACGGTGGTAACGCCCGATTTTTTGTTTCCACTGCTAGACTATCTCGAAAAACATCCCAGGGTGGGGGCAGTACAACCCAAGATCTGTTTTTATCCCGACAAGCAGCGGCTATGGAATAATGGAAATATTTTTTACAAGTTGATCGGACAAACGGCAGTCAAAGGATTTGGTAAGCCAGATCGTACAAAGGGTGGAGCACCTGTTGAGCAACCCTGGTTGACGGGCTGTGCCTTTATGATGCGGGCCAGTCTCTGTCGCGCACCGTATCAGTTGAAATTCGATGATCGTTTTTTTGCTCTTTACGAAGATGTGGATCTTAGTTTTAGAATCAGAAAAAGCGGTTATACGCTTTGTCTTGTTCCTGATTCACTCATCTATCACCGGGCTGGTTACAGTGCTAATACCCGTACCAAAGGGAAAGAAGGATACACGCATCCCTTTATGGTGTACCTGCAATGCAGAAACCGGATCTGGACTACCCGGCTTTACACGCCCTGGTACTTTGCCATGCCGGCTGCGCTGTATTTGATTATGTATTTCTCCTTACTGATCCCCTATTTTCTACTAAGAGGAAGAACCCAAAAAGCAAGCCGGGTCATAAAGGCGATCAGAGACGGATTAGTACGTTCACTTGCTTAACTTTGCCGCTATTAAACCTCTCTATGCAGCGCAGTAATTTGTTCGGTATTTCCTTTTCGGTTACAAATTACGAGGAACTTACGGCGCAGATCTTTGCCACAATAGACTCCAACCCTTCACCGCATGGGGCCGTTGCCGCCCTGGCTGTTCATGGATTGATGGAAGGGTATAACGATCCGGTATTAGGCAAGCAGATCAATTCGCTCGAATGGGTAGTACCCGATGGGCAACCGGTACGCTGGGCACTCAATTATTTTAATGCGCTTCAGTTGAAAAAAAGAGTCTATGGTCCTGCGCTGATGTTGCATTTACTGTCTCGTGCCGCTGAGAAACAAATACCTGTGTTTTTTTACGGCAGTAAACAAACCACACTCGATCTGTTGCAGCAACAGCTACTCAAGAGATTTCCCGGTTTGCGTATTGCCGGCGCTCAAGCCGATCGTTTTCGTGAGTCCACCGAAGCCGAGAAACAGCAAGATCGGGAGACCATCATTCGCTCCGGTGCCAAGCTTGTTTTTGTCGGAAGAGGTTGTCCCCGACAGGAAAAATGGGTGGCCGAGAACAAAGCGCATATTCCGGCTATATTGGTGGCGGTGGGGGCTGCTTTCGATTTTCATGCGGGTACTGTAAGACAAGCGCCTGCCTGGATGCAAGAAAAGGGGATGGAATGGTTGTTTCGCTTATTGCAAGAACCCCGTCGCTTATGGAAGCGTTACCTCGTAACCAATACACAATTTCTCTTTGTGTTTCTGCTTCATCTGTTACGAATAAAATAATAGTATATTTGTTTTATGCATCGTTTGAACGCCCTTTTTCGCGGCCGTTTTCTTTTTCTGTTGATCTTGCCCGCTCTGTTGACTGCCTTATTCTCTAATACAGGCTGTACGCGCGTGTCCGACGAGCCTATTCCACTTTCTGATAGTGTACGGGTAGGATTGGTGGCCCATTACCCGATGGGTATCTCTCCACGCGACTTTACCGGTAACAATCCCGATCTCGAAGTGATCAATGGCAGTGTCCGACTCTCTGGCCGTGGAAATAATTTCGATGAATACGCTACTTTCTTCTCCGGCACTTCGAACAGTTTTGCCCGTATGTACCTGACCAATGCCCGGGCGGTCAAAGGAGCTTATACCATTTCGTTCTGGGTTAAAGAAATGGGGCCCGGCACCTTTTCGCCGCGCGTATTTGAGTTCTGGCCCGGCAACTATGGCCCCGGTTTTCTTTGGTTCAACTGGTACCAGGGTCGTGTAAAATTGGCCGGTCCTGATTTTGAAGTCGTACCTGATTCAGTTTTTGTAAGAAGACTTTGGTATCATTTTGTGCTGATGCAAGATGTGGGGTCTATCCAGATCTATTGCAACGGGAAAAGAATTTCTCGTATAACCTCTTCGAACAGTATTCCCCCTGCGGCCATTCAGCTTTCTGCTTATGCTGAGCTTGGTCGGTTGGCCCAACGTCCTGCCGATGCCTTCGAAGGAGGGATCATGGATTTTCGGATCTACAACCGGGTCTTGAGTCCTCGCGAGATCGAGTACATCTACTCACAATGATCTAATCTGCCCACATGTTTTTATTTCCGCTGGTTTATCTGTTGAGCTTTTTGATCGCTTGCAGAGAATTATGGGCGAAAAGACCGGCTGGCATCACCTGGTTTTTCATATTGGGTCTTCCCTTGTATATCACTTCTCTCTCTGTTGTCCATCTCTATGGATGGGATTCCCTGATCCCTGTGATGCAATACGCAAAAGAAGGGATTGTACTGGCGGCTTTTTTCTTTATTGTCTATAAGCTACAGCACTTGCCTGCATTTAATTGGCTCGACAGATTGATGCTGCTCTTTTTTTTGTACGTGGGGGCATATGTTTTTTTACCACTGGGCAGTTTTGGTCTTTTCGATAAAATTGTTGCCTTCAAGAATATTTGTTTTTTCCCGGTTCTTTATTTCATCGGTCGGCTCTTGACTATCGAAGAAATATGGATCTCTAAACTCCAAAAGCTGATCATGTTCCTGTCGCTGGGTGGGGCCTTGGTGCTGGTGGGTGAGTTGTTTATCGATACGCATCTTCAGCAGTTTACCGGCTATGCTTCTTTTTATGACAAGTATTTTTCGTTCGACCCGGCCGGTAACTATGGACTAAGTTGGACTTTTGAAATAGAAGGCGGCATCAAGCGCTTTGCCAGTTTTTTTGCCAACCCCCTCGAGCTGGCGGCTTCGACCTTGATCACGGCCCCGGTCTTAATGGCTTTATATACCTCGGGTGAATACAAAAAAGAAAGCCGTCTTTTTTATTTGACCTTACTTGCTTTATTGCTCTCGGTTGTATTCGCGTTATCGAGAGCCTCTTTTGCCGCCTTTGTTTTGGTGAGCTATGTATTCTTTTTTATTACCGGAAATCGTGCAGCGGTACGAGTCTATCATCTGCTGGCCCTGGCCGCTGGGCTCAGCTTGCTCTACCTGACCTTCGATGATTCGATCGGTGATTTTATCGTATCGACACTCAGCTTTGCTGATTCTTCTAGCTTGTCACATTTATTAGAATGGCTGGTGGGAATCGAAGCTATGACCGATCAGCCCTTGGGGTTGGGATTGGGTGAGTCGGGTAGGGTAGCCGGTGCCTTGGGTATCAATGTAGGAGGAGAAAATCAATTTATTATTTTGGGAGTGCAATGCGGTGTGGTAGCACTCTTTCTTTATCTCGCTCTGATCTTTTTAGCTGCATATATGGCGGGCTGGCTTTTTAAGAACAGTACCGGTAAGGCACAGCAACTGGGACTCATGGTTTTTTTGATCCGGATAGGACTTTTTATTCCGGCGCTTACCGCTGCAGTGGAATCGTATATTTATATAAGTTATATCGGCTGGTTTTTTACCGGCATCATGTCTTCGGCCTGGTCAGCCCTGCACCAACCGCAACCAGTTAGACTTGAACGCCCTCTCGCTGAATAGCGCTCCTACACGCTCTCTTCCTTTTTTACCGGCTTCTTGCAAGCGTTCTTTATTGCCCAGTAACTCCGCCAGTATCTTGGCACTGGCAGCGGCATCACCCAGCGGAATAAAATAGCCACTTTCGTTTTCAGCTATCATTTCTACACAACCTCCTTGTCGCGTGGCGATCACGGGTAAGGAGAACTTCATGGCCTCCAGTACGACAGTAGGCAGGGGATCCGGTTCTATCGAGGGAACAATGACCAGATCCAATTGCGTAAGCAAGGCTGTCATATCTGTTTGAAAGCCGATATAATGTACGCGGTCCCGAAGTTTTAAGTTGTCGATCTCCTGTTCTAATTGACCGATCAGATGCTCATAACCAGGATAGGCATCTCCTGCCAGCACCACCTTGAATCGAGAGGGGTCTTTACTGATCGGGTCATTGCGCATGGCATCTAAGATGCGAAGCAGATAAGATTGTCCTTTTCGCTCCTGGATACGACCGATCATGCCGATCAGCAATGCCGGATTGCCGAGTTCCTCTCGCAGAGATCTTGCTCCCTGTGTCAGACCTTGGTTATTCGCAGGAGTGCTATTGACATCATTATTTTCAGTGGCGCGATCGAGATTAAGATCGATACCATTGTATAAGAGCGCAACGGGTAGGGGAGATAAAAGTTGTTCCCAATGTTGTTGCGTTGCTTTAGAGACGGCGATGCGCAGATCAGCTTTTCGTAGTAAATAACTTAAAAAAGAAGCCAGCACCTTGGGTCTTTCTACGATCTCATGCAGATGCCAAATAAGAGGCATCTTCCGATGGGTTTTAAGCCAGGGCCCGATAATAATGGTCAGCGAATTAATATAAAGTCGCTCGATCTTTTCTTTTTTAATGAGTCTTCTGATCTTGATAACGGCAGCGATCCATAGGATCAGACGACCGATCACGCCGTGGGGGGTGAAATATTTTTTTCGTAGAGCGCCCATATTGATAATATGCACGGCGATCCCCATTTTTTTGATCGGCTCACATAGTGGACCCTCGTGCGGAAATACCACAATGGCCTGCTCGGCATTGCCGGGAATGCGCAAGATCTCCAGCAATACCTTTCCTGAACCATAAAAGTCAGGACTCCCATGTAGATACAGGGTTTTCATCAGTTGTTCATTACTTCTATGTGAACATTGTCAATAGACCAAGACCGGTCACAGATCGGTCCTTGCAGCGCATCATTGAGTTGAATGACGATATTCTTCTCCGTATGGGGTCTGGAGAATACTATTTTATAGCGAGTCGTTCCATCAGCTAATGTGTCTAGCGCACAGATGCCGGGGTATCCTCTCGAAACAGCACTGCTTCGGGCCGGCAGTGCTATAGGGCCCAACCATTCCGGATATGATTGCTCGTAGATAGGCGAGTTCGAAAAACAAGTCGAAAGCTGGTATTGATCATTGACCCGGATGTTCCAGACATCAGGCAATCCATACTGACCGATATGCAACCCTTCCCAATTATCGTGGGTGTACAGATCGAACGATACATAGATCATATTATGCGGGGGCACAGAATCGAGTGCGATCGTAACAACAGTGTTATTGAAATTGCCGATCACGTTCGAACCGCCAAAAGGTCTTACGAATCGACCCACCGGGTAACCATCACGGTGAATAGCCACTATTTCGGAGGCAACGCCATCTTCGGCATCTTCAAAAAAGACTTTTTTTCGTTTGGTGATATTTTTTTCGCAGGCACTGATCAGTAAAACTAGCAGGCCGAGTATACAGAGGTTCGAATATCTTTGCAAGCGATACATGCGCGGGCCTAAAGATATTGAATTACATGCGAATTGCTATTGATACCCGAGATCTTGCTTTTGCCACTACGGGTACACATACCTATTTAAAAGAGTTGGTCCTGGCGCTACATGCTCGTCCTGCAAAAGACATTCGCGTTATCGAGTTGACGGGTATGCGCTGGGGCACCTCGCTTGCCAAGCCCGGACTGTTTCAGAAAATGTTGCTTCAGTTATTGTTACTCATCTGGAAGCAGATCGTATTGCCTATACGTTGTTTTTTGTCGGGGGCGCAGGTACTTATCTGCACCGATTATATGTTGCCCTTAGCTCCCTGCGGTGCCAAAAAGATAGTGGTCTTTCATGATGCATTATTTTTTGATAAGCCCGAATACTACCCAAGGCCCTGGTTGTTCTATTTTAAGTCAATCATATTGCCTGCAGCTCATCGCGCCAGTGCAGTGGTGGCGCCCTCTGTATTTTCGGCCGAGCGGCTCTTGCACCATTTTCCATCTTGGTCTGCCAAACTAAAAGTGATCTACCAAGGGCCCAAACAATTACCGGCCGCAGCGGCTCTTAGTCAAGCCGGAAATTCAGTTAGCCGACAGTTGCAAGAAGTTCCCTTTTTTTTACATGTCGGTACTTTTGAGAAAAGAAAAAATATTCCGTTCTTATTGAAAGCCTTTTCGATATATGCCTCGGGCCATACAATAAAACTCTTACTGATCGGGTCATCTACCGGAAAAAAGAATAGTGATGATACCCGTCTGATCATGGAGACGATCGAACAATATCAACTTCGCGACAAGGTGATCATGGCGGGCTATCTTTCTGATGGGGATCTTAGTTTTTTTTACAGACAGGCAAGGGGTTATATTTTTCCCTCTCTTTACGAGGGCTTCGGTATTCCATTGATAGAAGCTTTCATGCATGGCTTACCGGTTGTATCGGCGCGCGCTACAGCCTTACCTGAGATCGCCGGGCAGGCCGCTTTGTATTTTGATCCGGCCGACCAAAGTGAGTTGCTCTCTTGTATGGAGCAGTTGCAATACAATGAGTCTATTCGAAAAGAACTGATCGAAAAAGGATATGAGCAGGCAAAACGGTTCCGTTGGAGTGAGTGCGTGGAGCAGTTCATAACCCTGGCTGCATCGGTGTAGCCGTTTTTTACTAATTTCACTTTATCACATGAGAGTTTTTTGTATTTCTGTCAGTATCGCTTTGTTGCATCTTGTTTTCGGTTCGTCTTCTGCACTGGCGCAGGCCATCAACGAACCTGTCGAAAACAGCGTGTATGAATTTTTATACCGCAATGCGCAAAAAGGAAATATTGAATTAGATGATATCGTTCGTCCGCTGCTGCGTAACCAGATCGCTTTTTACCTTGACAGTATCGATAAACGCGCGCAGCGACTTCCGGGGTCACTGAATCGTATCGAAAAAAAAGAACTTGGATTTTATCTGCGTGAGTACGGACGCCCCTTGCAAGAAGGTTTTCAAAATCCCCAGCCGGAACGCTGGCTGGCAAAAGACGCAAGAGGTCGCCTTCGTTTTTTTAGTAAGATCGCTGGCGATAGTCTGACACCGGTTTCAACAAACCGAAAAACAAATCCCTTTCAATTCAATATCGAGCCCATTTTACAAGGCGAATTTCAAGTGGCAGGTGACAAAGAGCGATTTATTCGTCGCGCCTCTGGTTTGCAACTTTGGGTCGGATTGGGAAAACGCTGGGGCGTACAGGCGTACTACCGCGACATTACCGAAGATGGCGATGGGCTCGACCAAACCAGACAGTTCACTCCGATGGGCGGTCTTCCGCTGGCGACCACACCCAAACGAACATCCCTTAACTTTTCGGATGTACGGGTAGCAGTCAATTATCAATGGAATAGCGGGCTGATCACACTCGGGAAAGAACAGTTCGTGTATGGTTTTGGACTTAACGGAAATATCATTCATTCTACCAAGGCGCCCAGTTATCCCTACATACGGCTCAACCAAAGGGTATTGCCCTGGTTGCAATTCGAGTACCTGCACGGGGTGCTTCACTCGGGCATGATCGATACTGCCAACAGTTACCGCACCGTGAATCTGGGCGTATATGGTGGCCAACGTTTCAAGATGATCCCCAAATATTTTGTCTCTCATTCGCTGCGCATGCGACTTGCCAGGGGATTGCATGTAGCCGTGGGGGAGTCGGTAGTTTATTCCGATAAGATTCAACCAGGGTATTGGCTTCCGATCATGTTCTTTAAAGCCTGGGATCAATACATTGCCGGAAACAATATCAATGCCGGCTCTAATACGCAGTTATTTCTGCAGGTCTCTTCTCGAAATCACATACCACATACCCATTTGTATGGGGCACTCTTTATCGACGAGATCCGTCCTACCGTAATGCTCAACCCCGATAAAAGCAGAAACCAGGTGGCTTTTAATTTCGGGGCCTCGGTAACAGATCTGCCCATGCTTCCTTATTGGACATTCAATTTCGATTATACGCGACTGAATCCTTTTGTATATCAGAATTTATTTCCGGCACAAGAGTATACCAATAACGGATACTTGCTCGGAGACTGGATGGGAAGCAATGCCGATCGTTATTTAGTAGAGGTAAAATATACGCCGATCCCCCGCTTGCGACTGTCTGTGCGGCAAGAGCGTCTGCGCAAAGGAGGAAAGGGAACCACCGAACAGCAATATTTTGCCACACCCCAGCCTCGTTTCCTGAACGACTTGCAGTTCAAGCAGTGGACTACTACGGCCAGGGCCGTCTA
>Ga0129333_10002293_pt1 | contig 17752 bp, 19 predicted proteins | sample CPB6_08_DNA_FD_94474 | JGI IMG/M metagenome (GOLD analysis project Ga0129333, IMG submission 94474) | Freshwater to marine salinity gradient microbial communities from Chesapeake Bay, USA - CPBay_Sum_0.6_0.8_DNA | ecosystem: Environmental > Aquatic > Marine > Coastal | place: USA: Chesapeake...
ACGGTGGCGCAACTGGCCCTGGTGCAACTGGCCCTGGTGGTGCAACTGGCCCTGGTGGAGCAACCGGACCCGAGGGTGCTACTGGTCCTGGTGCTACTGGCCCTGGTGCTACTGGTCCTGGTGGAGCAACCGGACCCGAGGGTGCTACTGGCCCAGGTTCTTCTGGAAGCAGTGGATCATCAAATATATACGCTGATTGGAGAACCCTTAGAAGCGAATGGATTAAATGGACTAAAGATCCAGCATTTCAACCATTGACTATAGACGTAGATCTTTTAAAAGCATTAACACGAGTACATAATCGTTCTACAGTAAGAGCCGAAAGTAAAAAAATAAGCAAACCGATACTAAGTGAAGCACAACAAGTTCGTTTATTAGAAAACAATTCAATCTATCGTAGTTTCCGTGATTATCACAAAATGCTTGTCGAAGCTGATCTATCACAGGAACAAATTAAACAAATATTTCAAGCAGTGGCACAAGGTGCCGCTGAAGGCGGTAATGTAGAAAAATTTGGTGATCCAACCAAAGTTGATAATAGAACTTTACTTGGAAAAGCTGCTGGATTGGCAGACAAGTGGGAAGAAGCTAAATCTAAAATGTCACGTATGGGCGGCCCTGCTGCTCTTGATGCTTTTGTAGATAAAATACAAGGCGGTCTAATTCAAAAATTAGGCGGTGACAGAAGTAAAACAGCCCGAGCTATACAATGGTACAGGGAAGTATCTAAAGATAGTCCTCTACTTAAAACCGCAGTATATGCTGCTTTAATTGCTACTGCTGGTTGGTACGCGGGCGGCGGTGCTGCTCTTGCTGGAGCAGTTGGCGGAATAGCTTTAGTTGATCGTTTGTTAATGGGCGATAAAGCTACTAGCGCACTATATAAAGCCGCTAAAGCTGCTGCTGTTACTGCTGGTCTTGGCGCTCTTAAAGACTTTATAAATAAGCCTGATATTTCCGATGCTGGTGGTAGTGGTTCCAGTGAATGGTCAGGCGATGCCAGCACTGGCAGTGTGAGTACATCTGACCAAGTCTATCAAGGAGCAGACACAACAGTCTCACCTGGCGAAACAGGTCCCGGAACAACAGATTGGAGTACCGGCGGCGGACAAGGCGACTTAGGTCTTAAAACAGATAATCTTGCTGGCGGCGGAACATACACCACACAAAACGGCGATCAACTAGGTTATATTGCTCAAAGCACCGGGCATACAGCACAGCAAATATTAGATGCTAATCCTGGACTTGAGCAAATCATCGGACCGCAAGGAAAAGGATTGCCAGTTGGATACGAATTAAAAATACCTCCAGGTGGTACACCAGGGCAAGGCAATGTTTGGGCTGGTTGGAAAGGTGGGGTCACTAAAGAATCACGTGTTTTACGTGGACCAGTCTTGACCGAAACAGTGTTAGATTATAATAAAATACGATCAAACTTTGCTATACAGGAAAGCCTAAGATTACCTCAAATTAGTGCTGTTTATCTAACACCATACGGTGTACGTCGAGTTTTTGAATCTTTAGAAACACTCGATGAAGCATCAATGAAAAATCCTGTTCGTGGCGAAGTGGCCAATGTTGCTGCTTTAAACACAGTCACAGATGCTCAACCCAATGATCGTTATCAAGTTGGTAATGATGTTTATCAATTTGACGGCACAAATTGGAATAAAGAGGATAAGAGTACATGGCAAAAAATTCGTGGAGGAATAGCCAATGCTGCTAGTACCGCGTGGAACGATGCTAAAAACAAAATTACGTTTAATAGATTAGATCTAAACTGGCGTCGTGGCGGCAATATTACTTCTGGATCAGTTGATTCGGTTGAAGTAGCTAAATTCCTACGTTCGCAAGGTGTTAAAGACGGATTAATTGAAAAAGTCTTTAAAGATCTAAGTATTCCATTAGATGGAGTAATTACACCATCCGATACACCACCCGAACCAGCACCAGCACCGACTGGTCCAACTGGTCCAACTGGACCCGATGGCGCTACTGGACCTGCACCTACACCAACTGGACCCGATGGCGCTACTGGACCTGCACCTACACCAACTGGACCCGATGGCGCTACTGGACCTGCACCTGCACCCGGTCCTAGCGGAGAATCGCCCTTTTCGAATCCCTATGAATTTGAAGAAGGATTCTATGATTTTGTTCGTGGAAAAGGAACTATAACCCCACAGTGGATACAGGTATTAGCAGATATCATCGAAAAAGGAAAGAAAGCAGAACCCAAGCCCGAGCCAGGACCTGGCGGAGCAGGTAGTGGTGCTGCTGGCAATGTATTCAATATTAACGTAGCAGGTGGTGCTGGAGGATCTGCCACCGGTGGCACAGCTACCTCCACAGGCGGAACAACTACAGCCACAGGCGGAACATCTACTGCTGATGCCCGGGCCGCTGCCGCTGCTGCAGCTGGTGGTGGAAAAACTTCTTCTGCTACAAAATCAACAGAAACAACGCCAACTACACCCAAGAAAGTAAGAACTGGTGGTAGAGTGGCAGGAGCACCTCTCAGTTCAACACCCGATGCTATAAGAAAACGTGAAGCTCGTGCTCGTGCTCGTGCTGGCGGCGCACCGGCTACTGCAACAGCAACAGCCGAATCGATAGATTTTGATTCTAATGCATTATTTGAAAAGCTTATGTCCATGGATCTCGAAGAACAAAGTCCAATGGATGCCGCAAGAGCCCAAATTGCAGCTCAACCTACAACCTGGGAAAAGGTCAAACAAAAAACAACCACAGGTTCTAATGCTTTAGGAATGGCAGCATCTGCGGCTGGTAGTGGAATGAATACTGCGGCTCGAATTATTGGTCAAAGTTCTGGAGCACCAGCACTTAGAAGTTTTGCTTCAGCCGCTAAGGTGTCTACACCGACTATAGATATCACTAAAACAGGGCCAGCTGCTCCGGCTGCTGGTCAGCCTGCCGCTAGTACCGCTACCAGTACAGGTGCAGCGGACAGAGGTACCACAGTCGCTGTTCCGGCAACAGGAACTCTTCCGGCAAAGAAATTTACCTTACAAGGTAATACCTACGTAGATTCTGCCGGAAAGCCAGTTGATCCAGCGATAAATCAAATACTTCAAGCAATAAACTATGGTAAAATTCAGAGGTCTTAAATGAGTAGATTTCTTCTTGAAGGTGGCAATGTTTTCAAAGATGCTGAGGGTAACCCAGTTACCCGACGTATTGATCAAAAAGAAATAATGCCTACAGTGCAATTTTTAGAAAAAGTCACCGGATTAGATCTTACTAGCGAAATTGACCAAAGTGACGGATTGCCCAAACGTTGGTTAGGTAGTACAGGGCGTAAACCCAGTTCGGGTGATTTAGATTTAGCAGTGGATCCGGCAAAAACCAGCAAAGAGCAGCTCGAACAAACATTGAAAGCTTGGTGTGTAAAAAATAAATTAGATCCTCGACAGTACGTTAAAAAATCAGGCGCCAGTGTACATTTTAATACTCCAATTATGGGCAATGCTACAAATGGTACAGTACAGACAGATTTTATGTTTGGCAATCCCGATTGGATGCATTTCAGTATGCAAGGTGGACGTCAAAAGCATATTCTGTTAGCTAGTATTGCTAAGTATCACGGATTAAAATGGAGTTATGCCAATGGTTTAAGCAGTCGAATGACCGAACAGCCCATTGATGGTGCTCAAGATCCCAAAAGAATTGCTCAGGTATTGCTAGGACCAACAGCTAAACCCGATGATGTGAAATCAGTAGATTCAATTGTTCGAAAGATTAAAGGACTTCCTGAATACGAATCAATGGTTGCTGATGCTCGTACTACTTTAGGAGCCGAAGGATTCCAATTACCTGAATCACGACAAATAGGCAGTGCTGGATGGTTTAGACAATTAATGGATGATATTAATAACGAAGAACTGATTCTAGATGAAAATCGTCCTAAAATAAATGATATTGCTAATAAATTTGATGTGCCTGCCAGTTATGTTCGGCAACAATTAAAGCGTGGCACATCCGTAGAATTTGAGCATACTAAAGATCGTAGTACTGCAATACAAATTGCCTTAGATCATTTAAACGAAGATCCTGATTATTATATTAAGTTGTCAAAAATTGAATCAGGATCAAAAATATGAAGATTCGTGATATCGTTCTCGAAGGTGGGTGGGCATCGACTAAAACACAAGAAACTGTAATAACGCCTAAAGTATTAGATAAAGTTGTAAAGATGCTCAAAAATGAAGTAGAGCCGCGAATGAATCAATGGCTATCTGATCGGGGGGTACCCAAAATAGAATTTGGTCGCCCGGTTGGCAGCGGTACTTATTATCAACGTCATTTAAAAACACAACCAGATCGACGCTATGGCGACATCGATATACAATTTATAATTCCACGTATCGCCGATAAAACCAATAACGAAAACAAACAGTTTTATTATGACCTAGCAAAAAGCTATGGACAACAATCTGGCTCCTATGAAAGCGAAAACGGAAAGAATATTATAGTTAAAATCGGTGCTAACAAGTATGCTCAAGTTGATTTAGTTAGTATTTTTGGGGAACTAGTTCGTTGGAGTGATGTGTTTAGCCCGCCTGAGGGCGTCAAAGGTGTGCTAAGTGCTAGCCTATATTCTTCGTTGGGTGAAGCTCTAAACCTTAGTATTTCGGACTTAGGGGTACAAATTAAGAGTTCAAACGGACAAATTGTTCCGTTTAGCAAGCAAAAAGACGTAGAAATTGCTACAATTACTACGATTCCTGAGCGGTGGGCAGCAGACATTGCTAAATATTTTAAGTGTAACAAGTTTGATCCGCTACTTGCTCGTTACCCAGGATTAGGAGACGAAGTTACAATTGAGCAAATAGTGGGTTCTATTGTAGGATTAGCTCGTACATTAGAACTGAATAATCGATTATCGGCCTCTGGCATCGCCTACGTCAGTGCCGAAGATCTACTAAAGCGTATTCAAGAAATTTATTTGAGTAAGATCAATAAAGTAGTAAACTCAAGTAAGTTTGACAAAGCGGCTTCTCCAGAAGCACAACAACTAGCACAGGAGACGAAAGAATTGCTAAAGTCCAAAGGACAAGCTATCGCAAGACTATTAATTAGTGCTCTAACCGAAGGGTTTAAGAGTAATCTAGCTCGCCTTGGCTTGATTGGTGGAATAGCAATGGGTGCAGCACATTACGGTAAAGATTTAAATTTACCTAGCAAAGATCAAATATTCGGTAAATCCGCTGTTATACAAGATTATCCCGATGTACCGGCCGAATTACAAGTTCCTAAAAAGAAAATCGATCCGGTGATACAGTTTTTGCATAGTTTAGAGCCAAATAATTTGCGTGATCTCTTAGTTGATACTGCAGTAAGTACCGGAATGAAAGGATTAGAACTAGCACAATTTATTGCTCAGACACACCATGAAACCGGTGCCTTTACTAAATTAATTGAGATAGGCAGCGAAAGGCAAATTACTAGAAATTATGATATAAGACACAATCCTGAATTGGCTCGTTCTTTAGGAAATACTAGACCCGGCGATGGGTGGAAATATCGTGGTCGAGGATTTATACAGTTAACTGGTAAAGCTAATTATACTGCTGCATCAAAAGCATTATTTGGGGACGATCGTTTAGTAACTAGTCCTGAATTGGCTAGTGATCCGATAATTGCTGCTAACATCGCTTTATGGTATTGGGGTTGGCGTGTACAACCTCGCGTAAATAATTTTGAAAATACTGCCGAAGTAACTAAACCCATTAATCCAAATTTACATGGATTATCACAAAGAAAACAACTATTTAATTTTTATCGCGGCGATAAAGAATCTTAAGTCGTTGTTACTATAACCGTAAATAAAAACTATTATTGAGGTTATACTATGCTTAAATTAAATCTTGGCTGCGGCGGAGACTACCTCGAAGGATGGGTCAATATCGACGCTTATCACCAAGGACGAGTCGACGAAAGATATGATATCACAAATCTTCCCTACGAAGAAAATACAGTAGATGAAATCAAAGCTTTCCATATCATTGAACATTTTCCTTGGTCTGTAGCTAATCGCAATCTTAGAAATTGGTATAGGGTATTAAAGCCCGGCGGTCGATTATGGTTAGAAACACCGGACTTTTTAGGTTCTTGCCAGGAATTCGTCAACAGAGACGATAACGGTAGAGTACATTTACGTGGTCATTTCTTTGCCAGTGGCGGTGATGTTCCCGGACAGGTACACTATTTTTTATATACTGAATATGAATTAATGCACGAATTGCGTTCTTCGGGGTTTCGAACTATTAATCGTATTCAACCATCGTCGGGATATTTGCAAAATTATTCACCCCGTGTCTTTTTAGCAATCGAAGCATATAAATAGTTATAAGTTAATAGGAACTTATAATGAAAAAATATTTTCGTGAACTATTTGCTGTAGGATTAATTTATTTTGCTGCCATGGGCACAGCGTTGGGTCAAAAAACACCACAGGGTGTGACCTACGATGCACAAATAATTAGAGTCAATGACGGTGATACCGTAGTAATCGCTGCTCCCTTTCTGCCAGCACCTTTGCGTCCAGAACTCGCGGTTAGAGTCTTCGGAGTTGACACACCAGAAAAGAATCACCTGGCCAAGTGCGAATCAGAAAAACAACGTGGATTGGCCGCAACAGAATTTACCAAGAAAATGGTTAATCAAAGTCAGCAGAGACAGGTTATTTTATACGGATGGGATAAATTCGGTGGTCGTGTTCTTGGCGATATCATATTAAATGGACAAAGCCTTCGTATGATGTTAATACAAAATGGATTTGCTCGTGAATATTTTGGCGAAGCTAAAACTAGTTGGTGTTAATCTAACAGTATTAGCCAAAGAAGGAAATTGAAAATGCTAGTTGAACATATAATTAAGTGGCGAAAAATAATCACTGAAGGTGTGCGTATACCTCATCCCGAGGACGAAATCATCGAATTGGGTGTACCCGGTATTAAACGTACTATAGATCGGCTTAAAAATGTAGTACGACATTCGTCGGCTTTGAGTACTAAGTATGACGGAAAGCCTGCAGTTATGTTTGGACGCAATGAACAAGGTCAATTAGTATTTGCTGATAAACCACGATTCGTTGCAAAAACTTACAATGGTCGTGCTACTAGTCCCGAAGAACTTAAAAATGTTCTTATTGGTCGTGCCAAAGAAGGAACTGACATGGGTGAACGTACCGCCTATGCTGACATGATGGCCGGTCTTTGGCCCGCATTTGAAGCAGCTATACCCAAGAGTTTTAGAGGATATATCTGGGGAGATCTAATGTGGCATCAACGTCCTTCGATAATAAACGGGCGTTGGGTATTTGAACCCAACACCGTCCGATACAGTGTCGATGCTAAAAGCTCGTTTGGGCAACAAATTGAACAAAGTCGTATTGGTGTGGCAGTACATCATTACTACCCATTAGGGTCAGATATTGCTGAACCGTTGACTAAACTACCTAATTATAACAGTAAATCTGGTTTATTGATATTTTTAGCTAATATACCGACTCCGCCTAAGTTATCAATGGATGCACAAAGATTGGCTCGATTGGAAGAAATGTATAAGAATCCAGCTAATCAACAGTCAATCACTGCATTGCTTAATCCCACAGTACTAAGACAATTAGAAATTTCAGACTTCTCTGATCTAATTATACAGTTTGTTAATTGGCGTGCTGCCCACCCCGAAGGCTTTCGAGGTGATATGGCCCAAGAATTTTTAGAATGGATCACTACCAATACTGATAGATTAAAAATTAGCGATGCAAAACGTGAGCATATAGTAGATCATTTAGAAATGCATCAAGGTGCATTTGATTTATTACTGGAATTCTTCTTTGAATCTATGTATCTTAAGGATAGTTTAATTTCACAAGCCGACACTGACGCCAACGGTGTAATGGCCACTAAAGGCGAAAATCCTGGTGGTGAAGGGTATGTGTATACTAAAGATGGTGATCAATTTAAGTTAGTTAATCGAGCTGAATTTAGTGGCGAAAACTTTAGACGTAATCGTAAGTAACTGAGCCTTTTTTTAATCGAGATGATAAATATCTTTATGCAAATTTGTTTTGCTGAATAATTAAGGAGATTTAAAATGGCAAAAGTCACAAGAATTAATGGTTTTGGGCAGTATACCACAGGTACAATTCGTACAGTTGCTCAGCTCAAAGCATTTTTAATCACTGTTAAAAATGATGGCAATACTGCAGTTGATCTACAGTCACTAGACGACGGTGCCGACGAGATGGTCGAAGCAGTTATCCGTGAAGTACAGCCCCTAATGTATTATCTACCCAGCGACAACAGTGGTACAATCCACGTTATCGTTGATGGACATGCTGTAACTGCATCAAGTCTACAAGATCGTGTACGTCGCATTGTAGCCAGCGTTGGTGGTTATGTTGAAGCTGACAATGATTCAACTGTTGCAGAAGCTGCTACTCTAACACTAGCTTAATTAGTTTAATTAAGTTAACTAAAAGCCCTGCTTGTCGGGGCTTTTTTATTTCCGAATTAAAAAGGAAATAAATTAATACATGTTCATTTATGTATTGTCAACACTATTTGATATAACACATACCGGAGTGCTTAATTACAAACCCAATGTCGATCCCGGTCTTCTAATAAAAAGAAATCAACAACGCAATTGGCAGGTTATCTATCAACTACTGCAATTACGAACACAACCAATGACTATCACCAAACCGGTAGTAACCACTGCAGAGTTAAGTCAATACAATTTCGGTTCTCGATATCAAGGTACTCATAAAGTTTGGACCACTATATGGGTTGTTGAACAAAATGATTTGTATGGTACACGAGATAACAGTATCAAATCTCTGCTAGATGATTTTAATAAAATACCGATGGTTGTTGGTTTAGAAGAGTCTGCTATTTTTGAAAAGAACTATTTAGAAACGTCAGACGACGATACAGCAAATATTTGTTTTTATACACCCAATACCTGGGGAAATAATAAGTTTGATATTGATTTCCATAGTTTAGAAAATGAACTTAGTGCTAAATAAACTAGGATGCTATGGGATTGATTCATCTAACAGGCTCATTTCAGGTTCATAGAAAGCATCACTAATTAACAGGAAAAGTAAAAAAGATGTCCACACCGACTGAGATTGAAAAAAAGAGTCTTGAAGCGCATGTCGAACTATGTGCAGAGAGGTATAAAAATTTGGACGACAAATTAGATACAGTTGAAAAACAAGTCGCCGGAGTTGAACGCAAATTAGAAACTAAAATAACAGCAGTGGAAAATGTTCTAGACGAAATCAAAGATATGATAGTCAAAATGCAACATCATAGAAACAATCAATTAATCACTTGGGGTTCGGCTATCATTGCTTCGTTAATTAGTGTTATTGCTTTTTTAGTTTGGCGACAAATCGGATAAGTTATGCGTATCATCGAAATCGAAAACAGACCCGGTGTTGTGCTTAACAATGAGGAAACTGAACTATTTGAATATATTCAGTTTCACACTTCTGTGATTAAAAAAGATTTAGATCCCAGACAACAGTATCTCGTTAATCAGTTGGTTAACAAAGATCTTATTATAAGACGAAAAATCGATGGAAACATCACTTACATTGTCTCGCCAAGAGTTTAATCAAATCGTCGATCAAGCCGGCGATTATATTTTGAATTGGATTCAAAAGGAAATCAATCATCTCTCAAAAAAACAACTAATTTTGAGAGAATTAGATTCTAATATTTTTACTATAAACAATTTTGGTCTTGTAAAAACCGATCATCAAACCTGGGCTGTTTATCGAGAGCAAAATTTATTACATGAATTTTATTATAAAGAAAATGCCTGTTTTTATTGTTTGTTTTGGTTAGATACTGATATATCAATGGCCAAGGAAGTACTCTCATTGGATTACATGTTAGGCAGTTTAATTCGTGATAATGAACTTTACAAAAATAAACTCAATGGACAAAAAAATTCATTCAAAAAGGACATTTTCCTAGCAAGATACAATCAAAACCTACAACGTATAAATATAATCAGACATCGATTAAAAAAAATAATCGACCATGCTAAATATAAGAAAACTAGGAAATTATATGAACCTTAAAGAATTAAACCCTATGCCAACTGCCAAAAAGCTTAACAGGTTTTATGAAAGTCGTTTTGGATTTTCTATCGATTTTAACAAAATGACTGTACCTAAGGCTCGACGAATATATAGTCAATTAGAAGAAAACCTAGTTAAAATTAAAAAGGATCACGGAATTTATTTTTCCGAAAACAATCCTAAGTATACCGAACTACTTTCAATTAAAGAAGGTTTGGGACTATGGTTACAAGAACATCGTGTTTTAACTGAAAGTGAAACAACCGAAGCCGAAGTTAAAGTCGCAGCTAAAGGTATGGTTGACGAACTTCAAAACATGGTCGAAAAAGTCAGCAAAATGCAGAACGAAGACCTAGCTTCTATTGTTGCTGCTGCAAGAGATCAAATTGGTGTTCAACAAGCCGACGAATTTAATTCTGCTGTTAATGCTGCATTAGGCACTATGCTCGAGACACTTAAAGCACAGAAAGATGCATTAGATACGGCCTACAGAAAAATGTCAGGACAAGAAGTTGGTGGTGCTGACATGTCTATGCCCGGTGCCGAACTTGCACCTGCCCCCGAAGCTCCAGAAGCACCCGAAGGCGCACAAGACCAATTTGGTGCAACTGCTCCAGCCGCTGGCGGAACTGCGCCACTGGGACGCGAACGTAGATAATGCGATTTACTGAAATCATAAACATAATCACTGAAAGTAGTCAACAAACTGATGCTTTGTTGACTACTTTAAACTATCTACATAAGACTGCTAAGAAAGAAGGCAGTAACGGCGAATTTAAAATGTCCAGTATAATTAACCAAGTTAAAAATGCTGGTGCTGAAAGTTTTGAATACGATAACTTTGTTGATGCTTTTGAAAGCAGCCCATCAATACAAAATTTAGTAGACAACTATAACGAAGAATATGTCACACTAAAGGTAAAACCATTAACAAAATCCGGTGGTGGCGAAGAAAAAGCCGCCGATGTTACTCAATTAGCTCAAAAGGCTGTTTCTCTTTAATTTAACTATTGCAATTTTGTTGTAAACACAATACAATTGCTCAATGATAATTAATAGATTTAATTACGTTAAATTAAAACGTATACAAGAAAATGGATCTAGAGTTTATGAAACTCCTGACCAGGAAAAATTACCCAGTGTAACAACTATTCTAGATTCTACCAAAAGCGAAGAAAGTCGTCGAGCATTACAAGAATGGCGACAGCGAGTTGGTGTACAACGTGCTCAAGAAATAACTACCGAAGCTGCTGGTCGTGGTACTCGTATGCATAAGTACCTGGAAGATTATGTCAAAACCGGAACTTTAAATCCAGCAGGAACTAATCCTTACAGTCAACAAAGTCGGCGTATGGCCGAAGTAGTTATTGCTGATGGACTCAAAAACGTTGATGAATTTTGGGGATTAGAAGTTCCAATTTACTATCCTGGACTCTATGCTGGAACCACAGACTGTGCCGGTGTTTGGCAAGGACAACCTGCTATTATCGACTTTAAACAAACAAATAAACCAAAAAAGAAAGAATGGATCGAGGATTATTTTTGTCAACTAGTAGCCTATGCTCTTGCACATAACGAAATACATAAGACTGACATTCAAACTGGTGTTATTTTGATGTGCAGTCAAAACTTTGAGTTTCAGCATTGGGTTATTACAGAGCAAGAATTTAAATTCTATACAGAAAAATGGCTGGATCGGGTAGCAAAATTTTATCGTATCAGCGATAAATAATCAAAAGAGGAATGTTATGGCCATTGTTCAACTTTCTAGAATAACTAATCGAAGAGGATTAATACAAGATCTTCCACAGTTAGCACCGGGCGAATTGGGTTGGTGCTTAGATAGTCGTTTACTGTTTATCGGTAACGGAACATTAGACGAAGGTAGTCCAGCCATTGGAAATACCGAAGTATTAACTGAATTCAGTGACATTAAACGGTTAGTTGAGAATATTGATGGCCCAATACAATTTAGTATCGCTGGTATTAAACCGTTAATTGATGGACGAACATCAATTCTTTATCCCGACGGAGTTGATACAGATTTATCCTTTTCAACCAGTGCAAAATCTTGTATACTAGATTATCAAATAACTCGTAATAATCGTACCCGAATCGGCAGTATGAAAATATCCTACGATGGGATCAATGTTTTTTATGCTGATGATTACGTAGAACCCATTGATATCGGTGTTACACTTTTTCCGAGAGTATTTTTGGGATTTCCTAGACTTTATTACAACACAACATCAACCGGATACAATGCTGAACTAACAGGCAGTATCAGATATTTTATTTAATCAACAAAATTATATGTGGAACTTGCATCCGCAAGAACGTCTTGCTGAATGGAAACTATTTCGTCAAAGTCTTAACGAATACGATTTTGAAACTGCATTAGAAAAAAATGTTGCTTTTTGGAGTCGTGTGCCCTATGTAGATCATTTTTTAGATCGAATTCCTAAAAAAAATTGGCCTGGGCCTTGGGAATTAATCTATAATAATGATTTTTGCGATCTAGCCAGAGCTTTAGGTATGTGTTATACCTGGGCATTCACTGAACACGCTAAAAAATCAGAATCTGAAATTAGAGTCTATTACGATCATTGTCGCAAAGAAATGGCAAATTGTTTCTGTGTAGATCCCGGTGGATATGTGCTAAACTTAGAATTTAATACTGTACTAAAAAAACATTCTTTTAATCGTGGCTTTGAGTTGATACATACATATCCCACGCACGAACTAATTGAAATCTAAGAGGTAAAATGAATAAAACAATATCAATAATTAAAAGAGATGGTAGCCGCGAACCTTTAGACATCGATAAAATCCATAAAGTACTTGAATGGGCCACTGAAGACCTAGCTAATACTTCAGTTAGCGACATCGAAATGATGAGCCATATTCAGATTTATGATGGCATTACTACCGAACAAATACACGATATACTTACTAAAGCCGCAGAAGATCTTATTAAACAAGAATACAATTATCAGTATGTGGCTGCTAGACTGGCTCTGTTCCACCTACGTAAAAAAGTTTTAGGGCAATTTGAGCCTATTCATATTCGAAAACTAGTAGAAGAAAATATTAATCGCCGAGTCTACGACCCCAACCTTCTCAGTTATTACAGCGATGAAGAATGGGATCGTATCGATAGTTTTGTTGATCACACCAGAGATTATCGTTTAACTATTGCAGCAGTTAAACAGGCAATGGACAAATATCTAGTTAAGGATCGAACCACTGGACAAATTTACGAAACACCGCAATACGCTTTTATGTTAATTGGTGCGGTGATGTTTAAGAATTATCCACGAGCAACTAGACTCAACTATGTAAAGGATTTTTATAATGCTATTACACAATTTCAAATCAGTTTGCCTACTCCTGTCTTGGCCGGTGTTCGAACCAGTACCAAGCAGTTTAGCAGTTGTGTGCTTATCGATATTGACGACAATTTAGATAGTATCGGAGATGCTGCTACTGCGATTATGAAATACGGCGCCAAACGTGCCGGTATTGGTGTAAATGGCGGTCGAATTCGTGCAGTAAAGAGCAAAATTCGTGGTGGAGAAGTCAGTCATACCGGAGTCATACATTACTATCGTAAATTTGAAAGCAGTCTAAAATGTTGTAGTCAAGGTGGTATACGTGATGCTGCAATGACTCTCTATACACCAATTTGGCATCTCGAAATCGAAGATATCATGGTTCTTAAGAACAATAAAGGTACACCGGATAATCGTGTTCGTAAGATTGATTATGGTATTCAATGGGATACCTATCTTCTAAAACGTGCATTGGCTAAAAAGCCGATTACACTATTCAGTCCACATGATGTCACTGATATGTATGAAGCTTATTTTAATCGTGATCGCAGTGAATTTGAACGTCTATATGAAAAGTATGAAGCCGATCCTAAGATACGTAAAAAACAAGTTCCCGGACGTGAACTATTGGAACTATTCTTAAAAGAAAGACAGGAAACTGCCCGTATTTACAGTTTCATGGCTGACCATGTTAATACACATAGTCCTTTTAAACTTCCAATTTTTCAAAGTAATCTCTGTGCTGAAATTGCATTACCGACTCGTCCTATTCGCAATGCAATCAATGTACAGGAAGGACGAATTGATTTTGAAGGATGGATTCAACTTTGTACCTTGAGTGCTATCAATCTTGGTACATTGCGTAATCTACAAGATCTTGAAAAACGTATGAATCTATTAGTTCGTGGTCTCAATGAACTTCTCGATTATCAAGATTATCCCATTCCACAGGCACAAATTGCCACAATGATATTCCGACCATTGGGTATTGGTGTTATTAACTATGCTTACTGGTTAGCCAAGCAAGGTATGACTTATAATGATCAAGCAGGTTTCGATGCTACACATCGATTAGCCGAAGCTATGTATTACTATGCACTTAAAGCATCAGTGGATCTAGCCGAAGAACGTGGTGCCATTCCTGGGCTTAAAGACACTATCTATGCGGATGGCGAACTCATGATCGACAACTATTGTCGTGAAGTCGACAAGATTGTTACTGTTGGTTTAGAACTAGACTGGAATTCATTGCGTGAACGTGTAAAGAAGCATGGAGTTCGTAATGCTACTTTATTGGCTTTAATGCCCAGTGAGAGCAGCAGCATTATGAGTAATGCAACTAATGGTATCGAACCTATCCGTAGTTTAGTCACTGAGAAAAGTAATAAAAATACTAGTTTTGTTCAAGTGGCTCCCGAAGCTGCCAAATTAAAAAATCAGTATGACTATCTCTGGGATATGCACCCAGAGCACTTTGATGGCTATATTAAAAATATGGCTATTTTTCAAAAGTTTGTTTGTCAGAGCATCAGTGCTAATACTTCTTATAATCCCGATCACTTTACGGATGACAAGATCTCTTTACAAGCACTGATGAATCATTTTATACTAGCAGCAAAGCTAGGCATCAAAACTTTGTACTATGCTAATACCAAGGGTCTCGAAGAAGCCAAGGATGAGCCGGTGCCCGAATCTGTTGAGGTAGAAGAAGACCCAGCAGATTGCGATGCCTGTAAAATATAAGGAATTAAAATGATTACAGTATACGGAAAGCCTGGTTGCACCCTCTGCGAACAGGCCAAAGCCCTAAGTCGCACTCGAGGATTAGAATATAACTATATTGAGTTAGATGTCGGACAACCTAAAAATCTCGATGGTGAATATATTTCTCGAGATGATTTTACAATGTTGTTTCCTGATGCACGTGCCGTTCCTCAGATACTAGTTGATGATGTTTATATCGGTGGTTACAACGAATTTCAAAAATATTTAAAGGAACAAAAAAATGACAGTATTTAATAGCAAGTCTTTTGATCCCAGTGACCAGTATATGTTCTTTGGAGAGAAACTGGGTTCGGCTAGATATGATAAAATCAAAAATCCTATTTTTGAAAAGCTTACAAGAACACAAAATAGTTTTTTCTGGCAACCCGAAGAAATTAATCTTACTAAAGATCATTCTGATTTCAAAGATCTTACTGTAGCCGAAAAACATATCTTTACAAAAAATATCAGCTATCAGATCCTTCTTGACAGTGTTCAAGAACGTAGTCCTTTGTTGGCATTCCTGCCTTGGGTCAGCAGCCCCGAACTAGAGCCTTGTATTATCACTTGGTCGTACTTTGAGGCTATTCATGCTCGTAGCTATCAATATATTCTTCAAAATATTTTTAATGATCCCACACAGGTATTTGATAGTATTGCCGAAGATCAAGAAATTATGCGTCGTGCCGAAGCGGTTACTCGTTACTACGACGATTTCATTCGTTATAGTGAACAATATCGAGTAGGCGAGGGACATCTATCTCTATTAAAAGAAAAATTCTTTTTAGCATTGGTCAGTGTATACGCACTCGAAGCTATTAGATTCTATGTAAGTTTCGCTTGCAGCTTTGCTTTTGCACAATTAGGAAAGATGACCGGTAATGGTCGTATTATCAAACTGATTGCTCGCGACGAAAGTCAACATATGGGCATCACAATGAATATTATTCGCAATTACCAACGTGGCAAAGATGATCCCGAGATGACCGAGATTGCACATCGACTTGAGCCGATGATCGCTGAAATTTTTGAAGAAGCTGTTGAACAAGAACGTCAATGGGCAAAGTATCTTTTCAAAGATGGTCCTATTCTTGGCCTCAATGAGGAAATGCTTAAAAGCTATATTGAACATATTGCCGGTAAGCGTATGAAAGCTATCGGTATTAAAAATCGATACGAAAAAACAGCTAACCCATTTACATGGATGAATCAATGGTTAGAAGGTGAAACCACACAGGTAGCACCTCAGGAAGCTGAAATTGTTGATTATCGAATCGGCAATTTTGACAGCAATGTAAACGACGAAGAACTACTTCAACTCTAAGGAAAAAAATGTTAATTGAAAAATCTGATCCTACTACTGTATATTGTTTTAAGTTAGTCAATGGTGATGAAATTGTAGCTCGTATCACCGAATCTGATGATTCCGGCTATACAATCACTAGTCCGGCTACTGTGATACCTAGTAACCAAGGTATTGCATTAATGCAAAGTCTTTATAGTATGAAAGACGGCGAAAAGATTCGTTTAAGCCGTAATCATGTCATGATGTTTTGCGAAGTTGATCCACGTATGCGTGATCACTACATTAAAACTGTAACTGGAATTCAAACGGTAACTAACGACAAAATTATTATCTAAAGATAAATATTTCAGAAGCTGGAATATTTTATCATGAACGTTGCAACTTTACAAACTGCTATTTCGGAAATGGAAACCAAAGCCGCTGATATAGCTGGCGATGTTGACAAATTAAGCAAAAGTTGTACTGACAGTTGCAGTTCGTTGGGCACTCTCGGTTCTGCTTTCGGCGGTGAAATTAAAAAAGCCGCCGCTGCAGTAGAAAAAGGTGTAGGCGATGCACTAAAAGCATTTGGTAATATCAGTTCGGCTGCCGGTAAAGCAGTCGGACAAATCAAAGATCTTATAAAAAAATTATTCTCTAAAATTTCTTCTTTAACTGCATCGGCTATAGCCAAAATCAACGGTGCAATTGACAGTGTTAAAGATGTCTTTGACAAAATTAAAACCGATGTTGGCGGTCAAATTACTGCCCTGCAAACCAAAGTCGGCGATGTAGTAACCTCTCTTAAAAATATTGTAGCTCCTTCGTCGGGATTTGGTATTTTAGCTGCTAGTTGCGAAAACAATATGAGCGCAATTAATTCTATGGGCGCTGGTGCATCTGCGGCTATAGATAAAATTAAAGCAGCAGCAAGTTCAGCGGCCGAAACAGTAAAAACAATAGGAACCAATGCAGCCGGAAAAGTTGGTAGTGTTGTTAGTTCAGCCACCAGTGCATTTAGTGGTGCAGTAAGTTCTGCAACAGGTGGAATTGGCAGTGCTGTCAGTTCTATTACTGGTGGAATTAGCGGTGCAATAAGTTCTGCAACAGGTGGAATTGGCGGTGTTGTCAGTTCTGCAGCAGGTGGGATTGGTGGTGCTGTTAGCAGTGTATCGGCATTAGCTGGAAATGCTGCTCAAAGCGTAGCCAATAGTTTAAAAGGTGCCGAAGCTACATCGGCCATTGACG
>Ga0129333_10002294_pt1 | contig 17742 bp, 19 predicted proteins | sample CPB6_08_DNA_FD_94474 | JGI IMG/M metagenome (GOLD analysis project Ga0129333, IMG submission 94474) | Freshwater to marine salinity gradient microbial communities from Chesapeake Bay, USA - CPBay_Sum_0.6_0.8_DNA | ecosystem: Environmental > Aquatic > Marine > Coastal | place: USA: Chesapeake...
ATGGTCACAGAGTTGGGGTCTGCCCAGACCGCCAACCGCATGCTCATGACCAGCGGCATGAGTCTGTACAAGCCCGGTGGCGGTCAGCGCTCCAGCATGGAAGTCATCCAGCAACTCGCCCGTAGTTCGGGATTGTTGGACCGCTCGGGTAAGGACTTGGAAGGCGCTCTTGTTCAGGGTTCCCGTACCCGTACGACCCTGTCTTACATGGGTGTTGGTAGTGATATTCAGGACCAAGTCATCCAGTACGCCATGGCTAACGCCCAGTTTAAGGACAAAGTTGGCGGTAAGGATAACGGCAACCAACTCTATGATCCGGCGAATAGAGAGCACCGCAAGATCATGGGTATCCAAGATAACTTTGCCCTTCAGCAAGAAGTTACGGAGTCCTTCAAGGTCAATCGTGAAGAACGGTTCTACGGACGTCAGCAGGACAACTTTGCGGCCCTTGAGCGCCGTACGCAGAACCTGACCGAAGCCTTCGCGGCATTGGAAGACAAACTTTCTGGAATCATCGGTCAGGACATTAAATACCAGAACGAAAAAGGTCTCCTTAGGTCAGTTGGCAAGTTCGCTGGACCTGCGCTGTCCGCGGTCGGTATGGCAATGCTGGCAACACCCGCCACCGCTCCCTTTGCGCCGTTTGTTATGGGTGCTGGAGGACTGGTTACTGGGGTTTCACAGCAAGGTGACCCGCCTGAGACGCCTCAACCTCCGGCCAACGCATCATCACAAATGACGTTCCCGTCTCGTAGCGGTAAGCAAGTAACACTTGATCAAATCAAGAGTAATTCTAAGTTCAGCAAACTGCACCCCCAGATGCGTGATCGCCTAACACGCATGATAGTCGCCTCCGGTGGCCGAGTTGGTTTTGGTGGGGGATGGCGAAGCGCTTCAGAACAGGAGAGCCTGTTCCGGTCGCGTTACACCCCAACCGATGAAGTTACTGACATTCAATGGAACGGGCAGTACTACAAGCACACCTCTGGTGATCCCGCCGCCCCTCCCGGGCGATCAATGCACGAGATCGGTTTGGCGGCTGACCTTATGGGTGACATGGAGTGGGTGAAAGCAAACGCCCACAGGTTCGGTCTAAAGCACTTTGACGCAGTTAACGGCGAGGACTACCACGTTCAGCCTGCGGAATTGCCTAACTCTCGTCGTGAGTACGAAGAAAATGGATCGCCATGGGGTACGGACGGTAATTTCAAGCCGGGGGACAAGTTCGGTGAGCGCCGAGGGGGAGCCGCAGAGGAAAGCGGAGCACACGGTGGCGGTGGCGGTCTGACAATCACGGCTTTCCGTGGCCAGACACAGGCTGAGATGATTGACTCGTTCATCAACACCAACCGTCTCAGCGGGTTGTCTAATCCGGGTGGCGGCCCAGCACGAGCAACGGCGGGGCGTAAGTCGCGTACTCCCATGACGCAGAATGCTTCTCCCCTGATTGGTGGCGGCCAGTCGCTGGACCCGAAGAGCCTCATCAGTATTCTTCGTGCCAATGGTTGGGGCCCACAACTCACCGAGGCTGTGGGTGTGACATGGCGTGAATCTCGTTGGAACCCCCGCTCCCATAACGACAGTTACTTGCGCGGTGGTCGTGACGACTCGTACGGCTTGTTCCAGATCAACATGAACCCAAACGAGACGAGTGCCGAGGCCAACCGTAGAGCATGGGGTATCCCTAACAACGAAGCACTATACGACCCATCAACCAACTCCCGCATTGCTCGCGAGATGTTTAACGACCGCGGTTGGAACCCATGGGGCCCAAATGGGACCCAGTTCCGTGGTGTGAACCTTGCCGCCGCCGCGGCCACCGTCCGTGAGGCCGACAGAACGGGCGACCCCATGGTGCCGAGTGTTACGTCTTCCCACGGTGGCGGTGGGGGTTCGCATATGAATGTGGTTGGTGGTACTACCATAAATATCGCTCCGACTATCAACATTCAAGCAACAAATAACCCAACCGCTGATTATGAAAAGGCCGCAAAGCAACTCACTATGTTGCTTGAAAAAGAAGCACGACGCTACTTGATGAGGAGTTACTGATGACTGGGTACCGTGACAATCAGTGGTATCTGCCTCCGGAAGAAAACCTTACCGGAATCGCTGGCGCAGGTGGACTCACACCTTCAGAGCGTGACAATGAGCCCTTCCTATACCCCGGTGTTAGTAGATACCAAGAAAAACTGGGTATTGGGTCGCAGTCAAACACGAATTTTGATCGTCAAACAAAAGGCTTCATACGTTCCTTGAACCGTATTGCTGGAGTAACCAACGCAGATAGGCGTTTCTTCTTTCAGTTCAACCCTCCAGCGCTTATGCGTAACTTGGCAATGAACACCGACATGCTTAACCCCCTATTGCTAACCCCGGGTGAGTTGACTCTTCCAGTACCGGGCCAAGCAAACTTCTCGTTTGAGATTATGTTGGATCGCCAAGCCGAAGTTAACGCCGGTATAAATAACGCTCTACGCGCCCGAAGTGTAAACGACTTGGGCGGCGACACCGCATCTGCTTATGAAATTGGTGTGTTGGCAGACATCAACGTATTGGACAAGGTTATCGGTGTCGGTGTTGATCCTGAAGCAGTTGAGGTGGCTCTTAAGCGTGCCGAGATTCAATTTGCTAATCAGGCTTCTGATGCCGATGGCGACAGTGAGACGTCAGCCATCACAAAAATAGAAGTATTAGATGAAGATGACGGTAAGTTTCCTGTTAAGTTTGAACATGCTACGAAAGACTTTGTCACTAACGGACAGACTATAAATATTTCTGGATGTGTTCCGGTAGGATTTAATGTCACTGGGGCAACTGTTAGTCAAGTAAGCAATGTTACGCCCCACTCATTTGTGGTCACTTATGACAGTGAACCCGGGGCAAGTGCTACGACACTTGGTTCTGTTGTTAAAGAGGTTGCGGGTGACGGTGAGGACACAAACTCTACCGAGGAATTTAATATAGAACAGGTGCGTACACGGTTAACCTCTTTGGGTGCCGAATCTAACCGCGCATTCTTGATCCCTAACCCTGTTCGTGTGGTGTTCTCATCGTTGTACATGGTTGATGGGTATGTGACAGGTGTAAACCTATTGTTTACCAAGTTCTCTCGGAACATGGTCCCTGTAACTGCAACTTTGGCGATACAGATGGAGGCCCGTTACATCGGGTTTGCCCGTGAAAAGACCTTCCTCACTGAGATTCTTGAGCAAGCCAATGAGCCCAACATCACGACTCCAACTGCTCCGCCAGCGCTTACTCCTGTAAACCCGTCTTTCCGCAAACTACTTGCGGCAGTTGACTCAATTAAGAGCGACTACGAGATACTTCTCTGCGGTACGGATGATGACGATAATCCAGAAAAATGGTGTAAACCCGGCGATAGCGACAATTACGATTTAAAGAATGTTTTATCGTTTAACAAAATAGTTACACAATTTGGGTTTCGTACTGCGTATAACTTTAGAGACACGGATGCAGATGATGCCGCACAATCTTCACAGCCTTTTATCAAATTTATGGCAGAAGGTAACATGCGGTCAATAACGCATGAAATAGAATCATTGATTGTAACTCGTGACCTTGCTGACCCAAGTGAGTCGTCTCCTGTTACTATTTTGGAAATAGGGCCTATAACGGCCCCCGCTATTACCTCATACAGTGACTTCATCCGTAATGGGGCACTCGGTGGAAGTGGGGCAACAAAGAATAGCCAAGTTACGGATGTGCCCAACGTGGTGCTTGAAGGGCTTATTAGCGGCGGTATGAGTTCTGGGGATGCTAAAACCTTAGCAAGAAACTTGTATTTTGCTAGTGCAATACCCAACGGTTTGACGGCTGATGGAGTTGACTTGTTCGTAACGGCAAAGGTGTCAGCGACTTTTGAAGACGTTGACGGAAACATAGTTAGATCAACAGGTACTATTACCAAACAAAAGATTAGGCGCAATTATGCTCTTCATGTAAAGCCGCGCTTGTCCGTCCCCACTACCAGTCCGGCACGCGATTCAAACAGCCCAGTTATTCCTCCACAAGAGCGTTAGGATTTTTATGGCAATCATATTTAAAAGCAAGTCTAGGTATGTAAAGTCCCCAACTAATACAACGGGGTCTATCGCCATTGAAGCACTTCGTAAGCAACGTAATCCACGGTCATACTCAACGATCATCGCGGGGGAAGGCGAGACGTTTGATTCCCTTGCGTTCAAATACTTTAGTGACCCCGAACAGTACTGGGAGATCGCTGACATAAATCCTCATGTTCCATTCCCCGACCGTATCCCTGCGGGAACACCGATTCGTATTCCTGAACGATGATCTTTAGGACGAACGAGCCCAGTTCACCCAGTACCGAGGTGGTCATTGATGGAGTTGACATTTATGAAAACTCCATCGTTCGCGTTCGTCTTGATCTGGAGGTAAACCACCATGACATGGCGGTGGTTACGTTGGCCGGAGTTCCGGGGGCATTGGTTACCGATTACCTTGACCGTGGCATACGCATTAAGTGCTACCAAGGGGACGATGGTCATTCCTTTTACGGCTATGTTGTTAGCGTGGAGCCCGAGTACACCACGACTGGTGGTGTTATCGGCGGGTACACCATCCAAAAACTAAACCTTGTGTGCCTCGGGGCATCCCGAGTGATGTCTAACAAAGAAAATAACGTGTGGCAGGCTGTCACGTTGGAGCAGGTCGTAAAGGACCTTGCGACAAAGTACAAGTTCACATTCTCTGTACCCACAACTGGCGTTACTCTTCCGAGGCTGGTTCAAGCCAGTGAAACTGATTGGTCTTTGCTCACAAAAGTGTGTGAGTTGCACGGTCTACACTTCAGCGTCCACGGAACGCATATCCATGTGTGGGACCCGACTAAATCCATCTCACGCCAAATCTCTTATCATGCGATGCTTAATGTGCACGCCCGCGGTGCGGCAGAGATGAACTTACCGGGGTCTATTCTGGAGTTGAATGGTGAATTCGGTGATCCGTTTAAAAAGTCTAATTTTAAGTCCCTGTACTCACTAAATGAGCAAGGTAACTTTTACTCAGACACCTACCAGCGCCCCGACTCCGAGTTTGGTCAACGCTACGGAGAAACCGGTACCGATGTCCTGAACAGTAACGCCTCAACCCTTGAGTTGGCAGAAGCCATTGTTCGTGGCCAGAGCCGTGCCCGTGATGTGTTCATGTTGAACGTCAGCACCATCGGTATCGCCGGAGTCAATCCCGGGGGTGTTGTCCGTGTCGGGGACTTTAGTTCTAAGTTTGATGGTCTCTGGTATGTCCAGAGTGTCTGCCAAACCATTACGCATGACCGCATGCTGACTGAGGCCCGCTTGGTTAGTGACGCTATTAAGGATTCAAGTAAGACGGTTTACCCCGTGTCAACTTACGTTGAGCCTGTACCCCCCGTTCTGATCAACAGCGTTTGGCAGTCAACGTACCCCATGGAGGAGATGTACGCATTATGATCGCACTAAAAATGCCGTTTAATTATGTTAACGGCAGTACTTCAGATACATATGACTATTTTAAGATAATAGAGCAAAAGATAGTCAATTTTATGGTTACAAACTACGGCGAGCGGGTAATGCGCCCGAACTACGGTGGTAACGCCTACAACATGCTATTTGAGCCGGTCAGTGACCTGATTTGGGCTGACTACCGGGCCACCGTGTTGTCAGAGATCGGCAGGGTAGTTTCGGGTGTCCAGATTGTAGACATCGTGATTAAACCGGAAGCCATGCCCTACATGGGTGACGCATGGTCGTCGGTGCAGGTAAACGTGCAATATAGGTTGCCGAGCAGTAATGCTGTTAGGACTCTTGATGTTACACTTACAGAGAACGGTTAGGACTGAGGTAATTAATGGCTACTTTTGACTATACGAATAGAGATTACTCCACCATCCGAGAGTCTCTCTTGGAGCGGGCCAGTCGGTCCATCCCTGATTGGACTGACCGTGACCCCTCCGACTTCACCATGGCCTTGGTTGACCTGTGGGCATACGCGGCTGACGTCATGCACTATTACATTGACCGAGCCGCTACTGAGGCTTTTCTCCCCACCGCTACCCAGCCGTCTTCCGTGTTGGCCTTTGCCAACCTGTATGGGTATGTGCCTAATCCAGTTAGCGCCGCAACTGCTTATGTAACGGTTGAGAATACAGGCGCTTCGGTCATCGTTCCGTCCGGCACAAAGTTTATATCTAAGTCGCCTAAGTATGGAAACATCGCTTTCTACAGTACAAGCGACGTTATCGCGCCTACGAGCACCACGGTGCAAATCCCGTTGCGTCAGGGTACCCAGTCCACAGCCCCCACTACTTTGGTGAATGAGTCGGGGTCAACGACCAGTGACGGTTTCCCCGGTCAACGGTTTTACATCTACGGTACAAAAGTTGACGTTGCTTCAATCAAGGTTTATGTCGGTGAAGGGGTAGGAGGGGCTCCTGTGGAGTGGCTGGTTACCCCACAACTGGCGTTTGCTACGTCCAGTGAATCCGCATTCACAATTTCGTATGACGGTGCTGGCCGTACGCAGGTGGTGTTTGGTGATGGCTTGAACGGCCGTATCCCGCCAGTCGGTACAACGATTACCGCAACCTTTGCTACATGCGACGGAGCATCTGGAAACGTAGAGCCGAACACTATTACCAGCATCAACTCTTCGTCGTTCCCCGCTATCCGTAGCATCACAAACCCTGTTGCGGCTAGTGGTGGTCGTGACCACGAATCTGCGGAGTCCATCAAGAACGCTTTGCCGAGCATGATGCGGGTGCGAGACGCTGGGATTACCTTGTCCGACTTCGTGGATTTGGCCCTCGGCGTGCCGTCTGTGGCGAAATCCACGGCGGTGTATACCGGCGCGTCTACATCTGGCGCCTCGGTTACCGTGTACGCCCTGAATGATCAGGATGGTTACACGACCGCCTCGGCATCTTCTATTGCCGTTCCGTCAGCGCTACGCAATGCCGTGCAGTTTGAGTTGTTGTCCAAGGCCATGCTGGGTATTACCACGGTTACTGTTCCGGCCACGGTGTCTTTGACTCAGATTTACATCAATGTTACTTTGTATGTAAAGAATAACTATATACAAACGTCAGTAACAGAAAAGGTCAATACAGCGATACTTAAACTGTTTGAGTTTAGCAACGTATCCTTTAACCAAACCATGACTATCGGTGATGTGTACCGTGCGATTCTCGCCGTTGAAGGTGTGGATTACGCTGTTGTAACTGGATTTAACACGGTCAGCGCTACCAGTGACACGATCACAAGTACCAGTGGGTTGTCGGGAACTATCCGATCTGGGGAAACCAGCCTGTTTAAAATCGGTTGGAATACCGCAAACAATAAACCTGCCGTCACTATTACTGCGATCAACGGAGTGTCTGCACCCTAATGGCATACGCATCTTTTCAACTCAAGACTCCCACCAACGCAAGTACTGGTTCCTTCCTTCAGCAGGCGCCCTCAGCGTTTAGTGGTGCTGGGCTTGACGACAGTTCGCCCCTAAAGGGCGACGGCTACACGATCCCCCCGAACGAGGCTGGTCGTGGATTCTTTGCGGTTATCCCCTCTGATTACAACGCTACCAAGTTGTCATGGGGAGTAAGTATTGCCCTTGCCACAGGACTAACTGGCACACCACAGCCCTCTGAAGTGAGAATTGTGTATTCAGCGCTTGGGCAACCCCAGACGGTCGCTGAGGGGGACACTATCCTGACCACAAAGAGCAATGATGTGTCTTTGTACTACCACGAGGGCGTGCCGTCTGGTAAGTGGGCGTACTACAGCATGTTTATCAAGTACGAGTCAGTTGCCACCCGCAGTTGGTACGAAAAGGTTGCTTCTACGGAAGTGCTGGTGCCCACTAACTACGGCTCTCGTAACTTGCTATACAGCCGAATCCCGATGCACTACCGGTTTGACGACGAGTCCCTCGGGCTACTGAATTATGCAACCGGCTTGGATGGTAACTTGCCTGACGACCTCAAGGACAAAGGCCCGTTGTACCGAATGCTGGATGTCATCGGGTGGGACATGGACTACCTGCGTACCACGACCGCTTATTTGATGGAGAAGAACGACCCCAGCATTGCCAACACTGAGGCGCTTGACGAACTTACTTTTCAGTTGGGCATTCCGGTTAACGCAACTGAGATTGGCGGAGCACGAGCCCGTAACCTTCTCTCTCTGTACAAGTACCAATCTCAGATTAAGGGGCGTGTACGAGGTGTTGAGGAGTTCATCACGGCTCTTACGGGTTGTGACACCGAGATCGTTCCTGTGAACCCTAACTACCTGACATCTGTCCATTTGAGTTACGGCACAGTAAGCACCGCAAACAGTCCGAGTACTCTAGCCCCTGCCACTGAAAAGTGGCGTTTAGAGCGCCCATCCTCACAGCCGATATCAGCAACTGCCGTTACTACCCCACCTTCTACCACGGGGTGGAATACCAGCACGTTGCAAAACTACACGGGTGTATCTTTGACGGCGTCTTCCGTTTCTGGAGCATCCGTATCACAAATCAACATTGCTTGCCTCAAGGCTGAACTTCTAAACGTCAGCCAAGCGTCATCCATTCTCGTTGAGTACTCGGCGCAGTCCCTTACGGCTGGGCAGGGGGCCTCTGTTATTGGCTTTATGGTTTCGGACACCACCCAGTCTGCCAGTGTGGTGAACTACATTAACTCAGCCTCTGTTATTGGCCCAGCAGGGTTTATCACCAATATCAGATACCCAAGTACGGAGATGAAGACTAACGTACAACTCAATATGGGTATTGTGGGCGACGGGTCACTTACTACTGGTACTAAGTTCTTCCACATGTTTATTGCGTATGACACCATGAAGCCAGTTGACCTATTTCTCAGGGTGCAAAACGTGTCAGCAATGGACAAGTACCCATATAACATTAAAGTTTATTCAAACCGTGTGAACTTGTGCCGTGACCCAAGATTTGCTGGGGGCATTGTTGGCACCGCCGCCTCCGTAAATACAGCGTCTTTTTGGCGTGCATCCGGAGCATCCCTGACCTTCCCGTTGCCGGAAGTAGTCCAGTACGAAGAGGCGGCAATCAGCGTTTTCTATGATGTCAGCGTTACCGCAAACATTAAGCGTTACCAAACGGTTGGAACCACCTCGTCAGCGTCCGCTGTCGCTGTGCAATTAACCGATCTTGTTCGCCAATCTAGCGTCTACAAGCATGTGCCTATTATGCGAGGTGTTGACTATTACTTTTCAATAGATGATGTAAACAACCGAATTACATCTGTGGAACTGTATAACAACGAAATAGGCGTCTCAATGGTTACTTCGTCTTCGCCAGTGCGTACGGAGTCTGCGCTTCGTGGTACACGGAAGTGGTGGAAACTGCGGGTGCCCGACACCAGTTACTACGAGTGGCCACGAGGCATTAACAACTGTTCCTTGATTATCAATGCCTCAATCAACTCCACGACCCCCTTGACCGTCGCTGACGCCGTCTTTGAGCCTAAGGTTATTGGCGACTTCTTTGACGGAAACAGTGTCAACGGTGGTTGGTTGGCTGGTGGTTCGGGAGGCAGTTACGGAACTCACGACTACCGCTGGGGCGCAAACGGCGCAAATGCGGACTTCTCGTATTACTCCCCGGACTACATGCGTTCACGCCGACTGGTGGAAAACAACATTGCGTATGCGGTGCCCACCACCGAACAGGCGTACATTGCCGCAAGTAGTTACGCCAAACTGATTTTCAACAGTATCCCGGGTGTATAGTACCCAGCGTGACAATACTTATTGGTGGACTAGCCGTCTATAAAGCCCTCCATGTTTTGACAACGCTCATACCGAAGGAACTGAGTGCTTGGGTTACCGTGCTCCTCGGGGTCGTGTTGGGCGTTGGTGCGTCGTGGTGGCTGTCCGAAAACAATGTATTGCTTTCAGGATTGGCGATCAGTACAATCGCGGGTGCCACCCACTCGGTGCTGAGACTGGTCACGCTCACAGGCGACCTCTCTTTGCGCCGGTCGCTCAAATAGGAGAACAACATGACCAAAGCCCAGCGAGGCGTTATTGGTGTCATCGGCAATGGCCGAGCCACCGCCAATGTCATTGAAGACAGCCTGTCCGAACTCGTCGGCAACAACGACTTCGTACTGCCGTGGTATGGGGGCAAGCCCAGCGACAGTATGGACCGTGTGTACACCGCCATCATTGACTTTGAGCACCCCTACCACATTGTTGGGGAAGGCGTCCCGAAGGCATTGGTCAAGGATGCGTTGGAGCACCACCAAGCCACGGACCCGTTGGACGCCACCGTCCGAGCAACCAGTGATCTCGGTGGTAACACCATCCTCGTGTTGTGGGATGACGAGCCGAGTACGGAAGTCGCCATCCTGAAGGCACACGCCAAGGGCATGCGCCTGCTTGACCTGACGAACGCTCTTGCGCCGATTGACGTTGTTGACCCTGATCAGCCCGAAGCGGTAGAAACAGTGGTGGAGGAAGAGAAGGCCGAGTCTGAGATTGACAAGTTCTCTGAGGAGGAGTTGCAGTCACAGCCCATCGCGGCACTTCGTCGCCAAGCGAAACTGTTGGGGCTGGAGCATGATAAGTCTGCTACCAAGAGCGACTTGATCACCCTGTTGATGGGTGGGTTGCGGGAGATCAACCTCGTACTAGAGGACCCGCAGGAAGTTGCTGAAGACTTCCCCACACCCAAGACAGGGTGCCTAGCCTTGTCGTGGAACGACAAAGTGGAAACCATCACGATCAGCGCCGAGACGGTTGGTGCAGTTCAAGAGATGTTCAACGGTCTGAAGAAACTTCTTCAGGGTTAAGAACTGCTTCACTTCTTCTTAGCGGGGGTCTTCTTGGCAGGAGCCTTCTTGCCCTTCGCCGGTCCCTTACCGTAGCCGGGGTCCTTCTTGTTGCTCAATCCGCAACCACATTCCTTACACATATTACTGTCCTCCTTTCCGGTACTTGCTCGTCTTCTTTGCGATCTGCTTTGGCTGGTCCACAAACTGCTTACCTTTGCGGTTGCCCTCAGCCTTGGCCTTGTTGGTAGCCGCCTTCTCTTCCGGAGACAGTGCCTTCCACGCCTTATCTGGAAGATAGCGCTTATTGCCTTTTGACTCTGAGCCGTCCGAGGTACGCCAGTCTTCCTTGGTCCACTTGTCCAAGGACTTTTGCGGGTCTTTCTTAGCCATGGTCAGTCCTTGTACCCGCCACCGGCTTCTTTGTACTTCTTCGCCAGAAGTTGAGCCTTGCGAGCGGACCATTCACCGGGGTCACCACCCTTGGTGCCTGCCTTGATCTCATTAAACAAACGCTTACGCAGAGCAGGCTTGGTGTAGTTACCGGCTTCGTTGACCTTTGATTCGGTCTTCTTTTTAGCGGCCATCGTTACTTCTTTCCTCTATTCCGTGCACGATTCTTAGATGGTTCTTCCGCCACGATGCGACCATCTTTGGTATGGGACATATCCTTACCGCCTTTTCCCATAACCCCGCGCTTACGGCGCTCTTCAGCAAGTTCACGACGCTTCTCCTTCTCCTCAGGCTTAGCGTTGTAGTCCTTGTTGTAGGCGTCCTTCTTATCACGAGCCTCCGGGTTATCCCGGTAGTACTGCGTGGTCTTCTTAGGGGTGCTGGTCTTTCGGGGAGCCATTACCACTTCACCTTGTCAGCCCAGTAAGCGGCCGACATCTTGCCCTTAGCGATGTTCTTAGCATGGCGAGACTTAAACGACGCACGCTTGTCCTTCATGCGCTCGGACTCGCCTTCCTTAGGCTTACCCGCCGTCTCAGCGCCCTGCTCACCAAAGCGGATGGTCTTAACCTGATCGCCAACTTTGGCGACGACGATGTGCGACTTGGTCGGGTGATCCGGAGTTGCCTTGGGCTTGTTGTACCCAGAGACACCTGCACGGGCCAGACGGGGGTCCTTCTTACTCTCAGCCATGATGGTTACCTCACTTAGTTGATGCTCGGAGTTGCCACGACCACTTCATGTGCATGTCAATCCGCTCGGAAATGAAATTAAGAATACCTTGCTGATTTTCTTTCTCAGCATCCTTAAATGTAACATACAACTGCTTGATGAGGGCCTCATTTGCCGTCAGCAAAGCCCCGGCCATCGCTTTCGGAGTGGGGGACACATCTTTAAAAGTGATGGTCCGCATGTCAATAAACTTCTGGAGATTGAACGGGGCGTACTCGTCCAACTTCCGCAGGTTCTCTGCGATGGGGTCAATAGAACTGTAGGCGTCCTCATAAATGTCGGAGAAAAGCCCATGGTATTGGCTGAAGTCCGGACCCTCCACGTTCCAATGGAAGCCGTGGGCCATGAAGTAGAAGGTCACAACGTCTGAGAAAAGGGCCTTGAGCGACTTTGTGAGTCCGGTGTTGGATGCCATGTGGTCTCCTTAAAAACAGGGCTGGGGCGCCTCAGTAACTCTACACCAAAGCGCCCCAGCCTGTTTAACCACCACCGGACAAACCGGTTACCGAGGAGAACCACCAACTCGGTGAGCGAAGATTAGCCCCAACAATCGGTGTATGCAACACTTGGCGACCGGTTTGTGTGTATAGTCTCGGCCACACCGAGGAGCCACCGTTGACCAACAAGATTCAGGGGCCGTTTGCCCCAATGCCAATATGGGCATTTGACCTCATCAGCAAGCGTGGAACACCAACGCACACGCACATCTTGATGACCGTCATCCGCTTGACGCCATTGTCTGGTGCCAAGCCTTTGACGGTTGCCGGTATCGCCAAGTCGTCGGGGATGTCCCCCGAGACGGTCAAGCGTTCTCTTCGGTGGCTGGAATCAGCCGGGATTATCTCGTCTGAGCGCCTGTCGGGGAACCGTGGGAAGCACATCGTTGTACGCTTCAAGCCACCCAAGAGGGGGGTCACCCATGACCCCACCCTACCCCAAGGGGGGGTCACCCATGACCCATCAGGGGGGTCACCCATGACCCCACCCCGAGCCCCTGAGCAGGGCGAATTCCATAGTAGAGATAGTATTAGAGACATAGTACAAAGGGAAATGTCTAAAGACATTTCCCTTTGTGGGCTTCGCCCATTTTACGAAGGAGAACAATCTATGCCTATTTTCGGCGCTGACCCCGATGACACTACAGAATGGGATGAGACCCCTGCGTTGGAGAAGTTGGCCCACGAAACGACCGATGTGCTCCAGCACTTCAACTTCGTGGCGCGTCAGGTTGGGGGTACCCCCGTGGCTGTAAAGGACCGCCCCGCCTTCAGGATTCAACTCAAGCGCCTCCTGAAAAACGGAGTGACCCCCGCCGATCTCCAGCGCATGATTGACAAGTTCTTCACCTTCTCTCGGAACGTGGAGTCCAGCACCCCGTGGAAGTCCTTCTGCGCCACCAGCGTTCAGGCATCCCTGCTAGCCGAAACCACGGAGATCATTGCCGTCAGCCCGATCCTCGGGTGGGTTGCCGACGAGTTTGAGTACACCGACGTCCTGCCGTGGGACGAGGAGATCAACTCCCGCATCCGGAAACTGGTTTGGCGCCGAGCGATGGACTTGGCGTACACCTACCCCGAACTCCTCGCAGACATCGTGATCATCCCCGAGTACGACGCCTCGGCGCATCCGGACGGTACTGACGTTCTGGCCACGCTTTTGCTCTGTGCGAGCACGCTGTTGAGCGAACCCGGAGACGCCTCAGCGGTGGAGCAACTGAACGCCCATGGCGTGAATGTCCCCACGGACCTCATGGGGCATGGTACTCTCCGCAAACCCACCGCTTCGCTTCGCCAAGCCGTAGCGCACTACCAGCAAATCAGGAGAACCCAGTGACCGTAGGATCACCGCCCACAGAATGGAAGTCAGCACGCTGGTGGCAGAACCGTTCTCTTGAAGAGCGGTTGACATGGGCGCATCTCCCACCGCGATGGCACTCGGCAACGTACACGGCAGACAGGTTGTCGCTCACGAACTCTTATGCGATTGGGGAGTTCCTCAACGCCAAATCCGACAGCAACGGGTTGTTTCTGTATGGGCCGAGCGGTTGCGGTAAGACACCCACTGCTGTCGGTCTCCTTCGCTACATCCTCACTTCTCACAAAGTGTCCGGCAGGTTCATCACTGCTGAGCGCTACGTTGAGATGCTCAAGGATCAGTTTGACAACGACAATGAGTTGCCCGAGATGTACTCCATGCCCCACATCGTCAAGTACCTCAAGGGCGTGTTTGACATCGTTGTGTTGGACGCTGTTGGGCAAGAGCGAGCCACCGAGTTTTCGTACCACGAAATCGGGAGCCTGTTGCGTCGGCGTAACGAGGATTGCCGTACCACCATTGTGACAACGCACTTGTCGCCCACCGAGTTCATTCGTCGGTACGGAGATCGGGTGGCTTCGGTTCTTGAAGACATGACCATCGTTCGGGTGGCGTGATGGAAGGCAACGATCTCGCCGCATTTGCACCGCTACAGCAAGCCGTCATCTTTGAGGGCGTGCTCGCCAACCCTCCCGAGGGATTGAAGTCGTGGCGCACACGAGTAGCGCAACGCACGGGTGACTGGAAGACAGTCATCAACGCTATGAAGCCGAGTGAGTTGCCTTTGAAGTCTCTTGCTGACTCGGTCAACCGCCGTGGTATCGGAACCATCGTGTACACGTTCATGCCCCCCGAGGCCATTGACGCCATTGAGCATTGGCTGATTCGCAAGGGCATCTCCACGCCGGTTGAGTCATACACGGACATTGAAGCGCTCGCAGATGACCTGCGGTACAACAGAAGCGTGCGTGTCATCTACGTTCCGACGCAAGAAGAGCAGGCAATCCTCGGCATCCGTGCTACAGTGCTCGGCTCTGAAAGGGCATGGTAGTCATGGCGTCGCCGGAACATTTGCTGATTTCTAAAGTCATCCAGACTTCGGACATCTCCACGCCCATCAAGGCGGGTCTCAAGTTTGAACACCTGACTGGCACATGGTCGGAAGTGTGGATGTGGCTCACCGAGTTCTACCGCACCCATGGTACGGTGCCCACGCCACGAGTGTTCAAGACGCAGTACGCCGACATTCAGTTGTACGACGCTGAGGCCGAGCCGTTCTCTCGCTTGATTGACGAAATCTTTCAAGCGCACACTCAGCACCGCCTCGTTGAAGTCATCTCTGGAGTCATGCCACTCATCAACGAGGGCAAGACAAAGGATGCACTTGAGCACTTGTCCTCTGGAGTACAGACCGCCTCCGTTGAAGTGTCCCGTATGCGGGACGTTGACATCATCCAAAACTGGGAGTCTCGTGTTGCTCGTTACGAAGAGATGCGTAACACACCGAATGCACTCCGTGGTATTCCCACCGGCTTCTACGGGCTTGACCGCATCACCTCGGGCCTGCGCCCACAGCAGTACATCGTGTTCGTTGGTGAGCCCAAGCGTGGTAAGTCATTGTTCGCACTCATCATCGCCAACTCCTGCCACGTTCACGGCAAGACCCCGATGTTCGTTTCGTTTGAGATGAGCATTGAAGAGCAAGAGGCTCGCTACGACGCAATCATCTCCAAGACGCCGTACAACAAGATTCTCCGTGGCGATCTCACAAAGACAGAGATGGAGCGCATCTCCAAAGCCTTGCGAGTACGCAAGAACATGCAACCGTTCATCTTCAGCGAAGACACCTCATCGCTTACGACGATCTCAGCGCTCATGGGCAAAGCCAAGGAGTACCAACCCGATCTTCTCGTGGTTGACGGTGTGTACCTCATGGACGACGAGGAAGGCGAGCCCAAGGGTTCTCCGCAAGCGCTGACCAACATTACCCGTGGGCTCAAGCGCATGGCGCAGAAGTTGGACATCCCCATCGTCTCCACGACACAAGCCCTCTCGTGGAAGTTGAACAACAAGAAGACTCGTGCCATCACTGCCGATGCCATCGGCTACTCGTCATCGTTCGTTCAAGACGCCGACCTCGTGCTCGGTGTTGAGCGCAACCCTGACTTGGATGACCAAGCCATCATCCGTGTTGTTGCGGCCCGTACCGCACCAACCGGAGAAGTGCACATCAAATGGGACTGGGAGAACATGGACTTTTCGGAGGTGACTGCTGATGGCTACGGTGTCGGAGACGCATTTGACTGATCTTGCTTCCGTTCTCAAGAGCATCGGCGTAGACGTTCGCCGTGCTGACGGAAGAGAAATCTCAGGCCGGTGTCCGGTGCACCGCCGTGTCACGGGTCGTGAAGACGGCTCCCCTTCGTGGAGCATGAACGCACAGACGGGTCTTTGGATTTGCTTCTCTTGTGGCGCCCGAGGCACCCTCAGCATGCTGGTGTCAGAACTCACGGGTGAGCCCGACGCCATCATGGCGGTGCACCACTTCCTGATTGACCGCAACTTGGAAAGGCTCACGCTTGGCGTTGAGGCTCCAGCGAAGAAGCCCGACATTGACTGGGTGTCTTTCTCTAAGTTTGTGATGCCCCCGGAGTCTGCGATGGATAAGCGTGGGCTTGACGCCGAGCAAGTGCTCATGCATGGCGTTCGTTGGGACACCATGAACAAGGCGTGGATTATCCCTATCGTCAATCAGTTTGGCGACCTGCAAGGCTGGCAGACAAAGGCACACGGCTGGGTGCGTAACTTTCCAGTCGGCGTCAAGAAGTCCGACAGCCTGTTTGGAATTGAGCGGTTCCTCGGCGGTACTGCGGTACTGGTGGAGTCACCGTTGGACGTTGTCCGCTTCGCCAGCGTCTTTGAAAAGCCGCAAGCCTTGGCAACCTTCGGGGCCGCTGTTTCAGACAAGCAACTTGGCTTGCTGTCCACGGTGGCAGACCGTGTCATCATCGCTATGGATAACGATGAAGCAGGCATACGCTCCAGCAAATCTTTGTTTAACCGTCTGCCACATTTCCGACGAGGCACGCTATGGTGGAACTACTCCGGTACTTCAGCGAAGGACATCGGAGATATGACTGCTCGTGAAATGGCCGAGGGATTCACTTCTGCGTCCCGAGTTCTGCCATGGAATCTGTAACCACAACTACCAAAGGAGACACCAATGCCCAAGATCATTCGCCAAAGCCCTGAGCCCACAGACGAGGCTTACCTGTCTCGGCTTGTTGACGAGTACGTCAAGGCCAAGGAGTTCAGTGATGCCGCAGTAAAGCGCACTGAGGAAATGAAGAAGGAACTGTCCAACATCGTGGACATTGACGGATACACCGACCACATCGGACACAAGTGGATTGAGGTTGCGTCCGGAGTGCAACTCAAGCGTGAGCGCCGAGTCTCCATCAACTTGGACCACTCTGCGGCCCAAGACTGGGCACAAGCCAACGATCTTTGGGAGGAGATTTCCATCCCGGTTCGTATGCTTGACGAGGATGCCCTCGCCACCGTGGCGGTTGAGCGCCCCGAACTGCAAGTTGAGATTCAAGGGCTGTACAAAGAGAAAGAAACGTGGGCATTTAAGGTAATAGAGCCCAAAAAGTAATAACTGCTATCCTTACATCCGATAAGGAGGTAGTACGCCGTGCCCAAAAATGAAGAACGAACACCTCCGGGGAGATGGGAATGTCCGAAATGTGGAACTCTAGTGGAGACGATGGTGCAGACGATTGGACCTCCGACCTGTTCCCGCCACACTGGTGGAGCAGTCAGTATGGCTCCAACGACAAAGCCGTTTCCAAAGCCAAAAGCACCCCCGAGTTGATTCTCACAATTGACACTATTGTCAATTTGTTGCGCGTAATCAGTGTCTG
>Ga0129333_10002296_pt1 | contig 17741 bp, 24 predicted proteins | sample CPB6_08_DNA_FD_94474 | JGI IMG/M metagenome (GOLD analysis project Ga0129333, IMG submission 94474) | Freshwater to marine salinity gradient microbial communities from Chesapeake Bay, USA - CPBay_Sum_0.6_0.8_DNA | ecosystem: Environmental > Aquatic > Marine > Coastal | place: USA: Chesapeake...
GGAACCACTGTTCCAACCGTTGGAACATATACCGGACGAGTTCTCGGGGGTGGCGGTTCAGTTGAAAGAAGATTCTCATTTACTGGACCAACCGGCGGAACAGGAGGCGGCGGAGCAGGCGGCAACGACGGCGGTGGTGGTGGAGTGGCCGGAACTGCTAATACTGGTGGAGGGGGCGGTGGAGGCGGAGCAGGAGGAACCGCCGGAGCAGGTGGAGCGGGAGGATCAGGCATTGTAGTAGCACATTATGCTGCTCAAACCCTATTACCTATTAGAAAGAGCAGTTATTGGGCCTCAGTGGCTGGATCTACGCTATTCACCAGTCAAGGAAATGTAGAAGTCAATACTTCACTACTTGACGATCAACTTCAAGAGTATCGAGATGCTCTATCATTACTATGTTCTCTTAGTGGAATGATGTAGATATGAATCCTTTTCAAGCAGGATATATAGAGCGTCTTAGAGCATGGCGAGATCTAAGGCACTCTGCAGTTAATCTTGACGACGATGAAAAACTAAAAACAATAGATCGATGGTGGCAACAAGCACCCTTGCTCACTCATCATATTCATCCGCTAGATCAACAAAATTGGCCAGATCCATGGACCATGTTGTCCGATAATCTATATTGTCACTTGACAAGAGCATTGGGAATTTGTTATACTTTATTCATGTTAGATGAACATCCTGAACTAGTATCAGCAAGAGACCAATATTGTGAAGAGTATCCCTTAGTCTTAGTACGAAGTGGTAAATATATACTTTCTTATCATCCCAATACCGTACTAAGTAATAGTCTCAGCGACTTCAAGATAATATCTAGATTCAATCTAGATAGTTCACGATCAAAAATAAAATAAGGTATTATAACTATGAGTATTAACGTCATCAAGCGAGATGGATCTCGTGTTCCCTTAGATATCAGTAAAATACAGCGTCAAGTACAACAATGTTGTCGTGGTATTGATCATGTTAGCGCTAGTATGATTGAAATCAGAGCCAAGATTCAGTTTTATGATGATATGAAAACTAGCACAATTGATCAGTTATTGCTGCAAGCAATGGTTGGACTGATCGATGAAGAAGATAATCCCGAACTACATAATGTAAATTATCAGTATGTAGCAGGTCGTCAGCGTAATAGTATGCTTCGAAAGGAAGTATATAATCAATATGAACCCTGGAGACTATGGGATATTATTAATCGTAACGTCAAGTTAGGATTTTACACGCCCGAACTATTAGAATGGTATTCTGAATCAGAGTGGAGCACTATCGAACTATTCATGGATCATGATAAAGATGAGCGTTATGGTTATGCTGCTATTGCTCAATTATGTGAGAAGTATTTGGTACAGAATCGTAGCACAGGGCAGATTTATGAAACTCCACAAGTTAGATATGCAGTAGCAGCAGCCACTGCTTTTCATGCTGAATCCAAAGATAAGAGACTAAAATACGTTAAGGATTATTACGAATGTGCTAGTGATGGTCATTTCACTCTGGCTACCCCTGTGCTTGCTGGTCTTGGGACTACTACTAAACAGTTTAGCAGTTGTGTGCTTATTAGTGCTGATGATACTCTTGATAGTATATTTGCAAGCGGAGAAATGATGGCCAAGTATGCTAGCAAACGTGCTGGCATTGGATTAGAGATTGGTCGTGTTCGTCCTGTTGGTTCTCCTATTCGTGGTGGTGAAATTAAGCATACTGGTTTGATACCGTTCTTAAAGAAGTGGTACGGTGATCTTCGTAGTTGTAGTCAGGGCGGCATTAGAAATGCTAGTTGTACGGTTTATCTACCTATCTGGCACTATCAGTTTGACGATTTTATCGTTCTAAAAAACAATCAGGGCACCGAAGAAACTAGAATCAGACAACTTGACTATGGTGTGGTTATTAGCAAGTTATTTTGGCGTAGATACAAGAACGGTGAAAATATTACGCTGTTTGATCCCTCAGAAGTGCCCGATATGTACGAAGCATACTATAGAAACAGTGAGCAGTTTGAAGAACTATACACCAAGTACGAGCAAGATCAAACCAAGAAACGTAAAGTTATCAGCGCTGAAGAAATATTCAAGAGTGGAATACTAAAAGAGCGTACAGATACAGGCAGAATTTATCTAGTCAATATAGATAATGTAATCAATCAAGGCTCATTTGATTGTGAGCTAGATCCTATTTACATGAGTAATCTTTGCGCCGAGATAGTTTTGCCAACTAAACCATTTCAGCGTCTAGAAGATGAAAGGGGCAGAATCGCTTTATGTACACTTGGCAGTATCAATTGGGGAGCATTCAGAAATCCACAAGACATGCGTAAAGCATGTCGTGTGTTAGTTCGTAGTCTTAGTAATCTTCTAAACTATCAGGACTTCTTGAGCATACAAAGCGAACTAGCTAATAAAGATTTTGAACCACTAGGTGTAGGTATTACTAATCTAGCTTATTGGCATGCCAAGAGAAATCTTAAGTATGGTAGTAAAGAATCACTAGCAGAAGTAAAACGTTTCATGGAGCATCAGGCTTACTACTTGACTGAGATGAGTGTAGAACTAGCAGAACAATTCGGCTCATGTCAGGGCAGTGCTCGTACATGGTACGGTCGTGGCGTATTTCCCTGGGAGCGTAGAGCACAGGGTGTTAATGATCTCACAGACTTTACTCCCACACTTGATTGGGAACCATTACGACAACGTATGAAGCGAAGCGGTATCAGAAACGCTACATTAATGGCTATCGCTCCGGTAGAAAGTAGTTCAGTAGTATTGAATAGCACTAATGGCATTGAGATGCCAATGGAGTTAATTTCAGTTAAAGAAAGTAAAGCAGGTAGCTTTGTACAAGTTGTTCCTGAATATCGTAGACTAAAAAACAAATATCAACTAATGTGGGATCAGCAGGATTGTGTAGACTATTTAAAGACAGCAGCAGTATTAGCAGCTTATGTAGATCAAAGTATTAGTACTAATACTTTCTATTCTCCAAAACACTTTGAAGGAGGAAAGATTCCTGCTACACTAGTAGCTAAGAATCTAATGTTAGGCATTCATTGGGGACTTAAGAGTTATTATTATTCACTTCTAGACAAAACAGGAGCTAAGGCAGTGCTAAAAGAAGAAAACATCATTCAATTCCAACCACCAGTTGAGATTGCGGAAGATGATTCATTCTGCGAAAGCTGTAAACTTTGAGTTGTAAATTATAACTCTCTTGTAAACTATGATACATTGGAATAATTAATGAGAATAACTGAAATCGTAAATGGAATATTAAAGCACCCGCGAATTAGTTCAACTGAAGATTTTTCTAAATCATCTAAAGTTGGCAATCGTGAGGGCTACGATATTCATCAATCTACGATTGACGATGCCATATCTCTTATGATATTAGATTCTGACGGAACATATAAAGGATATATACTCTATAAGAATGATGGGCATTTTATAGAGGCATACGTCAAAGAGCAATTTAGAAGACAAGGAATTATGTCTACCCTAATTCTATATGTACTTAGGAATGATAATATTAGATTGTATATAAATGCTGATGATGTAGTAAGTGATATGTCTAGGAATGCATTCATAACTATGACAATAAATAATAAAATAAAAATCCTCGATAAAAATACTGAAAAACATTTCACTAATCAAGAATTACATAGAATTTTTAGCAGTCTGGGTGCAAATGACTATGCTTTAATAATAGAGCATACACATAAACAGCCACGAGATAATTTTTACGAGATAGTAAATGAGAGTGGTGATGCCATATATAACAAAACATTTGATGGTGCCAAAATAACCGAATTTTTTTATGATTGAAAACATATTTATAACTCTTCTGTAAAAGAATAAAATGAAAATAAGTAATATAACAAAATTTATCGAAGTGACTTATGACAAGATATTATATGAACATAAAAGAAATTTCAGAGAAATAGTATCAGAAATAAAATATGGTCATTTCGGATATCCTATTTCTTCAGAGACTGTTATGGACGGAGAAGAACTAGGAACATATGAGGGGCAGAAAATCTTTGGGACTAAAATGACATCAGACGGGCAAGATTTTGTTGTTTTATATGTTCCATATGGCAATTCATACAAAGGGTATGTGAAATGTATTGATAATGAAAATAGCGTAGAATTCTCACAGGCTTTTGTCAAAGATGAGTTCAGAAGAAAGGGTATTCTTTCTGCCATCATACTCTTCACACTAAAAATTCAAAAAATGAAGATAACCATTTCTCCAAATGAGATTATGACGGATGATAGCAGAGGGCTCTTTTATAATTTATCCTCGGAGAAAAAAATGATAACTATTAGAGATTCTAAAACAGGAAAAATTATGAGTTCTTCTAAACTCAGTAAATTATTTTCTGATGTAAGTGATAACGATGTGGGGTTGATTGTGGAGTATGAAAAAAGAATCAATGAACATATGACTCAAATAATAAACATTCACAACGGAAAATCGGATTTTATCTGAAATGAAGTACATATGGAGAATCTGGGCAAAGGATCTCGGTGATTATTCTAGAACAACAGTACAATCTATCAAAACAAATTTGACTAACATATTATGAAAAACCCACACATTATTGAAACACTATCTACACTAGAACAGCACGTATCTAATATTAATAGCATCTTAGAAGAACTACATAAACATGGAGTTCGTATTCATTTTAACATAGAATGTGATCCTCCTAGTTATAAAACTACGGTAAAAATATCTAATGCTATACAAACCATTGATTATTTGAAATGATAATGTGTCAAGGCATTGATAATTGTAAAAATAAGGAAATAAAATGAGTAAAGAAAATTATGACTTAAGTAAAAAAACAGACTATCTAAAAAGAACAATGTTTCTTGACCCAGCAGGTCCAGTAACAGTTCAAAGATTTGAAGAGGTCAAGTATCCCAAGATTCAAAAGTATGATGAAACGGCACAGGGATTCTTTTGGAGACCTGAAGAAATTAGTTTGACCAAAGACAAGATTGATATGCGTGATGCTACAGAAGCCGTCAAGCATATCTTTACTAGTAATCTACTACGCCAAACTGCTCTAGACAGTATTCAGGGTCGTGGCCCTAGTCAAATTTTTAGTCCAGTAATCTCTATACCTGAACTAGAAGCATTAGTACTAAATTGGTCATTTTTCGAAACGAATATTCATAGTAAGAGTTATAGTCATATCATTCGTAATATCTATAATGTTCCCAAAGATGTATTCAATAGTATACATGATACTAAAGAAATTATAGACATGGCTAGTAATGTTGGCAATTACTATCACGTATTACATCGAATCAACTGTGCTAAAGAGTTGGGTCAAGATGTCACAGAGCATGAACACGTTCGAGCAATTTGGTTAGCACTTAATGCCAGTTATGCTCTAGAAGCTCTGCGCTTTATGGTAAGTTTTGCTACAAGTCTAGCAATGGTTGAAAACAAGATCTTTGTTGGTAATGGCAACATCATTTCTCTTATTTTACAAGATGAAATCTTACATTCAGAATGGACTGCTTATTTGATCAATCAAGTAGTCAGAGATGATGCTCGTTTTTCCAAAGTAGTTGAAGAATGTGCCGAAGAAGTATACAATATGTATATGGATGTAATTCGTGAAGAAAAATCATGGGCAGAGTATCTGTTTAAAAAGGGACCAGTTATTGGTCTTAATGCTGATATTCTAAAAGATTTTGTTGATTACACCGCTTTTATTAGACTCAAGGATATCGGTATTAAATATCTAGACCCACATCCCAAATCTAGTCCTATACCATGGTTCTCTAAGCATCTTAATTTACATAAGAAGCAATCAGCTCTTCAAGAAACAGAAAGTACTAGTTATGTTATTGGAGCTCTTAGTGATAGTATTAATAAAGAAGAACTACCCGAACTATAATTAACAAGGAGACATAAACAATGTTTGGATCATCGTATTTTGAAAACGCTTTAACCTATAGAGAGGCCTCTGAAGTTAATCAGGCAATGGGCAGAGTGTATTTTCATATGGGATTGGCTGTATTGACCTCAATGATAGTTAGTCTGCTTATCGCCAGCAGTCCTGCCCTTCTTGCCTTTTTCTTTACCGGTGCTATGAAGTGGGTTGTTATGTTTTTACCACTAGTAGCAGTATTTGGCATTGGTTTTGCCTTGTCCAACTATCCATCAAAAGAAGTAGCCATATTGCTACTACACGGTTTTGCCGCTATCATGGGCTTGAGTTTTGCCATGATCTTTGTAGTATTTAAAATGGGCAGTATAGTTAGTGCCTTTATGAGTGCTGCTATTCTTTTTTTAATAATGAGTGCCTATGGATACTTTACAAAGAAAAGTCTTGATAGCATGGGTAAGTTTATGATTGTTGGACTTATCGCTATTGTTATTGCTAGCATTATTAATATCTTTATTGATAGCAGTCTTATGACCATGGTTATCTCAGCACTGGCTATTATTATATTTCTTGGATTGACTGCTTATGACACACAGAAAATCAGAGAAATGCTCAGCACTACAAGTTCATCAAGTAGTGACGAGATTCAGGGTGCTCTTACTTTGTATCTTGACTTTATCAATCTATTTTTAAATTTATTACAGTTATTTGGAGAGAAGAAAGAATGAAATATCGTAAAAAACCAGTTATTATCGAAGCAATTGAATTTGTTTATAGTAAAGAAGGAATCGAGCAACTTAAACAATTCTGTGGATCAGCTTTGGGTAATACACACAAAGAGCTTCATCCTGATGCTCTAGGTGAAGCAGAACTGGGAACACTAGAAGATGGAGTTCATCTAACCGTAAAGCATATTGCTACAGAGGGTGACTACATTATTCGAGGTATTCAGGGAGAATATTATGCCTGTAAACCCGATATTTTTTGGCAAACATACGAAAGAGCATAATGAAAAAAGCAATAGTTTGGAGCAAGGACAATTGTCCCTTTTGTGATCAGGCAAAAACACTGCTTGAACTTCGTGGGATAGAGTATGAAGAACGTAAAATTGGTCATGGTTGGACTCGTGAACAATTATTAGAGCAAGTGCCTAGTGCTAGATCAGTGCCACAGATTTTTCTTGACGACGAGCATATAGGTGGATTTACAGAACTTAAACAGAGATTACAATGAAAGATATTAAAATAGACGAGATTTATACGTTCAAGTTAGTTACAGGAGAAGAAATGGTTGGAAAAGTTACTGCTGTTGACTACAATACTCATACCGTGGAGATTAGTGAACCAGTTAGTGTAGCCCCAGGTCCTCAGGGCATGGGATTGATTCCAACAATGCTAACAGCAAATCGTAAGAATGTTATAACGCTAAATACTAATAGTGTAGCACTATGGGGTAATACTGCTGATGATGTAGTTCGTAGTTATCGTGAAGCAACCTCTGCTATTGTTACACCCACTAAAAAGGTAATTTTGGGATAATATGCCAAATCTAAGTAGAAAAGGTGACACTAATACCGACGGTGGCAAGATTATACGTCATGCTGCTACGGTATACTGTAACAATATACCTGTAGGGTTACATGGTAGCCCAATCACTGCTCATGGTCCAGGTCGTCATAAACGACCCAATACCACTAATGGCAGTCCTGATGTATTTTGTGAAACGGCACCAGTACTTAGAGTTACTAGCGGATGTACAGATGGTAATCCGATAGCACAAGGTAGTTCTAACACATTTGTTACATGAGTTTAAGCGGAAAATATACCCCTCTACAATTAAACACGTTAAGCGGTCTACTCAAGGGTGATCGTGATCGTATTACGGGTGGTCTAGATGCTACTCATGTAGATCGTGTTTTTGTAATCAATCCTAGATTTCAAGGGTTTGCTGGCGTTTGGTCTAGAAGTCAAGAAAATACAAATATAGGATCTTATACGTGGGGTTCATTGATTAGCTCAACTGTGTTAAATCATTTAACACAGGCTATTATTAAACTTAATGGGTATTCGCCTGGCGGCACTCTAAATCTTCCCGTAAATCGTTTAGATATGTGGCGTAGATTAATTTCTGTAGGCAATGGAGTTGTCAATGCTCTTGGAAACAGCAGACCTAGTTCGTTTATTAGAACTTACCCTAACTATCATGATCCTTATCCATCTGATAACTATCCTCAATTCCCTAGCCCTGATAACGGTAGTCAAACAGTGTCTAACACTAACTATGGATGGATTACAGGCTGGAACGATGAGGAATACGAATTCTGTGCTAACTTTGATCCCAGTGCTGTTTGTCAGGCCGACGTTTATTTTGGACAGGGTTATCTAGCTCTATATCCCAGACAGGGATTCTTTGAATTTTGGGACTTTGAATATGAAACCAGACCCAATCATTATCTAAGACTTACTAGAAGTATCGGGCAACATAAAGCTTGGGCAGAAAAGACAAACAGAACTATTGCTAGTTTTAAGAACACTCAGAGTTTTCAGCAGTTTAGTCATACAAGCATCAATGATCATACAAGTGCTGATATTTCAGGTGTTAGTTTGGCTTTTAGAGCATTTGGCTCGGATTTAATCAATCTTGGCAAAGCAGTTAATTTAGCAGACATTGAGTATTTTGGCAGAACCGATAAGTTTTTGATTCATCTTCAATCTAATAATGCTTTAACCGAGGCCGTGAGATTGGCTCTAGTAGCGGCTGATCTTAGCATAACTGATTTAAATGCTATATTGATTGATCGTAAGGAAGCCACTGTTCAACAGTTAAAGAACATTTGGACTGCTTTGGGATATATTACAGGGTCTGATCTAGCACAAATCAAGACTATTCTCAATGTTAAAACAGCGGGACTAACCAGTCTTCAAGACTTACTCACTGTTAATAAAATGTTTCCTGAAAGTCATAACACAATCACTGTCCCTGAATGGAGAACTGATACCGCCGCTGCCAAGATCTATGATTTTATCTATGTTAATGGTGGGTTGAATAGTCGCTTAAAAGATCACAGTGAATATCTTTTGAAGAGCTTACCCGATACAGTGGCGCTAGCGGCTGCTGCCTTTAGTTATACGCTAAGACAGATCAAGGGAATCTATAGTTGGACATTTGAAAGATTCGCTCAGGTTGTCGCTCAGCTTGAAGTTACAAATAAAGACTTGAGTCTGACTAATAGTCCCGATGGTATTCCAGGAAACAAAACTAATGCTTTAAAAGCAATGAGTTATTTACAGCTTGGCAGTGGTAACAGTGGAACCTACTGTATGACTGATTTTACAGGTTGTATCAGTGGCGATCAGTATAACGACATCTTTGCTGAAATTCAAAATCTCTTGATTCAGGCTGCTACTCCACTACTAGCAACAATATATCATAACATTTACAAATGGGCTGTTGATCAAGCCACTCAACCAACTCAAGATTCTAATGGTGTATGGTCAAATTATACATATGATTATCGTCATTGGAGAAACTATGATAGCACTGTGTATCCTGACTATTCGTTAGACACTTATCTACAACAAGCTGAAGCCGAGATTTCTAATATTTTTAACTCTCGAAGAGCAGTGTGTGATCGTCTTAACTACTGGTGGACTGCTATTGGAACTATTCTAAGTCAAGAGCAACGAGCAATTCCTTTCAGTGCTCCTGAGTGTGCTAGAATTTCAGGATACACTAATCGTGAAGAACTCTATCAGTTTATAGCAAATCTTGAGAATTGGGCAGATCAAACTGATTATAAAGAAATAGCACGTCTTATAGAAAAGATTGCTGATTTGTCAACTGTGCCCGGACAAAGCATGGTTGCTTTACTTAGAGAAAGTAGAAATGCCAAGCGCATAGCATTGCTTGGTGGTCAATTAGACAATGATGTTAGTGATAGTTTAAAGCCAAGTGCTAGTTCTGCCACTGCTCTTGTATCAGAGGGCAAGCTAACAGATTTGTCAATAGATAGTACTGGGTTTGGATATGATGTTACGAAACCGCCACGAGTGTATGCAGTTAGTCCTGTAGGCACGGTTCCTCCAAAAATAAGCCCAGTATTATCAACCTTCTCATCTGCCGACAATACAGCAGATCGTCTATCTCAGGCACTACCAGGAGCAATGATAACTGCCCTTAAGATAGACAGCCCAGGAGATCGCTTGCCCGATAACTTGGATATTATCATAGAAGAGCCAGTTTTGCCAACAAGTTTAGCGTTACCTGCTGATCCGTTGGTTATACCCGTCATCGAGAATCTTGATATCGTACCAAAAGAACTCGTGATGTATCCCTCCAACAGTTATACGCCCGACGAGGCCATTGAAAACGTTACAATATGTAATTGTGACTGTTGGACAATCTAGTACTTGACAATTATTCACGTTCGTAGTACTATCTAAGATAGGAGATAATTATGTTTATAGCAGTTAGAGATTGGCCAATGCTATTCTTTATTCTAAGCATGTTAGCCATTGTAATCACTATTGAAAGTTCCAAGATTTCATCACAGACTGAAATAGGAACAGATCTAAGAGAAAGCATCATCACTAGTGGGAAAAAAACAGTAAATGATCTAAAAAAGATAACAACAGCAGCAAAGCCCATTCAGATTGATCAGATTAGATGTATGGCTACGAACATTTATTATGAAGCAAAGAACGAGCCCTACTTAGGTCAGATTGCTGTTGCTCGTGTGGTTATGAACAGAGTTAGTCATGGATTTGCTAACACTCCATGTGAAGTAATCTATCAGAGTAACTTGGTTGCTAGCTCACAGAATCCCACAATGTTACAACGATTATGTCAATTTAGTTGGGTCTGTCAGCAAAAATCTCAGCCAAACTATGCTAGCAATGCTTATAAACAGGCTGAAGATATTGCTAGACAAGTTCTGTATGAGAATGCTGGCACTGAAGTTATACCCAATAATGTATTGTATTTTCACAATTCTATGATTAAGCCAGGATGGACTCATCAACGATTAGTACAAATCGGTAATCATGTGTTTTATGCTAAGCGAGGTAAAAAGAATGAATCTGAAAGTTGATAAACATTTTTTAATAGGATTGGCGGCAATAGTCATCATGATTGTTTCTGGACCATTGATTGTTATTTGGTCATGGAATACTCTGTTTGAAAGTGTATTTTCTATTCCCTATGATCTTAAAACCTGGTTAGCAGTATTGATAATCATGTGGTTATTCAGAATATATAACTTTAATCTAAAGAAAAAAGAATGAATCATTCCTTAGAACAAGACATTAAAGCGTCAGATTGGATGGTTGCTAAAATCAAAAATAGCAAGGTTTATGCTCAAAATTTATATGCTGCTATGTGTAATAATGAATTCATTCATTATGATGTTCTATCTATTTTAAAAGAGGACACATGGAGATGTAGTTGGAGATATGCTGGCGGTATCATGGCTGATATTCGAGGTGGCGACGAGGATTACATGGACTACTATTGTAGTGGCATTAGAAATGAAGTTCAAGAGATCACTAATGATCCTGACGAAGAGGATGCTAAAAATTATGTCTCAGAAAGCTATGTCACTGCTCAGATAAAATCTGACTTGTTTGTTCTTGGATGGTTTGTTAAAGATATTAAAGATACTGAGTATTAGAGGCGGGTAAAGAATTTAACACTTTGGCAACGTCTGAGTTCCAGGTGATTCTGCTCTGACAGTTACCAAATGCTTTTATAAGATCTTGATTGATCTTCTTATAGTCTATAACCATGTCATCCATGTTTTCCCATCCATAACTTCGTAATCTTGGTTCAAACGTTCCAAGTCCCATGGATTCTAGAAGTTTAGCTTTGAACAGCGGTAGCTTAGTCCATGATGCTACAAAGTTTGAATCAGCCTGATCTAGATGATGCTTAATGAATAACAGATTGCTTGACATACTATGACTAAGCATATTGCCTATGCCCTCGTGAGCAATATCTTTAAGAAATAGATCGTAGCAACCATAGTTATGTCTTTGAGGGCTAAGAATGCGTTTATCATGCCAGGGCCAATTGTAATCTCCTCCCATGACAACAAAATCATCGATCTGTTTGATTAGCCAAAAATGAGTACTAACGTGAAACTGAGTAATACGATATTTTTTTAGCAGCGAATGATGAGTTCCTTCAAAAAATTTATCAACATCTAAGTCGATAATTCTTTGTTCAATATGATTCATTCTACAGAACTTTTCGCTATAATAAAGATCATGAGTATTGATTGAATATCCGTTGAGCAGTAATCGTAGAGTATAGGCAATCTGTGGTATTTTCTGAATTGCCAAAGATCTAAGAACACATTCACTATCTAACCCTCCACTATAGAGAACCCCGACGTGTTTGCTAGATCGTGATTGAACATGCTCAGCAAATAGTTGATCTATGCTTAGATCAAGATAATGTTCTGTATTGAGAAGTTCAAGATGATAAATATTATTACTGCTATCAATGCTGAACGAATGTTGTCTATAATCGTTAAGACCGCTGCGCCAATAGAGGGTATTCATTGTGATTGTTAAAACTGAGTATAAAGTAGATTGTGAAACACTGTACAAGTATTTACAGAAACGAGACCCTTTGGTTACAAAATATAAACCTGAGTTTTCATCGGTCACTGAATTCAAGGTCGTTGGAGGAGCAGATGCCAGTCTGTTAAATCCTCTTGAAAATATACCCGAATCTCTACAGATATTTCCTAAACCGATATTCTTTTTATATACATTTTCATTTAATAACACACTTGATTGGCATGAAGATGGTATGCTAATGGATCATCTTAGTCAAATCAAATATGTGGCTTTACTAAAGGGACAGGGTACACTTGAAGTAAATATCGACGACACTATTTACTCTGAGAATTTAGAACCGCTAATATGGTATTCATTTCCTCAGTTATACAGTCACAGATGGATTACTACCGAGAGTGAAGTTGCTATTGCTGTGACTTTACCTACTATTCATCGTGATCAATTTAGTAAAATCTATTTTAGAGGACCGCTAAGTGATCGACCATATCGAATACCAAAACTTGAACATGAAATTCTACAAAAAACTTGATCTCGATCATGATCTTTGGTCTGATATTCATCGACAGATGACTCAGATAATCATTGAAGACTACGGAATCCCAGGAGAAATCGACGTTGATCGAGTTTACGGCTGTATTAATAATGATCTATTCTTAGAGAGAGTGCCTGCCTTTAAGATTTTTATGTCTGAGAACAGAATTGAAAAACTATGGATAGCTTGTGTCGCTCTTACAAAAAATGTCAGGGCTCATGTTGACTTTAGTCGTGGATGTTCTAGTTATCAGGAGTTTCAGAATAAATCATTAGACAGAAGATTGGCGATCAATTGGCCTATTTACAATGTCGCTCAATCAGAAACTGCATATTACGAGACTTTAGAGAATGATGCTGCTGTAATTCGTGATAATCTCTTGATCAATTTTGAAGAGAACAAGCTTAGAAAAATAGACAGCTTTACTCTGACTGAACCAACTATGCTTCGTGCTGATCTTATTCATGGCATGAAAGTGTTTAATGATAAAACTAGAATCATCTTTAGCACTAGATTTCAACAAGATCCCATTCATTTGTTTTAGAATATGCTCTATAAGAAGATCGTGATATCAGATGATCTATGGCAAATCATTCGAAATGAAATGACGATGTTTGCTATTTCTAAAATTCAGTCACTAGATAAGCCCACGATAATTCAGAACGCTATATCAATACCTCGTGATCAGTTTATCATGAACGTTCCCTCATTTAATCAATTCTTAGATCAGTATGAATTAAAGATTAATAATCTGTGGTTATCGGTAACAAAAAGAATAGGACCACATTTAGACTTTAGTGAGGATTCTACTGACTATGATGATTATCAGAATAAACCACGAACCAGAAGTTTAGCTACAAATTGGCCAATATTTAATACTGAGAATAGCTCGACCATCTTTTATACTCCTCGTCCCGATCATCGATTCATTAAGAAAGGATTGTTAGGATTCAATGAAAATGATTTGGACATCATTGATCAATTTACATTAGAAAGTCCCACTGTAATGAGAGCTGATGTTATTCATTCGGTTAAAGTTCTCAATGATCTACCACGAATTTCATACAGTATCAGATATACTAGTGAACCTACTATTCTATTCAAATAACTTTTGTGGATTCTGTCCCTGATAAAATGCCCATTGCTCTGTATTTCTATACCATACACTTTGTTCTAACCAACTAAACTTCATTATGCTCATACGATCACTAAGTATGAATACATTAGTACCGCAATAGTTTTTTCTTTGTTGAAAGATTTTACGCAATCCAAGATTGCTTCGATTCACAGTCATAATGATCCCTTTACTAGAATGCTTCATTGCCTCATGATGCATGGGATAAAACAAGGGTATATCAGTATTATGATTGCAGACGAATCTAGCCATAAAAATCCAATCACGATAAGAATATAGTCCAAAAGCAGCAATAGGCTGATCATTAGCTAAAATGCCGTATGCTCCACAATTAAAATAGTTCTGCTCTAATAATTGCTGTCTTGTTTCGGGCAAATAATTATCACGATGACGCTTATTTTTCTTGACATATTCGTCACTGATATCGTTGTATATGTCCCAGCTTCGTTCAACTGTTAATGTTTTTAATTCTGATAATTTGATCATAGGCTAGTTTAACTCGATTAATAATATAGGTGATTTGTTCATCAGTGAGTTGTGGATGAACAGGAAGCATAATAGTATTTTTTATGTAATAATCGTTTAGATAATGTTCTAGTGGTAAGACACCTGTATAACTTTGTATTGACTGATTGAGTAAGAACAATTGAAATTTCAGACGAGTTTTTGAATCTAGATTATCAATGTACAACGGATAGCCTAGTGGAAACTCACTCGACTGTTGCTGATAATCACTGAACTTTAATTCAGTTAGCCGATGATAGTTATGCTGTCTGATTTCTCGTGTATGTTCTAGTCTGCTAATCTGTCCCAATAAAAAGCTGCTTACTAAAGCACTAATACTGCTCTTAAATGGTAACTCACTCTGACCTGGTCGATATTGACCCAAGAGAAAAAAATAGGGATTAGATCTAGTAGGGTTAACATCACAGAAACTTCTAGTTCTTGCCCAAGATAATAGATCGGGAATATTAGTTGCTAATGCTCCTCCTTCTCCTCCCTGTAGAATCTTGTTATTACTAAAACTATATATTCTTATATCACTGATAAGATCAGTGTGATGGCCAAACATCTGACAACGATCTTCGATTACAATGCTACGATTAGAGCGTTTAAACTCCCTAGCATTTATCTCATTATGACTTGTAATGATATAAACTTCTAGAGCCATGTCAGACGTGGTAAAATCTGTTTCGAAATCAACTTGATTGGTAGTTTTTAGTACAGTGTAATTTCGATTTTTCAAAAAGCCCCAAATCCAAAAATAACTATATTCACTTACCCGATAGTGAACTTGATCATGATTACTTTCTATCCATTCAAGTGCCATGAGCATAGCATTAGTTCCGCTATTAACAACAATATTAGTGCCGATCCAAGATTCAAGTCTGCTAGATAGCTCTAGATTAGTTTCACTCCATAGCCCACCAAGAACTCTGCTTGAATCCACCGTTCTTTTTATTTGATCAAGATAATCTTGCTTGTATTCAAGATCTATTCCGTTAAAGTATATCATTCAAAAATTAAGTCTGTTTGTCCATGAGTGTCAACAATCAAATTCAAACGTGATAGTGCCCCCATATTTTTAACCCAATGAACGTGACCGCCATTGAAAAAATAAATGCCACCATCTTCAATCATATTGAATTCTAGATTTTGATTTTTTACTTTAAACCCATAGATCACTTGTTCATTATTAAAAATCGGAATATGATATCGAGTGATATAACTAGGGTCATAGTCTACATGAGGTTTGATTTCAAAGTTACCGCCGAGCATTGCCAAACGAACTCTAGTTATCTGACCGCTAAACATATCAAGTATTTGACTAAACATGCCATGACAATGCTCGTTTCGTAGCCCATAGTTAAGCTCATCAGTCTCTGGAACATAAGTTTTACTAGTGGGATCTGTTCTACGAGTTCGTGAAAAAATAGTATGATGAGTGCTTGTAAGAAGACTGTTATCAGATGTCATCTTTTTTGGATCAATATTTGTAAGATAAAGCTGACGATATCGCTCACCTTCTAAAAACTCAGCATCATGCTCTTTAAAAAAGTGCTCTTTACTATATTGATTGGCTACTAAAAATGCTTGATGATTGCTCGCTCCACTGTATTTGATATCATTATACTGAGCATAATCATCATAATGATTATCACGAATGAATTCTCTTAGCATGGTAATATCAATTTTATGCTTAATTCTAGCTAATGGAGGTAACTGTTTTCTAGTTAGCATGAGTAAAAGAATTGTAGTAGATAAATGGGCTCTGATCTAGTTATTGCTCCATGAATAATTCTATTGGGATTAAAATGATAATCATGTATTCCATGAAACTTAAAGATCAATCCTTGCTCATCGTGTAGTGTGGTTTCACTGTCTGATCCACTGAGCATAACATTATATACCATGCTTGTTCGATTAGCATGATAATCAAGATGTTTGGGAAACTCCATGTTTGGCAGTACGATTAATCCAAAAATACTGTTAGGACGACTAGAACCACATTCTTTTAGTAATCGTCTGCTTCCAAAGTCTCTGATCAGTTCCAACGCTGTTTCTCTGCTGTAGGTGCTAAGATATCCAACAGTTTGTCCCTGATGCTTGATAGCATTCTTATGCTCTAATTTAAATTCCTTAGTGTCAAATCTCCAATATGATTTCTCAGGAACAGTGTCGGTAAAGTTCTCATTAACAGGCAATGATTCTATATACTTAAAATAATGATTCATTGTTCTAGCACTCTTATGATTTGATAACTCATGTCAAACTCCCATGACTTGATTTTAAATGTCTTGCTAGCAGGTCTCCAATGATGATTGTTATGCCATCCCTCGCCCCACACTAAGTAACCTAATAGCAAATTATTCTTGCTCGAATCGTTCACCTCATGATTAATATATCCCTGATTACTATGACACAGGGTGTTAATCATGCTACCAGCATTCCATAATATAGCAGCAGGAGCCAGATATACAAGAACAGTTAACCATATTCCACCTAATGATAATAACGACAGCAGAATAATAAGATGAATATGATAATAATATCGATGAAGCCATCTATGATAAGGATCTCGAATCATCTTAGAAACAAACTCTAGCTTTTGATGAGTAAAGAACATGCTAAACCACTGAACTCGAATCACTCCCCAAATTTGAGGACTATGAGGATCTCCCGGTTTATCAGCATAGCGATGATGAGCACGATGATTATTGACCCAACTAAGAGGGCTACCAATCATACCCCATACACTTAGAAAAGATCCTATTCGTTCAACCCAATCATATTTAAATTTAAAGCTTCTATGACTATGAAAGCGATGTAGAGTCACGCTAACCCCAATACAACCTGTTAGAAAGTAAATACCAACAATAACAAGCCAATCTGACCACTCAAAATTAAATACACCCCAAACTAGCCCAACATGAGCTATGGCCTGAAATATAAACAAGAGCAGAGTTTTTAAGTTCATTTGTGACCTATAATCATATAGCGATCATATCCTCGTACCCCATGAACCTCTAGATCCATTCTGATATGAGTCACCCCAAGAAAAAGTTCGTTCTCAAGAGGATA
>Ga0129333_10002297_pt1 | contig 17740 bp, 15 predicted proteins | sample CPB6_08_DNA_FD_94474 | JGI IMG/M metagenome (GOLD analysis project Ga0129333, IMG submission 94474) | Freshwater to marine salinity gradient microbial communities from Chesapeake Bay, USA - CPBay_Sum_0.6_0.8_DNA | ecosystem: Environmental > Aquatic > Marine > Coastal | place: USA: Chesapeake...
CCTGTTGCGCCTTTGAATCGCTGGTTCCTTGCCGGGCGATTTTCTTCAGCTCGCGTTTCATTGCGGCGATCTGCCGGCGCATCTCGTCCGGTGTTCCGATCGGTTCCATTTACGCCTTCTTCGGCTTGGGCATCGGGGCCTGCGCGGTCTTGATCCGGCGCGCGTCGCCGACCTGCGGCGCCTGCATTGGCACTTGGCGTGCCGCCACCATCAGCCCGCGCCCGGCCGCTTTGAACGACTCGATCCCGCGCTGGCTGCCCACCTTGTTGAACGCTCGGCCCAGCGCCATCAGTGCCGGCGCGCTCGGTGTCTGCGGTTTCGGCAAAGAGGTTTCCGCTGGCTGGTTCTCGGTTTCGTTCATTGCGTTTCTCCACCGCGCCCTTGACCATTTCGACGGGGGCTGGCGGCGCGCCAAACAGTCCCTGCGTATCCTGGCTGCGCGCCATCTCGACATACGATCGCAACACTTCGTTGATCGCATCCCGGCCAACGGCGCGGTTCAGTCCTTCATTGTAGAACGCTGTCACGAACGCATCGACGACAGGATTGCGCTCGCCAGTCAGATCCGACTGCGCAAGCCACTCCTGCACCTTGCCCTTGTTCTGGCGAAGCTGCTGCACAACGCGGGCCGCATAGACCAGATCTGGCGTGACGTCATAGCCTTTGTCTATCAATCCCTCGTTGGCCATACGGCGCATCTGAATCCACTGGCCGGCCACGTCAAACATGGCGCCGCCAATCGACTTGATGTTGTCGTCAGCCGACTCGATCAGATTGGCCAGCAGATCGCGGTCCTCGTAGGCCGCCGCCAGGAGCGCCCTGCGGATACGCTGCGCGCCGTCTGGCGACAGGCCGCCGTTCTCGTCCAGCATGCCATTGCGCTGTGTCTGCGGCAGCTGGCCGATGAAACCGCGCACGAAGTCACGGTTGGCTGCATCAGTGACATCGCCGCCGCGCCATTCGCCCATCACGCCATCGGAGAGTGACGTCACATCAATTTTGGCGCGCTCGACTGGCGTCAGATCCATCGTCGCGGCCTGATTGGATTCCTGCACAAAGGCAATGCGATCCTGCGGCGAGAGCTCGGTGACGCGCTCACGCACCAGCACCGGCTCGTTCATGCCGGTGGTGTCGTAGCCAAGGCTTTGCAGGTAGTCCCGATATGCCTGTGCACGTTCCGGGTAGAGCTGGAATGCACGACGAATACCTTGCACGCGGCCGTTGCCTGACTCGACGATCATGTCCGGGCCGATGATCGGCGCGCCACGGTCGGCCTCCGCAGACTGCCCGAGGCGCTGCGGATCGAGGTTGGCCGCGATGTTGTTGATCTGCTCGTCGCTGGATGCGCGCGAGCGGTCGCGAGGTTGCAGCTCGCCGCTGGCGGGTTGCAGCTGGCTGGCGTCCACCACGCGCAGGCGGGTGTCAATCTGCCGGCCGGTCACAGTCGATACGCGCTGCGTGTCACTGGCCGGCGGTGTTGCGCCAAGACGAGCCCGAATCTCCGCAGCATCAGCAGCTTTTTGCGCTCTGCGAGACTCAAGATTTGCTTTGATGCTTTGATATTTTGGAGAGTCTTGCGGCACGCTAGGGAGTGCCGCATCGGCCTTGACTTCGCGCTCAAGCTTTTCGGCGAGCTTAATCAGGTTTGCCCTCGCCTCTTCAGCAACGTCCGCCCGATCGTTTTGTTCGCCGAAGTTAAGCGCGTAAAGCTGCGCCTCCTTGTCATTGAGATAGAGCGGGTTGTAAGTCGCCGCCAAAGCTTTTGAAAGCGGATCATCCCCGGTGCTTTTCCCTTGAGCTTCGATTTCCTTTGCTCGCGCATTGGCCTCATCCCTCAAAGACATAACGCGGCTTGGGATGTTGCTTGCCGACGTTGCCGCCGGCTCTGGCGTTACCGCTTGGGCGGGCGCTTGCCCTTCTTGCCGTAGCTCATCGCTGGCTCCTTGTGGTTGGTCAACAGGTTGATCGGCCGGCGCTGCCTGCTGAGGCACCAGGTCGTCAAAGGTGACTGGCGCCTGCTGCTGCGGTGGCACCAGATCGTCGAAACTGACAGTGGTCTGCTGACGCGCCTGCGGCTGCGAGAATTGGCGGGCCGCGTCCTGCTGGGGATTGGTGACGGCTGATTGCAGATCGGCTTCAATGGCGCGGGCAAGCGCTGATCCTGGCGCAACCTTCGGCTCGACGACGTTGCGATAGAAGTCGTTAGCCGCCTGCACGCTCTTGGTGGCGCCCGCCATGCCGCCCGAGACGGCCAGCGTTTGGAGGAACTGCTGACGGAACGCGCTGACCAGATCCAGCTCCTGCCGCGTCAGACCGGCTTCGAGCTCGGCCTTGTTCTGGCCCAACGCGGTGATCGTCTCGGTGGCTTGCTCTGACGCGAGCGCACCGGCCTTTTGCGTCAGATCGTTCAATCGTGCGCCCTTGGCAGCGCGCGCAGGTCCCGAGAACGCCTTCAGGAAGATTGCGTTCGACAGCGCTTCTGGGATCGCTTCCCATGCGCCGTACTTGGTGGCCGCCGCGTCGAAGTCGGTCTTCGCCTGCTGCCATTCCTGTTCGTTCAGTGGCGCGCCGTACAGGCGCTCGGCCTGCTTGTTCAGGGTCTCGCGCAGGCGCGACAGGAACTCGTCCTTGCTGGCGCGATACGACACAGCGCCAGACGTGCCCATACCGGCAGCCGCGCCAAGCACAGGGTTGCCGGTTGCGGCCGTCGTGGCAGCGGTTGCGGTGGCCGATGACACCAGCGTGGTCAGGCTGAAACCCAGCGATTCGCCAAGGCCGGTAATGCCGGCGTAGTTCGGGTCCTGCCATTGCTTCGGCGCTTCGGTGGCCGTGATTGCGCGATCGATCAGCGATTGATCCTGCAACGGCACGTCGCCACCGCGAACGGCGCGCAAGGCTGTATTGGCCGCTGCTGCCGGGATTCGCGGCAGGCTCTTCACGGCCGCCTGCCCGAACTCGGGGACGGCTTGCGACAGTGCCCGGCCTTCAGGATTGAAGAGCGGGCGATTGCCGCCGACTGAACGATAGATGCTCTCTGGCGGCAGACCGGTTTGCCAGGAAATGTTTCTGATTGCGAGCTCGTTGGATGCGCGGGCTCGATCGGCCTCCGATGGTGTGTTCAGACCAAAGACGTCAGCAATGCGCTGAATCAGCGTCGGTTCAGGTGCTGCCCTGAACTCCGGGCCAGCCGGCTGCGAATCCAGAACAGTCCCGGCTGCCGCCCCACCAACCGGCACCGGGCTCACAGTGGCCGCAGGAGAAGCCGACAGGCTTTGGGGCGGGGCCGCTGGGATCAAATCATCAAAGCTGACGCCCTGCTGCGCCGGCCGCTTCTGCGGGATCAGGTCGTCAAAATTGACCGCCATGTCTACAGACCTTTCGGGTCGATGCCGTTGTCCTTCAGGCGCTTGATGACGGCGTCACGCGGCGCACCACGCGCGATGGCGTCGCGTGCGCGAGCGATCGGGTCGTCGGCCGCCGCTGGTGCCGAGCGGGAAATGCTCTTGCGCTCGGTGTTCGGGATCTCGACGCCGGCGATGGTGCGCCGGCCGGTTTTGCTGGTCACGCCGTTGACAGTCTCGCCGGCGCGAAGGCGCTGGATGATGTCGTCGGCCGCCGCGTCGGGATTCTTGCTGACCTTCCACGATTCGCCGGCAGCAGACATCAGACCGGTAATCACGTTCTCGTCGGCAGTCACGCCGTCAGCCTGCAACGCTGCCTTGATCTTCTTCTCCATGCGATCGGTGGCTGCCTTCGGCACGGCCGGATCTTTGCCGCTGCCGCCGCTTTTGGTTTGGCGTTCACGGCCGGCAACCGCGTCGCCGCCAAGGCTGCCCGGCTGCTGATCCTGGCCGGTGCCGACAGTGGCGCGACCGCGCACGATGTACCGGCCCTGCTCATCAGGCTCGATGCCAAGCAGCCTGCCCTGTGCCGGCGGCACGATCGTGTCGGTGTTGTTGCCTGCGGATACAGAACGATTGTCCACGCTGTATTTGTTGCGGCGATCGGCGCCCGACTGCTGCATGCCTTCGCGGGTCAGGTTTGTCCTGTTGGTCGCGTCGTTTCGCTGGTTCGATCCCGTCTGTTGCATCTCTTCGCGAGACAGGTTTGTTTTGTTGACCGTCTCCTGCTTGGCGATGTCTTCAGCGGAATTGCGCGCGCTGATCTGATCCTGGCGGGTTGTGGTCAATGCGGTGTCTGCGTTCGGTGAACGCACGCCGGCAAACGGCGCTGCGGCCAATGCGCTGTCCGGATTCGGGCCGCCGATGCGACGCAGGTACTCGGCCACGCCGGCCGCTTCCATCAGCTTGTCGAGCGGAATCTTGCGGATTGCCGCCTCCTGGATCATCGACGCGAACTTGTCTGCCGCCGTGTTCTGCGGCATGAAAGGCGATGCCGATGGCTGGGCGATGGCCGGCTCTGTGGTCAGGATGCTGGCAAAGTCAGTCGGCGCGATCTGCGGGTTGTAACTGCGATTGCGCATCAGCGGATCGTCCTGGAACGTGCCGCCGTTGGCGATGAACTGGCCGATGATGCGCGGGTCGGCAACCATCGCGTCGTTCTCGTTTCGCTGGCCTCGTGCGCGCTCGTTGTTGAACCCGGCCATCGCATCGGCCTGCCGCGCCTGCGCCATGTTCTCTACCGCAGCAGCTTGCCGCACGGCGTCCATGCTCTGGTCTGGAAACATGGCCGCCGCCAGGCCGTTGAACCCCATGCCAAGCGCGGGGTTCGTGTAGCGGTAGAAAGGGTTTGGTCTGTTCGGCACGATTAACCTCCAACAATGCGCATGCCGGTCGGCCCGGTAATGCCAAGGCCAGCCGGCTTGTCAACCGACAGGCCAACGCCGGACCCGGCACGCAGGCCACCCGGATTCATTCCGGTGTACGGGATCAGGGGGTCAAAGCTGTAGTTGATTCCGGACTGCTGCTTGGGCTGGGCTGCTTTGATACCCAAGCCGGACAGTCCGACAAACAGATCGCCCAGCATGCTCGGCATCGGACGCACAATCTCCGGCTGGAACAATCGGCCAGTGCGGGCCTCGATCTCTGCCTGCGATGCGCCGGCCGAGCCGCCCGCAAAGTTGCGCAGCATGGCTGCGAGCTGGTTGTTGCGGCCGGTCGAGATATTGGCGTTGTCGAACGCACGCGCCAGTCCCTGCACGTTAGCCAGGTTGCCGGCGTCCTGCGAAGCAATGTCGTTGGCGCGCTGCACGGCCGCCGCCTCGCGGTCAGCGACTGCGCCAGTGGCCGCCGGTGCAATGGCCGAAGGGCCGCCGCGCGTCAGCACCTGGCGGAAGGCGTCAGCGATCTGACCGCTGGCAGCGCCTGCCTTGCCTTCGAAGCCGCTGAACTGGCCAAGCGAATTGGCAAACGCATCGCCCGCTGCCTGCGCCATCATCTGCTGCCGGATTCGCTCCTGCGCACGAAGAGCGATCTGCTCTTCCATGATCTTGCGCTGGTACGCGATCTGCTCCTTCAGCTGTGACGTCTGCTGATCCAGCATGCTGCTGTAAGCATTGCTGTTCTGGATCGCGTTGATTGCATTGCCGATGCTGCCGATGGCTGCATAGCCGCCCGGCGTGTTCATCGTCTCGTAGAAACCGGCCATCGCTGTCTCCTTAACTTACCAGACGGCCGGAGCCGGTTTTGGTCGGGTCGTACAGTTGTACGCCGCCGCCAGACTGCGCGCCCTGAGCACCGCCGCCGGCAGCCGGGATCGAGTTCGACAGGCTGGCGATCATGTCGCCCAGCGTCTGGTACTGAGGCGCCACGTTCACGCCCTGTGCCTGTGCCTGCGCCATCGTCCTGATCAAGCCGGGATCGGCGAGCTCGGAATTGCTCTTCAGAAGCGATGCGCGCGCCTGTTCGACCTGCGAACGCGCGTCGGCCGCGTACTTGTTGGCCGTGTCTTGCAGGTTGATCTTGTTGGTGTTGTATTGCTGCTGGATCTTGCCCATCAGGTCGCCGCGCAAAGACGAGTTCAGGTTGCCGCTGCGGGCGAGTTGCGCGATCAGCGAGCGCTGTTCGTCCTGGAATTCGCGGTCAAGCGATGGCATCGAGTAGTTCAGATAATCCTGCGCCCGCTTGTTGTAGAAGTTGTCATCAAACTGGCCAAAGATCGATGCAATCTCATTCGATCCCTGTGTGATGTTGTTCTGCCGGCGGATCTCGGCCTGACGCTGGCGCTCGGCTTCGGCCTCCGCTTCGCGCTGCCGTTGTGCCTCGGCTTCACGCGCAATGCGCGCCTGCTCTTCGGCTGCTTTCTTTGCGTTTTTTGCGTTTCTGTTGCCTACGTATGCGGTCGTTGCCGTCGAGGCGACAATTGCTGTGACTACCCAAGACATGATCAGTCCTCCCTTGCATTGAGCATGAGGCGATCGATGTCCGCGTCGTCGAACGTGCGCGTGACCAGCATGGCCTCAAGTTTTTTCAAATCGGTTTCCGTGGTGGCGTGGATCGTCGTCCAGACCATTTCTTCGTGAACGTATCCAATGCGCTTGGTGCCTGGCTTGGATACGAATGTGCATGGCGCCTTGAACCGCTTCATGCCGTCTTCCGTCATCACGCTGACTTCGCCCTTGGACATGATGTTCAAATGCTCGGTCCTGTGAACCATGCCGGTCATGATTACGCCGGCCGGCGCAGTGATCTCGCGGGCATAAATGCCATTGCAGAAGTGGTGACGAACGGGGATCTCGACCTGCTCCTGTTCCAGCATGAACTCTTCCATCGCAAGAATCTTGCGACGAAGATCAGGATCGTCGAAGTGATTGGCAAGCTGCTGGAAAGCGACCGGATCGTCGCGGTCGACGTTGGCGGGAAGGTGGGTTTGCGCGGCACCAACCTCGATATTCAGCTGTTCCTGTAGCTCGACCATGTCCATCCCCCAAACGTGTCTTGGCGATGGACACAGATTTCGCCGCGCTGCCTGAATTGTATGAAAAACGTCGGCCGGTGTCAGGCCTTATCCGGCATCGCCGCCCTCGAAGTGAATCAGCAGGGAACCGATGCGGGCATAGCCGTTGTTCTGGCTGGTCAGCTTGACGCCCAGATGAGTTGCCTGCGCCGAGAACGAGGCATTGCCTTTGCCAAACGTCGTCTCTTCAATGTAGGCCACCGTCTGGAGCGCTGTCTGATCTGTCGGGTCGGTCGCGATCTCGACGCGCCACAGGCCTTCGCAGGCCAGATCCATCCCGGTGAATGTCTTCTTCGTGGCCGGCGACTTGCCATTAATGTACGGCACGTAAGCCACTACTTGCGTGTTGTCGTAGGTCGTGCCATTTGCGCCGCCCAGCAGGTACAGCTTGCCATTGGCGCCACGGCAATACAGCTTGCGGCCGATGATGGCCCAATCCGTTACCTCGAAGCCGGGCTCGTAAATCGACCATGCCGACACCTGCGACGCCGGGAAATACGAGAACACATAGCACTTGTTGCCAAGCGCCAGAATGTAGCGGCCATCGCGGGGTTCCAGTACGGCGCGCGACTCGCGCACGGCCAGACGGTCATTGTTGATGTCGGCCAGCACCAGGGTGTCGATCGGGTTGCCGATGTCGGTGGCAAAGGCCGCGTTCGAGACGTTGCGCGCACGCAGCGACCGGATGCCGGATTCGGACAGGTAGAACACGTCCGAATCGCCAATCTCCTGCACGGAACGCGGCGCGATGGCGCCAGTGTTGTTCAACACCTGAAGCTGCTGGTTGCCAGAGACGGTCACGTCCACAAACCAGATCTGGACAGTTCGCTCGGAGAAGATCGCCAGGTTCTGCTGGTAGTTGGCAATGGACGTCAGACGTTCGGACCCCTCGGCGTTGCTGGCCAGATTGATGAAGCCGGCCTCTTTGGCTGCCTCGTTGGCCTCCAGCGGCTGCTCGATGCCAGAGAAATGCAGCAGGCTGGAAGCCGTTGTGTACATTTTCGACTTCGCAGGCTTGCTGTATTCGCCGGGCAGGTAGGTTTCGCTGCCGGCCGGCGTGGTCACAAGGTTCGCGCCGCCGGCCAGCGCTACAGAGCCGACGCTGGTCGTGACGTTGCCGGTCTTGTTGATGACCATCGTCTTGCCATTGTTCGCGCTGCCGGCCGCCTGGATGATGACGTTGACCTTGTTGCCCACGGCCAGCGCGCGGTACTCGGGGGCGCTGGTGAACTCGTTGATTGCTGCTGCGACGGCCGCTGCCGTGGCTGCGTTGTCGCCCGTGTGGTTGACCTGAGAGCCGATCACGTTCACGCCATCAACCGTGATCGATGTGATGGCGTTGTCGACGCCGCCAGACAGTCCGCTGACCGACCCGACGGTGAACCCGCCGGTCGTGTTGACGGTCAGCGCCAGGCCGTTGAACTGCGTGCCGGGCGTGGCCGCCGTGATCGTGACGACGTTGCCCACGGCAGTGGCCGTGAAGTCAGGATTGCCGACGAACGAGTTGATCGCCGCAGCGATGGCCGCAGCAGTCGACGAATTCGAGCCGTTGTGCTGCACAGCTTGTGTAAGGATCGCGTAAGTTCCGGCGCGAATTGACGTTACCCGGTCGCTGGACGAGTTCACGCCGCCGGTCACGGTGAAACTGGCTGTTGCTGACGTGCCGCCTGCGCTGCCGCCGGTGATGTTGAACGATGCGCGCGCACGCGCTTCAACAAACTCGGCGTGACGCGTGCCGTTGTAGAAGTGGTAAATCGCGCCGTCGTCGTACTGTGCAATCACATACGGCAGGCCTGCAAAGGCTGTCGCATGCACGACCTTGGCCATTGCCGCCGCGCTCGGGTGCGAGAGCTGCTGATAGACCAGGTTGGACGGCGAGCCAGCAGGGAAGGTGACGGACGCTGCCGAGCCGAACGTGTACAGGGTGCCGCCGACAGCCAGAAGGCCATGCGTGCTGGCGGGGAGGGTGATCTGCTCGACGAAAGCCAAGCGCTTCTCGATCTCGCCACCCCGGTTGATGTGGCCATTGACCAGGCTAAGCAGGGACCCCGGAACGGACAGAACCGCCATACGGCGGCTGTCCATGCCAGCGCGGAAGTCCTGAATCTCAAAATACGGCATGGCTTAGGCGTTCTGGACCGCGATGATCTTCGGCCCCTGCGGACGCAGGCCGGACGATTCGTTGCCACCAGACAGAGAAAACGTCTCGGTCTTGGAGTTGCGGCCTTTGAGCCGGTTGTAATGCTTCTCCGCCATCTGGAGCTTCACGTTGGCGTCGGCTGACTTCTCGCGGGCCAGGATCTCGGCCGCCGAGTACAGCACCAGCAGGGTGTCGTCCAGATCGGCGACGTCAGACTCGGCCACCAGCGGGCGCAGCTTGCGGATACCGGTGAAGCGCAGGATGTTGGAAGACGTCGCGGTCGAACCGTTCTGCGACGGGATCGGCCAGAGCTCAAACTGATCGTTGTCGGCTTCCTTCCAACGCTCGATGGGAAAGGCGCGCACGCCGCGATCTGAATCGTGAGTGTCGTACTCGCGCCGGCCGATGCCGTACTCGACAGGAATCCAGCGGTCGCCATACTTGAACTCGACCTTCTCCAGACGCTCCAGGTTCAGGTCGACGGGGAAACCGTAGTAGCGCTGACCGGCAGCCACCGCGATGTCGCGCTCGACGCGCAGGAAGGTCCAGTCATAGTCCTCCCACAGCCGGCGCTGCTGGCGCTGAAGCACCTTGATCAGCACTTCGCGCATCTGCACGCCGAGGTTGGCCTGCAACGAATGCCCGGCCTCCGCACGGAGGTCGTCGATCAGAACACCAAGCGATACGTTGCGGGCCATGTTTCCTCCTTACTCGGCCGGCGTGTCTGCCGGCACTTCTTCAGGCAGCGACAGCTCTTCGGTGGCGCTGGCCTTCTTGCCCTTCTTGGGCGGGGTCTTCGAGATGACGAACTCGTCGCCGATGCCAGACTCGTCGATGGTTTTGGGCAGGGAGCCGGTGGCGCCCAGCGTGTCCTTGACGATGCCTTCGGGCATCTTGTAAATCGACAGAAGGCGCGAGCGCTCTTCGTTGCTGTCGATGTCTTCGTTGGCCGTCACTTCGATGTTGCGCACGGCATCTTCGCCGTGAATCGCGCGCAAAACCAGAATCTCGGGGATGGTGACAAAGTTCTTCAGTACGGTCATACCGGCTTCTCCGCCGATGGCCACCGTGCAGTTACAGACTTGCATGCGCTTTCTCCTTAAGGCAGTTGCAAAAATGGGCCGCCACCCGGAGGTGGCAGCCCGTCAAGTCCAACCTGAAATCAGCTGAACTGGTAGACACCGTGGCAGTTGAGCTGCTGGGCAGCCAACACGCCAGTGGTGGTGATTGCGCGGTACATGACGTACTGGTTGTGCGGACGCGCCGGCGAGTGGCGCTTCATCTTCTCGCTCTCCATGTAGTACAGGCACAGCTTGGACGAGTCGATGATGTAGCAGCGCTTGCGGTAGTCGGTCGCACCGCCCAGCGTGGTGCCGATGTCATCCATCGTCGGGTCGTACTTGAACACCAGGCCACCGTAGGTCACGTCGCCGTGCTTGATGTCCATGCTGCGGGAGTAACCCTGCTGGGTGTAGTAACCGCGAGCACGCAGCTCCTTGTTCAGACGGTCCATGAAGTCCGAACCGCACAGGGCGATGTCGGGCTTGCCGCCGTAACGCTGGAGTTGACGGAACTCGGTGTTCAGCAGCGCCATCAGCTCGTCACCGGTCGAGGTCGTCGACACCGACAGGTTGACGCGGTTGCGCCACCAGCTGTTGGCCGCCGCGTTCTGGTCGATGCCACCAACGGTCTGACCATTAGCGGCCGGGGTGTCTTTGATGAATGCGCGGATACCGGCCAGCGCGTTTGCGTCGGCAGTACCGTCACCCCACAGGAAGCTGTTCAGGCCTCGGGCATAGCCTTCGGCCATGTCTTCGAGCTTGTCTTCCAGCAGGTTAGCCAGTGCCGTCTCTTCGCGGCCACGGTTGTTGCGCAGCGAATCGCTGTTCATCGAGTCGACGACGGAAATGCCATCGCGCTTCAGCTCGGTCAGGGTCACACCGATGCCGATGTGGTGTTCCTTCCACGAGAAGTTTGCGCGCTTGATCTTCGCCGGGTTGACGTAGTTGACCGTGTCGTTGTGGGTGTAGCCAGCCAGCGAGCTGTCGTACTGACCCTTCACGGCCACGGAAACGGCGCCTTTGCCGCCGGGGAAGGTTTTTGCTTTCTTGTCCATCTGGGCAAGCAGCGGCTTGTCCTGGATGGTCGAGGAAAAAACGTTGCCTTTCTCGATGTAGTAATCGAGGGCCGCGTTTGCGATGTTGTCAATCTCTGCTTGGGTAAATGCCATTTGAAAATCTCCGATTCAGTTGAACCGGTCCTACGCCCCCGCTGATACCTGACGGACAACGTCCAATAGGCTCTTCGGTTCGGGAGCGGCAGAACCATTCGTTTTGCCCCCGACCGCCGTTCGCATCGGCGCCTTTTCACCACGAACCTTCAGAAGCGTCTGGGTCACTGAGTCGTAGGCGTCTTTCGACACCTTCAGCGCCTCTTCAGCAGTCTTCGGTAGGCCGTGAGCGGCCACATACGCGCGCACGCGGTCTTTCACCAAATCAGCCTTCAAATCAAAGTCAGGATCGGTCGACTTCGTCGCCTGTTCCCACGTCGATACCGCATTGGCAATGGCCTGAACCTGAGCGCGTTGGTCGTTCTGTGTCACGCGTTCAAGCTGGCTTTGTGCCATCGCTGCCCGTCGCTCGGCCTCCGCTTGCTGCTGATAGAGCGCTTGCGCTGTTTCCTGGTCGACATAACCCTGATCGACCTTTTCTTGCAGCTCGGGCGGCAATCGCTTGCCGACCATCAGCTCCATCTGCTCCATGCGTCCCTTCATCAGTTCGTAAACTTCAGTCGGGTCGCCTTTCTTCATCTTCGCCAGCATGTCCAGGGACTGCGCCACTTCTTCGGCGCTCAATCCGTTGGCCTGCATGAAGCTCTGGATGTCGCGGTACTGCTTTGCGTCGGCCTCGTACTCGGCAACCTGCGCCTTGTACGTGTTCTTCTCCTTCACCAGCTCTTTGAATCGCGGGTGAGTATTGAAGGGCAACTTCGAGTAGTCCTTGGCCTCATCGGCCGTGGGCTGCACGTTGGTATCGTTTTGACTCTGATCTACGGGTGGCGAATCCGCATTACTGTCAGTCGGCTCTTCGGTGGCCTTGGTCACGTTCTGAACGACTGCCAGCAGGCTGTCTTCTGTTTCGCCTGGCTTGTCATCGGACGGCGGCAGGGTGGCTTGCGCCGGATTGCCTTGGTCGTCTGACACCGGGGACGAACCGGTCTGCTCTTCAACTTGCATACGTCACCTTCTGTCTGTCTGTCCTATAGGAATTGTGTCCGAAAATGCGCGATTGCACAACAACACGGTCACGCTTTTACATCATGGTCGGCGCCGGGCCGGACGGGCCAACGCCGGGGGCGCCACCGATCGGCGCGTTCATGGCGCCCATTACGCCCTGACCGGCGCCGGCAGCGGCATTGGCATCGGTCATTGCATTTTGTGCAACGACAGACTTCGCGCCCTCGGCCAGCGCCACGTCCAGATCCAGCTTGTCGTCCATGCGCTTCAATACCTCTTTGGCAAGCCACTTCTGGTCGATGCCCGGGATCTGGATCACGTATGGCAGCACGCGCTCCATGTTGCGCAGCTCGGCCGCCTGGTTCGGCTTACCGGTCGATCCTGCTTCAATCTCCAGCGCGATCTCGTCGGCGATCTCCTGAGCGGTCAGCTCGGGCCACACGGCGCCCGGACCTGCAATCTTTTTGACCTGCTCGGCGCTCATCTGCTGGAACATGATGGCGCCGGCAGCGCGGGCGATCTCGGACATGAACGAATCGAGCTCGTCGACCTGAGCGCCCAGCGCCGACATGCGCGAGGATTCGGCAACGGACGTCTCGGTGGCCGTCGCTCCTGCCGTGCCGCCAAAGTTGGCCTCCTGTGCGCCGACGGCCAGTTGCACGTCGTCGAACACGGTCTTGACCTCGTACAGATTCGGGTCGATCCCGGTCGTTTTCAGCGGCGCCACAAGGTCTTCTGACTTTTGGCCGGCCTGCATGCCCTGGATCGTCACGACAGCATGCGCAGGCCTGTTGGCCAGCTTCTGCTTGTCCTCTTCCTCCAGCACGCCGGCCGGCGTCAGGTAGGTCGGACGGTTCGCGCGTCGATGCTCGCGCAGGCCTTCGCGGGCGCGGTTGTATTCCTCGATCATCGAGCGCATCAGATGCACGTCCGACGGCGGGTAGATCTCCTTGTCGTGCTCGACCTCGTTGCACACCAGTGCGTACACCGGCCAGAACGTTTCCAGCTTCAGCTCGGGTTCGGCAGGATCGGCCAGGAAGTCCTTGAAGCCCTCGGCCACCGTGTACATCATGCCCGACGGCTTGTCATAGAGCTCGTACACGCACACCATGCCATCATCGACCTGCTTCTTCTCGCCATCGTCAGACGTCATCTGCGCGGCCGATGAATCGTGCGAGCGGCCCTGCACCTGATAACCGGTGTATGAACCCTTCACATCCTTGCCGTAGATCTCCTTGACCTCTTCGGGCGAGAAAAACATCTGGTGAGCAATCCAGCGCGCGCCGATAAAGCCGCGAAGCTGCTTGCAGCGCGGGTCGACAATGATCGACGTCGAATCAGGGAAATCGAACATCAGGCCTTCGCGCAGGATGATCTGAGGCTCTTCAGCAAGCGCCTTCATGGACAGCATCAGCTCTTCCATTTCGCTCTGGTGGTCCAGGATCTCGCCTTCCTTGGCCTCGTCGGCCAGGCGCTTCAAATGGTCCAGCCGCGCCACGGCGTCGTTCATGCGCGCGCCAACTTCGGGCCGGCGCCTCATTTCGCGCTGGAACCCGAGCTTGACGTAACCAACGCCGGTCGTCAGCATGCGCCGCACCAGCGCTTTCATCTGCGACTTGAACGTCGGCTGCGATTCCTGCATGAAGTAGTGGAACAGGATTTCTAGCGTCTTGGCGATCTTCTCCAGCTTGCGCGTTGCTTGCTGAACGTCGTCGTACTCCTTCAGCACCATCGCGACAGCTTCAGGGATCGGGCGCATCTCACCTTCGGCCATCTGGCGCACGGCGCGTGCATCTTCCAGCATCTCGGGTGAACCGTCCCACAGGACGTGCATCATCCTTTCGCGCCGCTTGGCAACGCAGCGCGGATTCTTGGCGTAGAGCGCCGCCGTCCTCTGCTGCACATGCCGCTGCGCCAAGTTGACGAAGTATTTGTCCTCGCTCCAGGCCTTCGGGTCGTAGCCGTAGAAGACCATGTCCATGTCGCGTTTCATGCGCTCGAACGCGGCCTTGTGGTCGCCTTTGGCCTTTTTGATCCTCGTCAGCAGTTCAGTGACAAGATTCTGGCGGGCAAGGCTGGCATCTTTGTCGTCGTCAGACTCAGCCTCGCCAGCGGTGGCCACAATGACTTTGATTTCTTCCATCACCAACCCCTCAAATTAGCTTCCAATTTTTTCAGGTTGTCGCGGTACTTCGCGTCAGCCTTCAACCATCCCAGCGTGCCATACGCCGGGCCTTCAACTTTTTTCTCCACAGACGGCACAGCCATCCGGTTCACTGCACGGCCAAGCCATGCCAGCGCATCCACGAAGTCGTCATGCCGCGCATTGGGGAATTTCAGCATCTGGTCGCGCGCCTCCATGAACCACGGAGCGTGACGCGGGAAGCGCACCTTCTTCATGCTCATGCGGCCCATGATCGACTGCGCGCGCTGCACCTTGTTGGCCACCGGCGTGACTTCCTCGATGGTGAAATAAGTGCGGTCCTCCTGCATGCGCTTGCGCAAGAATGGGCCGATGGCCTTGCTGATGTGACCTTTCTCGGCAAACCACAGGATCGGCTTCCATTGCTTGGCCAGACGCAGCATGGCCTCGACCTGCTTGTCTGATCCGGCCTTCTCCCACCAGACATCCAGCACGTACAGGTCGCCAAACGAGTCGACGCCACCAACGATCATGCAGGTCGCGTCATTTCTGGTTTTGTCTTCGCCGATCGCGTGGTCGCTGGCCGCGTAGATGCGCAGATCGTCGGGCAATTGCGATCTCTCATACGTCACCAGCCAGTCAGCGCGGAACAGGTCGCCATCTTCTGGAGTTGGCCGCTGCTGATACAGCGCCGAGAAGCCCTTGGGGTCGAGCTGCTTGGCGGCATTCAGGAATTCCAGGTCGAACCGCTCGGGCCACAATGCTTCGCCGGGCTTGCGGCCCAGCGGATCATCATCGCTTGCGATAGCGGGCAGGTTGATGATCTTCCACTTCGCTGCCTCGTCTTCGGAGTAGCAGGGGTTTGACGGGTCGGTAATTCGACCGATCAGATCGTCTTCATGCCAGCGCGTATGCACAACGATCACGCAGGCAAACTTCGTCATCAGACGCGTCATTGCAACCTGCGTGAACCAGTCCCAGAGCTTGGCGCGCAGCGTCGGCGACTGCGCCTCTTCGGCGTCCTTGATTGGATCGTCGATGATCAGAATATCTGCGCCACGGCCAGTGATTGAGCCGCCGCGCCCGACGAAGGCGGCCATGCCGCCGGCGCCTGTCTGCAACTTCTCGCGCGACAAGCCACCCGCACGAAAGCGAAACTTGGGGAAGACCTGTTTGTATGCCGGCGCCTGCATGATGGCGCGGCAATCTGAACCAATGTCCTGCGAGAAGGGTTCGTTGTAGGTCGCAAAGATGACGTTGCGATACGCATCGCGTCCCAAGAGCCACGGAATGAAGCGGCGCGAGATCAGCTCGGTTTTGCCGTGCCGGGGCGGAAGAGTGACGATCAAGCGCGGAATGTGGCCAAGCTCGACCTTCTCCAGCACCTTGGCCAGCGCCCTGTGATGACGGGCATCTTTGAACATCGACAGCTCGACGTTGTCCGGATCTTCGATGTCCGGCATGGTCAGCTTCACGAACTTCAGGAAGTCGTCGCGGGCCTCCAGCGCCAGCTTTGCGCGCTTGGCGGCAGCGATCCGCTTCTCGATGGCCGAAAGCTTGGACTGGCCATCGTCGCCAGTCTGCTGCTCTTCAACAATGTCTTCGGTTTCGGTCATCGCTGGTCGTCAAAATCACTTGATCGCTACGCCGTGGCCGGAGAGCCACATGGCAAAGCCGATGACGGCAGCGCCCGCCAGCCACGCGGCCTTCTTCAATACGCTTTTACCCACCTCTGTGTAGACCTTTTCCAGTGCAACTTCGGCCGCACGCTCGGCAATGGCTTCAATCTGCTCGTCGGTCAATGGCATGTCTTTATCTCTCATCATGCCGCCTTCACAAGATGACCTTGGAAGAAGGTCAGGTTGGCGCCTGCCAGGACTTCCAACGTCGTGCCGTAGGCAATGCCGTGCATCTCAACATAGTCGGAGCTGCCGTTCAGGTAAATCAGCGCGGTGGCAACCGCAGCGGCCTGCGTGGCGGCGCCCAGACCGATCACGTTGCCGGCTTTGACGGACGATCCGTTTTTTGTGCAGGTACACGCCGATGGTGTTGATCGATGACGCCTGCATGTACAAGGTGGCATTGATCTGGTACCAGCCAGCGACCTGCGGCTGGAATCTATAGTTCGTCGCATTGTCGTAGGCCGATGCCGAATCGACCTCTTCGGTTTGGCACAAGATCTTGGTGACAACACCAGACGTCAGCGATTGGTTCGACGTCGATCTGTAAGCGCTAAAAATCGGTGCATTAGGCACGTTTGCCAGGTTCCTTGCCTTACCCATCGAATTCCCTTTCTTATTTCAGCTTGGTGTTACCTCTCGGCAGCCTCCTGCTGCCGCTCCTGCAACATCTTAATCCGCAGATGCTCAATCTCGTTGATCTTGTCTACTGCCACCCTTGTTGCGCGCTTTGCCATATCCGTTGCGTGATTCATGTCCATCCACGCAATGCCCATAATTGGCAACAGCATCACTAGCACAAGACACACAAATACGTTGACGAGAAGATTCCACGGTACGTGTGACTGAGGCGCAGGAGGATCATTAGGCCGCTGAACCACGTCAGCACGAAGACCACCGCTCCAATCCATACCGCCTTTGCTCGCAGATTTTCGAGGGTCCTTTCCCGTTGCCATTTCGTCACCTGAGCTTTGCGCAACTCTTCAGCCAACGCTTCGTTCTGCTCGGCCACGATCTGCGTCCACATTTTCTCGAAACGAGTCCACAAGTCGCCCAATTCGCTGGGTGCGTTGTAGACCATCTCTTCACGCACTTCAGCCAGCATTGAGTCAAGCTGATACCGCAACCGCAACCGCTCCAGCGCCCGCCTGGCCAACGACTGGTCGCCCTTGTAAACCTCTTTGGCAGACACCTCGCTGGCGATGTAGGCCTTGACCATGATGTCGTACTGGTCAACGAACTTGCCCAGGTTCTCCCAGACATCGTTGAGCACATCAGCAGGGACGGCCTTGGCCACTTCCTGTACGCGCTTGACCTCCTCGTTGTACTGCTTGACCTGCTGCGGCGTTGGGTTAGGGCCAGCGGTCTTGTGAAACTGCTCCTTCAGATCTTTCAGAATCCCGCCGACCTCGCCGCCCGTCTGCTTAATCTGCTTGTAAAGTTCGATCCCTTGGCGCGCCATCGATATGGCACTTGTCGCTGCCTTATACGCAGCGGCAATGGTGATGGGATCGATCACATCAGGTCACATGCAGCTTTTGCTTTAGTTCAAGAATCTCTTGATGCAGCTGATCGTTGCGCTCCTCGCACTTGCGGTTCTGCTCTTCGACTGCAGCCAAGCGCACAGA
>Ga0129333_10002298_pt1 | contig 17740 bp, 14 predicted proteins | sample CPB6_08_DNA_FD_94474 | JGI IMG/M metagenome (GOLD analysis project Ga0129333, IMG submission 94474) | Freshwater to marine salinity gradient microbial communities from Chesapeake Bay, USA - CPBay_Sum_0.6_0.8_DNA | ecosystem: Environmental > Aquatic > Marine > Coastal | place: USA: Chesapeake...
CGACCGCTCCGGCTCCTGCGGGACGGGCAGCCGGCCGGCCGGCCCCCCGCCGATCCGCCAGGCCCCCGCGTACGGCCCCGCGGGTCGCCGGCGGCGTCCGAGCGGCGGGTTCTCGTCGAGGAAGGCGGTGGTGGCGTCGCCCCGGACGACGTCGGGCTGGCGCACCAGCCAGCGCAGGAACGCGAGGTTCGTCACCGTCCCGCGCACCTCGACCTCGTCGAGCGCGCGCGTCAGGAGGGACAGCGCCTCGGCGCGGTCATCGCCGTGGGCGATCAGCTTGGCGATCATCGGGTCGTAGGCGGCGGGGACCGCGTCGCCCTCGGCGATGCCGACGTCGCAGCGGACGCCCTCGGGCAGGACGAGGCGGCGCAGCGTCCCCGTCCGCGGCAGGAAGCTGAGCGGGTCCTCCGCGTAGAGGCGCACCTCCATCGCATGGCCGCGGACGGCGGGCTGCGCGCCGACCGCGCCGCCGTCGGCGATGCGGATCTGCTCGGCCACGAGGTCGACGCCGGTGACGAGCTCCGTGACGGGGTGCTCGACCTGGATGCGCGCGTTCAGCTCCAGGAACCAGAGCGCGCCGTCGGGTTCGACGAGGAACTCCGCCGTGCCCGCGCCGACGTAGCCCGCGGCGCGGGCGAAGCCGACCGCGGCCGCCTCGAGCCGCTCGCGCAGGAGCGGGTCGACGGCGGGGGAGGGCGCCTCCTCCAGCACCTTCTGGTGGCGGCGCTGGACCGAGCAGTCGCGCTCGCCGAGCGCGATCGCGCCGCCGTGGACGTCGGCCAGGATCTGCACCTCGACGTGCCGCGGGCGCTCGACGAGCCGCTCGGCGTAGATGCGGCCATCGCCGAAGGCGGCCTCGGCCTCGCGCTCGGCGGCCCGGTGCGCCTCCTCGAGCCCGTCCGCGTCGCGGACGACGCGCATGCCGCGGCCGCCGCCGCCGGCGGCGGCCTTGAGGATCAGCGGGTAGCCGACCTCGGCGGGTTCGCCCTGGGGCAGGACCGGCACGCCGGCCGCCGCGGCGATCGCCTTGGCCTCGAGCTTGTCGCCCGTGCGGTCGAGGACGTCGGGGGGCGGGCCGATCCAGCGCACGCCCGCGGCCTCGACCGCGCGTGCGGCGTCGCCGCGCTCGGACAGGAACCCGTAGCCCGGGTGCACCGCATCGGCCCCGGCCGATCGGGCGGCCTCGGCGATCGCCGCCGCGTCGAGGTAGGAGGGCACGTCCACGCAGCGGTCGCAGGAGCGGACGTGCAGGGCCTCCGCGTCGTCCGGGGCCCGGACGGCGATCGACTCGATCCCGAGCGCCCGGCAGGTGCGGGCGATGCGGACGGCGATCTCGCCCCGGTTGGCGATCAGGACGGCGCGGATCGCCACGGCGGGTCCTCGTCGGCCAGGAACGCGCGCAGCCCGGCCTGGCCCTCGTCGGATCCGCGCACCTCGGCGATCAGCCGCGCGAGGGCGTCCGCGTCGGGCCGCTCGCGGATCAGGCGCTTGGTCGCGCGCACGGCGTCGGGGCCGTTCGCGGCCACCGACGCGGCCAGCCGCTCGGCCTCGACCAGCGGGTCGTCGGCGATCCCGGCGACGAGGCCGATGCGGTGCGCCTCGTCGGCCCGGAAGACCTCGGCGGTCAGGAGGTAGCGCCGCGCGGCGGTCTCGCCGATCCGGGCGAGCACGTAGGGCGAGATCGTCGCCGGCACGAGCCCGATCCGGACCTCGCTGAAGGCGAAGCGCGCATCGGGTGCGGCGATCGCGATGTCGGCGCAGGCGACGAGGCCGGCGCCCCCGCCGATCGCGTGGCCGTGGACGGCGGCGACCACCGGGGCGGGGCAGCCGTCGACCGCGGCGAAGAGCGCGCCGAGGCGCCGGCCCTCGGCGAGGTTCGCGTCCCGGTCGAGCTCGACGCTCGCGCGCATCCAGTCGAGGTCGGCCCCGGCGCTGAAGCTGGGGCCCTCGCCGCGCAGCAGCACGACGCGGGCGTCTCCGACGTCGGCGAACGCGGCGGCGAGGCCGTCGATCATCGCGCCGTCGAAGGCGTTGCGCCGCTCGGGGCGGTCGAGGGCGATCTCGAGCAGGTGGCCCCGGCGGCGGATCTGGACGGCGTCGGCCATCGTCACATCCGGAAGACGCCGAAGGACGGCGCCGGGACGGGGGCGCCGGCGGCGGCGGCGATGCCGAGGGCGAGGACGCGGCGCGTGTCGCGCGGGTCGATCAGGCCGTCGTCCCAGAGCCGCGCCGTCGAGAAGTAGGCGTCGCTCTCCGCCTCGAGGCGGGTGCGCGCCTCCTCGGCCGCGTCGTTGCCGACCTGCTCGAGCACGAGGGCGGCCTGCTCGGCGCCCATCACGCCCGTGCGCGCGTTCGGCCAGGCCCACAGCTGGCGCGGCTGGAACGCGCGCCCGCACATGCCGTAGTTGCCGGCGCCGAACGAGCCGCCGATCACCACCGTGAACTTGGGCACCTGCGCGCAGGAGACCGCGGTGACGAGCTTCGCGCCGTCCTTGGCGATGCCGCCGTGCTCGGCGCGGGTGCCGACCATGAAGCCGGTGATGTTCTGGAGGAAGACGAGCGGGATCCGCCGCTGGCAGGCCAGCTCCACGAAGTGCGCGCCCTTCAGCGCGGCGGCCGAGACGAGGACGCCGTTGTTGGCGAGGATCGCCACGGGCTGGCCCTCGATCGCCCCGAAGCCGCAGACCAGGGTCTCGCCGTAGTCGGGCTTGAACTCGTGCAGGCGGCTGCCGTCGACGATCCGCGCGATCACCTCGCGCACGTCGTACGGGACGCGGTAGTCCGTCGGCACGACGCCGAGCAGGTCCTCGGGGTCGTGCAGCGGCGCCTCCGCCTCGTCCACCGCCCAGGGCGCCGCGGGGGCCCGGCCGAGCGTCGCGACGGCCTCGCGCAGGAGCGCGAGCGCGTGCTCGTCGTCCTCGGCCTCGTGGTCGGCGACCCCGGAGATCCGCGCGTGCACGGAGGCCCCGCCGAGCTCCTCGGCCGTGACCTCCTCGCCGGTCGCGGCCTTCACGAGCGGCGGACCGCCCAGGAAGATCGTGCCGGTGCCGCGCACGATCACCGTCTCGTCGCTCATCGCCGGCACGTAGGCGCCGCCGGCGGTGCACGAGCCCATCACGGCGGCCAGCTGCGGGATGCCCGCCTGCGACATGCGCGCCTGGTTGTAGAAGATGCGGCCGAAGTGATCGCGGTCGGGGAAGACGTCGGCCTGCATCGGCAGGTAGGCGCCGCCCGAGTCGACCAGGTAGAGGCAGGGCAGCCGGTTCTCGAGTGCGACCTCCTGCGCCCGCAGGTGCTTCTTGACCGTCAGGGGGTAGTAGGTGCCGCCCTTGACGGTGGCGTCGTTGGCGACGATCACGCAGGGGCGGCCCTGTACCGAGCCGATGCCGGTGACGATCCCGGCGGCCGGCACGGCGTCGTCGTAGAGGCCCCAGGCGGCGAGCGCGCCGAGCTCCAGGAAGGCGCCGTCCGGATCGACGAGCCGGTCGACGCGCTCGCGGGCCAGGAGCTTGCCGCGCCCGCGGTGCCGATCGCGCGCCGCCTCGGAGCCGCCGACCGCGATCCGGGCGCGGCGCTCGGCCAGCTCGGCGACGAGCGCGCCCATCGCCTCGGACCGCTCGGCGAACGCGGCGTCCGAGCGGTCCACGTGGGTGGGGATGATCGCCATCGGCTGGGGGGATTCTACGGCGCGGGCCGCATCGGCCGCCGCACGCCCCCAGCGGCTAGGATCGCTGCATGCCGAGCGCCCTCGACGCCCTGATCGCCGCGGGCCCCGCCCCGATCGACGGCGGCTTCGCCACCGAGCTCGAGGCGCTCGGGGAGGACCTCTCCGACGACCTCTGGTCGGCGCGCCTCCTGCGCGACGGCCCGGCGATGGTCGAGGCCGTCCACCTCGCCTACCTGCGCGCCGGGGCCCGCGTCGTGATCACGGCCTCGTACCAGGCGAGCCGCGAGTCGTTCGCGCCCGTCGGCGTCGTCCCGGTCGACGCCGACCGCCTGCTCGCCACGAGCGTCACGCTCGCGCAGGCCGCCCGCGACGCCTTCCGGCGCGAGGCGCCCGACGCCCCCGAGGCGCTGGTCGCCGCGTCGCTCGGCCCGTACGGCGCCATGCTCGCCGAGGGGCAGGAGTACACCGGCGAGTACGGCGGTGCGGGCCGCGAGGAGATCGCCCGCTTCCACCACGAGCGGGTCGCGGCCCTGCTCGGCCCCGGTCCGGACCTGCTCGCCTGGGAGACGATCCCGAACGTGCTCGAGGCCGAGGCGATCGCCGACCTGCAGGAGCGCTTCGACGGGCCCGATGCCTGGGTGTCCTTCCAGTGCCGGGACGGATCGCGGATCGCCGACGGCACGCCGATCGAGGAGGCCGTGGCGCGCGTCGCCGGGGCCCCGGGCGTGCGCGCCGTGGGCTGCAACTGTACGGCGCCCGAGCACGTGCTCGAGGTGATCAGCCGCTGCCGCGCGGCGGCGCCGGACCTCGCCGTCGTCGTCTACCCGAACGACGGCCGCGTCTGGGACGGCCCCGCGCGCGCGTGGGCGACGGGCGGGACCGGCCGCTTCCCCGACGAGGCGGTGCGCGCCTGGCGCGACGGCGGCGCGACCCTGATCGGCGGCTGCTGCGGGGTCGGCCCGGACGGGGTGGCGGCGATCGGCGCCACGCTGCGGAGCTGACCCGCGGGCGTTGCGCAGCGGCCCCGGGCAGGGATATAGTCACGAAGTTGGATCGATCCAAGAACGCGAGGAGCCACTGGCCATGTTCCGGCTGACCGAGTACTTCGACCCCTGGTACAACCCCTACTGGACGATCCTGCAGCAGGTCGGCGTGGAGGGCGCGATCTCCAAGCTCGACCGCCGCTTCGACGGCGAGTGGAACAACTCGGGCGACACGCCCTGGTCGTACCCCGTCCTGCACGACATGAAGCGCCGCTACGAGCGCCACGGCCTGGAGCTGCTCGGCATCGAGGACTACCCGCCGATGGACCACATCCGGATGGGCCTCGACGGCCGCGACCAGGAGCTCGAGTGGGTGCTCGAGCTGATCCGCAACATGGGCCGGCTCGAGATCCCGATGCTCTGTTACAACTGGATGGGCGCGATCAACTGGGTGCGCACCGAGATCGATCGGCCGAGCCGCGCCGGCGCCTGGGTGACCGCCTTCCGCCACGCCGACATGGCCGACGAGCCGACCTGGGCGGGCGCGGTGTCCGCCGAGCAGATGTGGGCCGCGTGGGAGTGGTTCATGGACCGCGCGGTGCCCGTCGCCGAGCAGGCCGGCGTGCGCCTCGCGCTGCACCCCGACGATCCGCCGATCGGCGAGGTGCGCGGCGTCCACCGCATCTTCAACAGCATCGCCAACTACGACCGCGCGATGGACTACATCGAGAGCGAGGCCAACGCGATCTGCCTCTGCCAGGGCAACTTCGCGCTCTTCCACGACGACATCGCCGGCGCGATCCGCCACTTCGGGTCGAAGGACCGGATCGCGTTCGCGCACTTCCGCGACGTCGAGGGCACCGCGATGGACTTCGTCGAGACCTTCCACGACCAGGGCAAGACCGACAAGGTCGCCGCGATGCAGGCGTGGATCGACATCGGCTTCGACGGGCCGATCCGCCCCGACCACGTGCCGACCCTGCACGGCGAGTCGAACGACGACCCCGCCTACGCCTGGCTGGGCCGGATCCACGCCGCCGGCTACCTGCAGGGGCTGCGCGACGCCGCCGCGCACGCGCGCGGCTGAGCCGCACCCCGCCCGCCGTCGGTAGGATCGTCCCGTGGCCGCGAACCGCCAGTCGAGCCGTCCGACCCTCCGCGACGTCGCCGACCGCGCCGAGGTCTCGCCGCAGACGGTCTCCAACTACCTGAGCGGCCGCCACGCCACGCGGTCGGGACCGCGCGAGCGGATCGAGCTCGCGATCCGCGAGCTCGACTACCGGCCCAACGCCGCGGCGCGGGCGCTGCGCTCGCGCCGGGCCGACACGGTCGCCCTCGTCCTCGAGGACCCCAACGCGCTCGGCCTGCACGAGTACTTCCACATGGAGTTCCTCAACGGCGCGACCGCGGCGGCCCACGCGGCGGGCAACAACCTGATGGTGACGCTGACCCGCCCCGACGAGACGCTCGAGCGGGCGATCCTGATCGCCCGCGAGGGCCGCGCCGACGGCCTCGCCCTGAGCCTCGGCGACGCCAGCGCTGCCGCGGCGGAGATGCGCGAGCTGGCCGCGATCGGCCTGCCGATCGTCCTGCTCCAGCAGGCCGCGAGCGTGCCCGGCGTCTCCTCGATCACGGCCCAGGACGAGGTCGGCGCGGCGGCGGCCGTCGCGCACCTCGTCGGGCACGGCCATCGCCGGATCGCCTGGCTCTGCGGCCGCGAGCTGTGGCCGGGCCCCGAGCGCCGCTTCGCCGGCGTCCGCGAGGCCGCGCAGGCGGCCGGGGTCGACCTCGTCGAGTGGGTCTGCGAGGACTACACCGTGCGCTCGGCCCGCGAGGCCGTCGCGGGCGAGCTCGCCGGCGGCGGACCCGCCCCGACCGCGGTGATCGCCGCCAACGACATGATCGCCCTCGGCGTCGTCCAGCAGCTCCAGGAGCAGGGGCTCGGCGTGCCCGACGACGTGTCCGTGGTCGGCTTCAACGACTTCGACTTCTCGTCGTGGGTGCGGCCGAGCCTGACCACCGTCCGCATCCCCGCCGCGGCGATGGGCCGCCGCGCCGTCGAGGTGCTGCTGGCCGCCGACGGCGGCGCGGTGCCCGAGGCTCCGGTCTTCCCCGCCGAGCTCGTCGTGCGCGAGAGCAGCGGGCCCGCGCCCGCGGCCTAGAGGTCGATCTCGCCGTAGGGGTAGCAGCGCGCGGTGGTGGCGCCGTCCACGGCGATGCCCGCGCCGCTGACGTAGGAGGCCTCGTCCGACAGGAGGAAGGCGATCACCGCCGCGACCTCGCCGGCCTCCGCGACGCGGCCCATCGGCGAGATCTCGCCCTCCTTCGCCACGGCCTCCGCACGCGTCATCCCCGCGGGGAGGACCTCGTCGAGCATCGGGGTGTCGATCGTGCCCGGGAGCACCGCGTTGCAGCGGATGCCGTGGGGGCCGTAGTCGACGGCGACGCTGCGCGTGGCCTGGAGCAGCGCGGCCTTCGCCGCGCCGTAGACGTAGTAGCCGGGGAAGGTGGCGACGGCCTGGATCGAGGACACGGTGACGATGCTGCCCCCGCCGCCCGCGACCATCCGCCGCGTCGCGACCGCGATGCCGGCCATCGGCCCACGCAGGAGGACGGCCAGCCCGTCGTCGAGGTGGCGCTCGTCGACCTGGTGGGCGGCGCCCTGCAGGTCGATCGCCGCGTTGTTGACCCAGCCCGTCAGCGGGGCGAGGGCCTCGGCGGCGTCCGCCGCCCGCTCGTGGGTCGACCAGTCGGCGATCGACCCCGCGACGGCGGTGAAGCCGACCGCCTCGGCGGACGCGTCGAGGGCGGCCGCATCGATGTCGACGCCCACGACCTGCCAGCCGCGCTCGACGAGCAGCTCGGCCGTGGCGCGCCCGAGCCCCCGGGCCGCGCCGGTCACCACGCAGGATCCGGTCATGTTCCCTCCTCCGCCCCGGCGAGCCGCTCCGGCAGGCGGCCGGGCACGGGGCTGTCGAATGCGGCCAAGGACCAGCCGCCGAGGCAGGCCACCAGCACGGTGCGCAGGTCGGGGCCGCCGAAGCAGAGACCCGTCGGCATCGGCAGGTGCCAGCCGAGCACGTCGTCGGCGATCGTCTTGAGCGTGCCGTCGGGTGCGAGCCGCACGATGCGGTTCGGCTGGTAGCAGCTGATCCAGAGTCCGCCCTCGGCGTCGCGGGCGAGCCCGTCGGGGACGGTGCCCGGGAGCTCGACCAGGGTCTCGCGCTCGCCGCCGTCGCGCGACACGCGGCTCACGCGCGGGCCGTCGGACTCGACGACGATCAGGTCGTCGCCCTCGACCAGCAGCGCATTGCCGAAGTCGAGCGGCCGGGCGAGCGGCACGGGCGCGGCGGCGCCCGACGGGTCGACGGCGACGATGCCGCCGTCGCCGCCGCGGTGGCGGCCCTCGAGGCTCACGTAGAGCGTGCCGTCGGCCGCGAGCGCCGGGTAGTTGGGGGAGGGCAGCGCCGGACCGTGGGCCTCGACCGCGCCGGACGGATCGACCCGGTGGACGCGGCCCTGGCGGACGTCGCAGGCGAAGACCGCGCCGTCCCGGTCGATGGCCAGACCGAGCAGGAACGCACCGGGCACCCGGCAGACCTCCTCGACCGACCCCTCCAGTCCGATGCGGTAGAGCTGGCCGGCCTCCCCGCCCGCGACAGCGCACTTCCCAACCGGGTCCCAGGCGACGTTCTCGCAGTGGTCGAGGCGCCCGTCGCCCAGCGTCCGCAGCCCCGCCGGCACGCCCGGGTCGCTCATCGGCCGGCCGCCGGCAGGGTCGCCGCCGCGGCGAGCAACTGCTCCGTGTACGGCTCGCGCGGCCGCCCGAGGACGTCGTCCGTCGGGCCCGCCTCGATGATCCGGCCGCCCGCCAGCACGATCGTGCGGTCCGCGAGCGCGTTGACGACGCCGAGGTCGTGCGTGATGAAGAGCATCGACAGGCCCAGCTCGAGCCGCAGGTCGGCGAGCAGGTCGAGGACCGAGGCCTGCACCGAGACGTCGAGCGCCGAGGTGACCTCGTCGCAGACCAGCACGCTCGGGCGGGCGGCGAGGGCGCAGGCGATCGCGACGCGCTGGCGCTCGCCGCCGGAGAGCTCGTGGGGCAGGCGCGCGGCCATCGCCGCGGGCAGCCGCACCTGGTCCAGGCGCTCGTCGACCTCGCGCCGGGCCGCCTCGCGGGAGGCGCCGTGCAGCAGCGCGGGCGGGCGGGCGATCGCCTCGGCGACGGTCAGGCGGGGGTTGAGTGCGCTGCTCGGGTTCTGGAAGACGATCTGGACCGCGGCCCGCTCATCGCGGCTGCGGGCACGGGCGGTCGCCGCGAGCAGGCGACCATCCAGCTCGACCGTGCCAGCCGCGGGCCGGTGCAGCCCGACCACGCAGCGCGCGATCGTCGTCTTGCCGCTGCCGGACTCGCCCACCAGGGCGACGCACTCGCCCGTGCGCACCTCGAAGCCGACGCCGTCGACCACGGGCCGGCCGCCGTGCTCGGCGCGCAGGTCCGTGACGCGCAGGACGGGCGCCGCATCCACGCCCGCGTGGCGCGCGACGGGGGCGCCGTGGACGAGACCGGCGCCGTCGAGCGGGTGCAGGCAGCGCACCGCGTGCGTCCCCGCCGTCGCGAGGCCCGGGAGCGCGGCGCGGCAGGCATCGTCGGCCCGGGCGCAGCGCGTCGCGTAGGGGCAGCCGGCGGACGCCGGCGCTTCGCCGGCGAGCGGGCCGGCGGCCGGTCGCGTCGCGGAGCGGGCCTCGGGGACGGCGGCGATCAGCGCGTCGGTGTAGGGGTGCAGCGGCGCGGCGAGCACGTCTCGCAGCGGTCCCTCCTCGACGAGGACGCCGTCGTAGAGGACGGCGACGCGGTCGGCGATGCCGCTGACCGCCGCCAGGTCGTGGCTGACGAGCACGGCCGAGATCCCCGTGTCGCAGAGGTCGCGCAGCTCGCGCAGAAGCGCGGCCTTGGTGACCGCGTCGAGCCCGGTCGTCGGCTCGTCGAGCAGGATCAGCTCGGCTCCGCCGGCGAGGGCCATCGCGATGGCGATGCGCTGCTGCTGGCCGCCGGACAGCTGATGGGTGTAGCGGCGCTGGAACGACGGATCGTCGGGGAGCCGGACGCGCCGGAGCAGCTCCTCCGCCGACGGCGCCTCGGGTCGGTCCCGCCGGGCCTCGGCCAGATGGTCGGCGACGCGGAAGGCGGGGTTGAGCGACGCGCCGGGGTCCTGGGGCACGTAGGCGACCAGCCGGCCGCGCAGGGCGCGCACCTCGCGCTCCGGCAGCGCGAGGAGGTCGACGTCCCCGATCCGCACCGCACCGCCCGCGATCCGCAGCCCGGGCCGGGCGTACCCGAGGCAGGCGAGCGCGACCGTGGTCTTGCCGCTCCCGGACTCGCCGATCAGGCCGACCAGCTCGCCGCGGCCGACGGCGAGCGAGACGCCGCGCACGATCTCGCGCCCGCCGGTCGTCTCGACGCGGAGGCCGTCGACGGCGAGGCGGGTGGGGGAGCGGTCGGTCATGGGTGCGGCGACGGTAGGGGCTGGGACGGGGTTCCGCAAGCCGGGCTTGACGGACCCGTGACCAGCAGCATAGACTCGCAATACTGTAACGATCCAAAACACGGATCGGGTAGCACTCGACGGGGAAGAGGAGCGGAGATGGACCGCAGCGAGGAGTTCAACATCAGGCTCAACCGCCGGCGCCTGCTCGAGCGCGGCGCGATGGCCGGAGCCGGCCTGATCGTGGTGCCGTCGCTCCTGGCGGCCTGCGGCGGCGGGTCGGCGACGACCGACGGCGGGGCCACGGGAGCCATGTCGACGGCCGCCAACACGGAGACCACCTCGGGCACGCCGGTGACCGGCGGCATCTTCCGGGCGGCCGTCTCCGACGCCGGCCCGACCGAGACGCTCGACCCGCACGCGATCGCGTCGGTCGTCGACCAGTACCGCGCGTTCAACCTCTACGACCGCCTCGCCGAGACGCAGATCGACGGCACGGTCAAGCCGCACCTCGCCGAGTCGATCGAGGCGGCCGACGACACCTCGACGACGTGGATCGTCAAGCTGCGCTCCGGCGTCACCTTCCACGACGGCTCGCCCCTCACGGCGAACGACGTGCTGTGGAGCTTCCGTCGGATCGGCGGCGACCCCAAGGCCCCGTACTTCGCCAGCGTCGACCCCTACATCGACGTCGCCAAGTCGTCGGTCAAGGACGACCTCACGGTCGAGTTCGTGCTCAAGGCGCCGTACGGCAACTTCCAGTGGTTCCTGTCCCAGAAGCCGCTCTTCATCGTCAAGGACGGCACGAAGGACATCGCCGACCCGGCCAGCGTCGTCGGCACCGGCCCGTTCAAGCTCGAGTCCTTCGAGCCGGGCCAGAAGACCGTGATGACCCGCTACGACGGGTACTTCCTCGCGCCGGAGCCGTACTTCGACGCCGTCGAGCTGATCCAGATCGCCAAGGAGCAGCAGAAGGCGGCGCTGCTCGCCGGCCAGATCGACGGCACGGAGAACTTCGACGTCATCGCGCAGGCCCTCGAGCTCGAGGGCAACGCCGCCGCGGCGCTATTCCGCGTGCCGGGCGCCAACCCGCCGCAGTTCAACATGCGGATGGACGTCGCGCCCTTCGACGACCCGAAGGTCCGCGAGGCGATGAAGCTCTCGATCGACCGCGAGCAGATGATGAGCCTGCTCTTCCAGGACCAGGCGACGCTCGCCAACGACCTGCACGGGGCGTCGTTCCCGTCGTACAACTCGTCGCTGCCGCAGCGCGCCTACGACCCCGAGAAGGCGAAGGCCCTGCTCAAGGAGGCCGGCCAGGAGGGGCTGACGGTCGAGCTCGTGACCGGCCTCTACCCCGACGCCGCCCAGGCCTTCGCCCAGCAGGCCAAGGCCTCCGGCATCACGATCAACCTCAAGAAGATCCCGCAGGCCGACGTCTACAACACGGACCTCTACTACCTGAAGGTGCCGTTCGGCGAGACCTACTGGGGCAACGACTCCTTCGAGTACATCGCCCCGATGGCGTACTTCAAGGACGCGCCGTACAACGAGACGCGCTGGAACGACCCCGCCTGGGAGAAGGAGTTCATCGCCGCGTCGGCGATCGCCGACGACACGGAGCGCAACACCCGCTACCAGGAGCTGCAGGTGCCGCTCTGGGAGACGGGCGGCGAGATCATCTTCAACTGGGGCGACGGCCTGTTCGCCGGCAGCCCGAAGATCCAGGGCGTCCAGCCGCGCATCGGCTTCATCTGGAACGATCTGCGCTTCCGGGAGATGTGGTACCAGGCGTAGCCCGGAGGACGAGACGACGGAGGAGGGCGGGCACGTGCCCGGCGCTGCGAGTTCCCACGGCCTGATCTGGATGATCCTGCGCCGGATCGGCGTCGCGCTCGTGCTCGCCCTCGTCGTCTCCTTCCTGGTCTACGCGGCGACGACCGTCCTCCCGGGGGACGTGGCCGCCGCGGTGCTCGGCCGCAACGCCACGCCCGAGGCCGTGGCCGCGCTGCGCGAGCAGCTCGGGCTGGGCGACCCCTTCGCCCAGCGCTACCTCGCGTGGCTCGGCGACCTCGTGCGCGGTGACCTCGGCACGTCCCTGGCCGGCACGCAGATGCCCGTCTCCGAGCTGATCGCGACGCCGGTCCGCAACACCGCGGTCCTCGCGGGGGCGACGCTGCTCCTCCTCGTGCCGCTCGCCCTGGTCGTCGGCATCCTCTCGGGCGTGCGGCAGGGTCGCGCCCTCGATCGCGCCGCCGCCGGCGTCTCGCTGACCCTGACCGCCGTTCCCGAGTTCGTCGTCGGAGCGCTGCTCGTGCTGGCCCTCGCCGTCTACGTGCCCGTGCTGCCGGCGGTCTCCCTCGTGTCGGGCGACGTCAACCCGCTGAGCGTTCCCGAGTTCCTCGTCCTCCCGGTGCTGACGCTGATCATCGCCGGCGCGGCGTACCTGATCCGCATCGTCCGCATCAGCACCATCGAGGCGATGGCGACGGACTACGTCGAGGCGGCCCGGCTCGCCGGCGTCCCCGAGCGGCGGATCGTCGCCCGCTACGCCGTCCGCAACAGCCTCGCGCCCACGATCCAGGCGGTCTCGGCGACTGCGCAGTGGCTGCTCGGCGGCATCTTCGTCGTGGAGGTGCTGTTCGCGTACCCGGGCGTCGGCAATGCGCTCGTCACCGCCGTCCAGGTCCGTGACGTGCCCGTCATCCAGGCGATCGCGATGCTCCTCGCCCTGGCCTTCATCCTGATCAACCTCGTCGCCGACATCGCCACGATCCTCGTCGATCCGCGCCTGAGGACCGCCGCGTGAGCGCCGCCGCGGGCCACGGCGGCGAGCGCCGCCCGGGCGTGTCCTGGCGCGGGGCCATCGGCGTGTGGGCCGTCGTCGGCGGGGTGATGCTCCTCGTGGCGCTGGCGGGGTCCCTGATCGCCCCGTACGATCCGGCCGCGCTCGTCGGCAAGTCGTTCCTGCTGCCCGGCCCGGACCACTGGTTCGGCACGGACTCGCTGGGTCGCGACGTCCTCTCGCGCGTGCTGGCCGGTGGGCGCACGGCGGTCCTCCTGGCCGTCGCCGCGATCGTCGTCGCCGAGGCCGTCGGCTGCGTGATCGGCCTCCTCGCGGGCTACCGGGGCGGCCTCGTCGATGCCGTCCTGATGCGCATGAACGACGTGCTCCTCGCCTTCCCGGCGCTCCTGCTCGTGCTCGTCCTGGCTGCGGGCCTCGGGCCCGGCACGGTCGTCCTCGTCGTCGGCGTCGCCGTCGTCAACATCCCGGGCATCGCCCGCCTCGCCCGGGCCGCGACCCTCGGCGTCGCGACCACCGGGTACGTCGAGTCCGCGCTCGTCCGCGGCGAGGGGACGGCCGCCATCCTGCGCCGCGAGATCCTGCCCAACATCGCCCCCACGATCGTGGCCGACGCGGGCGTCCGCTTCGCCGGGGCCTTCCTGATCATCGCGGGCCTCAACTTCCTCGGCATCGGCATCCAGCCGCCCGCGCCCGACTGGGCCACGATGATCGCCGAGAACCGCTCGTACATCACGCTGCAGCCGTGGACGGTGATCGCGCCGACGGCGTGCATCGCGCTGTTCGCCATCAGCGTCAACATCGTCGGCGAGGCGGTCGCCCGCCGGCGCTCGAGGGGGCGCGCATGACCCGCACCAAGGAGGACGACGTGACCGGACCGAACGACGGGGCGGGAATCGCCCGCCACGGGCACGCCGAGGACGACCTGCGGCTCCTGACCGTGGCGCTCGCGGCCGACGCCCTCGATGCCCACGGGCGGCGCGCCCAGGTGCTCGACCCGCGGGTGGCGCCGATCGACCGCGGCTTCCGGCTGGTGGGCTGGGCACGTGCGGTGCAGGTCGTGGCCACGCGCCTGATGCCGGAGGCCCCGTACGCCGGCGAGATGGCCGCCATCGCGGCACTCGCTCCCGGCGACGTACCGGTCTACCAGGTCGCCCCGGACGTCGACGCCGCGCTGTTCGGCGAGCTGTTCAGCCTGGCGGCGGCCTCGCAGGGAGCCGTCGGCGCCGTGGTCGACGGCCCGGTGCGCGACGTGCGTCAGCTGCGCGATCTCGGCTATCCGGTCTTCGCGAACGGCATCAGCCCGTACGACACGAAGGGCCGGGCCGAGGTGATCGCGCACGACGTCCCGATCGTCTGCGCGGGCGTCTCGGTGCGCTCCGGCGACCTCGTGGTCGGCGACGACGACGGCGTCGTGATCGTGCCGGCGGACCTCGTCGAGCCCGTCCTCACCGAGATCGTCGCGAAGGTGCGCGGCGAGCACGGCGCCAAGCAGGACATCCTCGGCGGGATGGCGGTGCACGACGTCTGGGAGAAGTGGGGTGTCTTCTAGGCCGGACGCCGGTAGGCTCCCCGCATGAGCGCGGAGGAGCACGACGTCGTCGTGGTGGGGGCCGGCATCGCCGGCCTCGCCGCGGCCTGGGACCTGCGCGACCTCGACGTGGTGCTCGTGGAGGCGACCGAGCGCCCCGGCGGGCGCATCCGCTCCAGCGAGCGCGGGCCGATCTGGCTCAACCTCGGCGCGCACGTCTACGGCGGCCCGGACTCCGCCGTCGGGCGGCTGCTCGACGAGACGGGCGTGCAGGCCACCGACGTGCCGGGCAGCCTGACCGCCGTGTCCTACGAGGGGCACCTCGTCTCCGACGGGCCCATCGAGCTGTACCCGCTCCGGCTGCCCTTCTCGACGTCGGCCCGCCTCGAGTTCGTCAAGGTCGGGCTCAAGCTGCGGCGGCTGGTCGCGAGGTACGCGAAGGTCGCGAAGCCCGTCCCCGGTGAGGACCCCGCCGTCCTCCAGCAGCGCATGCTCGACTTCATGGACGACGCCTCCTTCACCGACGCGGTGGGGCGGATGTCGCCGGAGGTGGACGCCTTCTTCCGCTGCACGCTGACGCGCGGCACGGGCGAGCCCGAGGAGATCGCCGCCGGCTACGGCGTCGGCTACTTCCATCTCGTCTGGAACCGCGACGACGGCCTCGGCCGTGCGATCGTCGGCGGGCCCCAGCGGCTGATGGACGCGCTCGCGGCCGGCCTGCCCGACCTGCGCTACTCGACCCGCGTGACCGGGGTGCGCCGCGACGGCGACCGCGTCGTCGTGGAGACCGAGGGCCCCGACGGCGCCCGCACGCTGCGCGCGAAGTCCGTGATCATGGCGACCCCGTCGCACACGACCGCCGACCTCGTCGACGGCCTGCCGGCCGACCTCGAGCAGGCGCTGCGCGCGATCGTCTACGGCCCCACCGTGGCGGCCGCCTTCCTGACGGATGAGGAGGGCCCGCAGCCCTGGGACGGCATCTACGGGATCGCCACCCCCAAGCGCTCGACGTCGATGCTCTTCAACATGGCCAACGTGATGTCGGAGCTCCTGCCCGAGCGGCCGAAGGGGTCGAGCTTCATGGTCTACGCGCCGGCCAACCTCGGCCGCGCGATCATGCACCGCTCCGACGAGGAGATCCTCGACCGCTTCCAGGCCGACCTCGAGGAGGTCCTGCCGGGGGTCAAGGGGCACGTCGTGGAGCGCCAGATCCACCGCGTCACGCCCGGCATCCCGTTCCCCTTCGTGGGGCGCGGTCGCATCCAGCCGACGCTGATGCGCCCGCAGGAGCGCATCCACCTCGCCGGCGACTACCTCGGCTCGTGGTACGCGGAGACCTCCGCCTGGACCGCGGCCGGCGCCGCGCAGCGCGCGCGCGCCGAGGCCGCGGCCCCGTAGGGCGGGGGCCCGCGCCTCGGGCGCGGACCCCCGCGGAGTCCCTACAGGTTGCCGGTGTCGTCGATCATCCGGCCGATCGTGTCGAACTTCTTGCGGTTCGTGCTCTTGAGGACGAACGCGTAGACGATCGCGATGATCGCGACGCCGATGGCGATCCACTTGATCCAGTCGACGTACGAGATCGTGCCCGCCAGCGTGCCGATGTTGGCGAACAGCAGGTAGATCGCGTAGACCTGGCCGAGGATCGCGATGATCGGGCAGATGATCACGGCGATCGGGTTGCCCTTGCGGCCGCCCTGGCGGAAGTACACGATCACCGCCAGCGCGCAGAGCGCCTGGATCGCGAGGATCCAGACCACGCCCTGGACCGCCATCATCGTGTAGATGCGGACGTAGGCCGTGTCGAACGCCTTGTCGAAGCCGAAGCCCGACGAGATGCCCCAGATCAGCATCAGCGCGAGCGCGATGACGGTCTGGGTGATGTTCGCGATGTGCGGGACCTTGTGCTTGCCGTGCGTGCGTCCGAGCGCCGTCGGCAGGATCCCCTCGCGGCCCGTGGCGTAGAAGTAGCGCATCGCCACGTTGTGGAAGGCCATCGCGCAGGCGAAGGCACCGGTCAGGATCAGGATCTGCATGATCGTGGCCAGCCAGTTCGTGCCGAAGGCCTCCATGGCCACGAAGAACGGCCCTTCCGGATTCTGGGCGTCGGTGACGAGCGAGTCCTTCGGGAACGCCGACACGAACGCCATGGAGGTGATCACGTAGCCGACGCCGAGGCCGATCACGGAGATCAGGGTCGCCCGCGGCACGTTGCGCTTCGGGTCCTTCGACTCCTCGGCGTAGTTCGGGATCGCCTCGAAGCCGACCCATGACCAGAAGGCCAGGAACAGGCCGACGCCGGCGGCGAGCCCGACGCCCGGGTTGGTCATGTTGAACACGTTGATGCTGTCCCAGGCGATGCCGGACGAGCCGCCGCCCTGGCCGAACACCAGGACGTCGAACAGCACGAGGATGATGATCTCGGAGATCAGCGCGGCGCCGAGGATCTTCACCGACAGCTCGACGTCGAACCAGCACAGCACCGCGATCAGGAGCGCCGCCCCCACCGCGGGCAGGATCCAGGGGATCTCCGTCCCGAACCAGGCGTTGAAGTTCGTCGAGAAGAAGTACGAGAACCCGCCGAGCAGGGACACCTCGAACAGCGAGTAGGCGAGGACGCCGGTGATGCCGGTGGCCAGGCCGAGCTCGCGCCCGAGGCCGTGCGAGATGAACGAGTAGAAGCCGCCGGCGGCCTTGATCTCGCGGGCCATGGCGACGTAGCCGATCGAGAAGATCGTCAGCACGATCGTGGCGAACAGGAACGCCGCGGGCGTGAAGTAGCCGGTGCCGAACCCGACCGAGAACGGGACGTTGAACAGCATCGCCGAGATCGGCGCGGCGCCGGTCACGGCAACGAAGATCACGCCCCACAGGCCGATCGCGTTCGGCTTCAGGCGGTCGGCACCGGCCGACGAGACCGTCACGGTCTCGATCGTGCCCTCGCGTCCGACGCCCACCCCTCCGTGGTCATCCGACATGCAAGCCTCCTTGTCGTCTCTCCAGACTGCGCATGTGCGCTCATGCGATTGAACCACACCGCCAAACGGGACGCACGACCCGCTAGGCGATGAAGACGGCGTCGGGCACGAAGCAACCCACGATCCACATCGGGTCGTCCACGACCTCGGTGATCTTGAGGTCGCCGGCGATGCTGCAGAGGATGTAGGCGTCCTCCCGGCTGAGGCCCCGCTCGCGCACGAGGTGGTCGATCATCGCCCGCACGGCGGCCCGCGCGGCCTCCATCAGGTCGGGCTCGACGCCGGTGGTGGCGTA